>OGPZ01001014.1_pt1 | contig 21596 bp, 18 predicted proteins | sample 1553111 | NCBI WGS metagenome assembly OGPZ01 (sample SAMEA2579968, study PRJEB22360) | human gut metagenome
GTACAGTAGCGGTACACATAGCAAAGCGCTGGCTTTGCACTTTTTTATGGAATAGAAAACAGTTGTACGTTAAAAAGAACAGGAGGCAGTATGAAAATGCAGAAAAATAGCAAAATGGTACATTATGAAGTTATACAAAATTGTCTGGTGATCTATATCTCAAACGATTTGGATCATCATACGGTAACATTGTTGCGGGATTATTCGGATCGTCTGATCGAAGCCGGAAATATAAGGCATATTGTGTTTGATTTTACAGATGTTGATTTTATGGATAGTTCCGGCATTGGTCTGATCATGGGGCGTTATAAAAAAGTAATGTTTCTGGGAGGAAAAGCCGCAGTCAGCCATGTAGGAGAAATGGTAAACAGAATTTTCGGGCTGTCCGGCTTGTATAAGATCATTGAGAAATATGACACAGCCAAGGATGCAGTGGAAGCATTGACAAAAGGAGGAAAGGCAGTATGAAACTCATAATCAATAACATTTCTGAAAATGAAAGTTTTGCAAGAACAGTTGTAGCAGCTTATATGACAAGGCTTGATCCGACATTTGAAGAATTAGCCGATGTAAAAACAGCAGTATCCGAAGCGGTAACAAACAGTATCATTCATGGATATGGAAAAGAAAAAGGGAAGATCGAGATCCATTGTACGATTAAAGGGAAAACGATACATATTTCGGTACAGGACTGGGGAATAGGCATTGAGGATATTGACAAAGCAATGGAACCGTTATATACAACAAAACCGGAATGGGAACGTTCCGGGATGGGATTTGCATTTATGGATGCATTTATGGATCATTTGAAAGTGACTTCCAAAGTCGGAGAGGGCACATTAGTAGAAATGGATAAAGAAATAGGAAAGGAGCAGGAAAGTGTAGAACCCCTGTAAAGGCAGCATTATGGAGATAATGGAACTTTTACAAAAGGCACAAAGAGGGGACAGGCAGTCTAGAAATCAGATAGTAGAGGAAAATGTCGGGCTGGTATGGAGTATTGTCAAACGATTTGCGGGACGTGGATATGACCAGGAAGACATCTTTCAGATTGGATGTATCGGTCTGATCAAGGCGATTGACCGCTTTGATGTACAGTTTCAAGTGAAATTTTCAACCTATGCAGTACCAATGATAACAGGGGAAATCAAACGTTTTCTAAGGGATGATGGCATGATCAAAGTCAGCAGGACATTAAAAGAACAAAGCTATAAAGTCCGAAGGACGGCAGAAAAGATCAGTCAGGAGAATGGCAGAAATGCAACGCTTGAAGAAGTAGCCGCAGCAACAGAATTATCACGTGAGGAGATAGTTCTTGCCTTAGAAGCAAATACGGAAGTAGATTCGATCTACCGGACAATCTTTGAGTCGGAAGGAAGAGCGGTTACGATGGCAGATCAGGTTGTTTTTGATAAGACAACAAGCTTAGGATATGCCGGAAATAATGTTTCCTCGCAAAATACAATCGGAGAAAACGGAGTCAGTGCAGATTACGAAAAAGAAGAATTGTTAAACCATATGCTGTTAGAACAACTGCTTAAAGAACTTGATGCAACATCCCGCAAATTGATCGAATATCGCTATTTTCATGATATGACACAGATGCAGGTTGCAAAGCAGTTAGGGATCAGCCAGGTACAGGTCAGCCGGATGGAAAAAAAGATACTCACACAGATGCGAAAAAAAGCACAATTATAAAACAAATGGCAGTTAGTGTAAAAGCATATAAGAGACAGTAGTTTTTCATGCATATGGGAGATATTTCATACTGTTAAAATGCTGTTATCCTAATGAAAAAGAAATAAAAGAATAAAAAAATAAAAAAAAGACATACTTGTTTGTAAATCGTATCAAAAGCAATACAAGCTGCTTGAATTTTAAAAGGAGCGCAGAGGTTGCACCAGAAAGGAGAAACGATGCAGATCACGAAAAAGAAACAGGTATGTCTTATTGTTGTGCTTGGAATATTAACATTAGTAGCTATGTGTTTTTTGAAAGAAGCACAAAATGATCCGAAGAGATATTCAAATGGAAAGATCGTAAAGATGGAGGAAAGATATGGACGTTGTATACTTGAAACTGCCGCAGGAAGTACAGGTGGTGAATCGAAAAATTTATTTAAAGGATGTCGCAGAAATCTATTGTGAAGAGGACTGTCTTGCAAAGCGTATCGGTGATATGATCCTGTATACGGTCAAAGGGGATAAAAATGAGAAGATCGTATTCTCGGTGATGAAGATTATCAGACAGGTACAAAAAGAATGTCCGGGAATACAGATTGAATCGATCGGAGAGAGTGATTTTATTCTGGAATATAAAATGCCAAAAGCTGACCAAAAAGTAATGGAAAGGTGCAAATTAATCTTGGTATCTTTGATTGTTTTTCTCGGATCTGCATTTACGATCATGACATTTAATACCGATGTCAGTGTGGGAGATGTCTTTGATAATCTGTACCGTCTGATCTTAGGACATAAAAAGGATAGTGCGATCATGGAAGCTGCCTATAGTATTGGGATCTTTGTCGGCATTCTGGGGTTTTACAATCATTTTAAAGGAAGTAAGCTAAAAAATGATCCAACACCGATCCATATTGAAATGCGAAACTATGAGGAAGAGATGAATAAAGCGATCATAAAGAATGCTGACCGCGAAAACGAAACAAAAAAATAGCAGGAGGAAAAGCATATGGAATGGCTTGCAAATATCTGCGTTGCTGTTGTTGGTTTTGCAGGAGGCGTTGGTGTGGCAGGAGGCGTATTTGCCTTTATTTCAATTCTTGGAATACTGCCAAGACTTGCCGGGAGGATGGGACTTGCTAAGTATCTGTATTCTTTGGAAAATATGATCGCATATGGTGGAATCGCAGGAACGATAGTATCTGTCTTTCAGCTGCCCTTGCCCATTGGATATATCGGCGGTATGGTGATCGGTTTCTTTTCGGGGATTTTTACCGGGGCATTGATCATGGCATTGGCGGAGACCTTAAAAGTAATTCCGATCCTGTGCCATCGTTTGAAACTGGTACACGGTCTTCCGATACTGATCTTTTCCCTTGCCTTGGGAAAAGCACTGGGAAGCTTCTACCAGCTCATCTTCACCGGAAAATAAACAGCACAGACCTTTACAAAACACATCACCGTATTGCATCATCATCCTCATAAAATAAGAGTATTTCAATGCGTCATATCGTTAAATCTTGAATTGTGTTTCTATTTCTTTTTTGCATTTTGAATAGACACGACGGCTGATTAGAATTTCTGGATTTTTTTGGTTTTTTGCTGATTGGGCGCGGGTCATAACTATAGGGGCGACTCAGCCTGAGTAGCATTGCTGTGTAGGGCACGCTCCCGCTTCGCAAAGCCACGTAGCGCACACGTAGCACTTCAAAAGGAAAGTCGTTTTTTGAAGCGCAAGTGGCGACGGGCTTAGAGAGCCCCAACAGCAATGTACATCAGAACTGGCCTTGCCCCTATATCAGATGAGAGCGCCCATAATCAGGGCAAAAAACTAAAAATCTTAGAAATTCTTATCAGGCGAAACAGTGCTTCAAAATGCAAAAGAAATAGAAACACAAATAAAAAAACTACTGATATGACGCAATGAAGTTGAAGAGTGTTTTTGTGAGGATGGTTCAGGAAATGGTGGTGTGTGGTGGTAAAGGTCTGGCAGTCAATGAAATGCAGAAAGGAGAGCATGGCATTCGCTAAAATGTGCGGATGCGTGCGGTATATGGTTATGAATGAAAAAGATAGTACAAAACCTTCGATGGAAGAAATCTTAGCGATCAAAGATCAGAAGAAAAGGAACAAAGCATATAATCAATATGTGGAGAATATGACACCCAAAAGTAACTGTTTTGCAAATTGTGCAAAAGCTTTTTTGGTCGGCGGTCTGATCTGTACGCTCGGAGAGGGGTTGAATTCTTTTTATGAATATCTGGGAAATGAAAAAGAGTTGGCGGCTTTATACGGAACGATTACTTTGATCGCGATCAGTATAATTCTGACAGGACTTAATATTTATCAAAAGCTGGCACAGTTTGGCGGTGCAGGAAGTATCGTGCCGATCACGGGTTTTGCGAATTCTGTTGTGTCCCCGGCAATTGAGTTTCAGACAGAAGGTGAAGTTTTTGGCGTTGGCTGTAAGATTTTTACGATTGCGGGACCGGTTATTTTATATGGCATTGTCAGCTCGTGGTTTGTTGGCTTGATCTATTGGATCATGCATATGTAAGCTTGTACTTGACAGAATGATATGGTAAGATTTGAAAAAAGATCCGTAGTAACGAAAGAAAAGAGAAAAGCGATATGATAACATTACGATATCCTAAATATTATGAACAATTTGCCTGTATTGCAGGAGCGTGTGAAGATACCTGTTGTGCCGGATGGGAAATTGATATTGATGATGAAAGCTATCAAAAATATATGCAGATTCCGGGAGAATTCGGAGAAAAAATACGGGCAAATATCAGAGAATATGAAACCGATGATGAAGACGTATATGAAAGTCATGGATTCGTTTTAAAGGAAGACAGACGTTGTCCTTTTTTGAATCAGGACAATCTTTGTGAGATGATCCTGACACTTGGTGAAGATGCGATCTGTGATGTCTGTGCGAATACGCCAAGAAACTTTTTTGAATATGATCATACAAGAGAGATTTCACTGAGCCCAAGCTGTGCCGAGGCAGGACGTTTGTTATTTGGTTCAGCCCAAAAGATTTCTTTCAGGGAAAAACAGATAGAGGAAGAGATTGACCTTGATGAAAGTAAAGAGGAACTTTTGATTGCAAACAATGTCCGCTATGCAAGAGATCATTCGATCTCTATTCTTCAGAATCGAACGTATCCGTTAGAACAGAGGATCGTTACCTTTCTATTTTATGCAAAAAAAGTGCAAGCTTGTATGAACGAAGAAGCGTATGATGCGATTCCTGAGATTGACTATTTTGCAATCTGTCAAAAAGCAGATGCTTTTTACGAGCAGATTCAAAACGAAAAGAAAGCAGATCGAATGGCAGCTACAGAAGAAGCTTTTTCGTATTACCAAAAGAGAATGGAATCGTTTGGCGGGATGGAAAGTATTGATCGGGAATGGGAAGAAAACTTTGGAAAAGTAAAGGTTTGTTTTCAAAAAGATCAATCTTCTATAAATATAGAAAAGTCTTATCTGGAAGAAAAAGAAATATTCCTGCATGATTTACAAGAAAATAAAAGAGCATATGAACAGGAACACTGGATCGTATACAATGCATTTTTGTTTCTGATTCGTTGTCTGGATGATAATAATTTCTGGGGAAAAGCCCAGTGTATCACAGCCGCTTTTTTATTGGTGCAGGATATGGGTCTGTGCCGTTATTTAGAAAAGCAGCATACTTTTACCAAAGAAGACCGGGTAGATCTTACAAGGATCTATGCAAAAGAAGTAGAGCATTCGGAAGTAAATATTGAATATCTCGAAGATGAATTTTTATTTGAAGATATCTATACATTAGAAGAATTATGTAAACAGGTTTTATTATAAGAGTAAGGGAGGAAAAAGGATATGTTTTATATTGGAAATCATTTATCAGCATCTAAAGGATTTGCTGCAATGGGAAGAAAAGAAGTAGAACTGGGAGGCAATACATTTGCATTTTTTACCAGAAATCCAAGAGGAGGAAAAGCAAAAGCAATCGATGAAAAGGATATTGAAAAGTTCCTTACATATGCAAAAGAACACAATTTTGGAAAATTAGTTGCCCATGCACCCTATACAATGAATCTTTGTGCGGCAAAAGAAGATGTGCGTCGTTTTTCAAAAGAAATGTTTTTTGATGATATGAAGAGAATGGAATATGTTCCGGGAAATTATTATAATTTCCATCCGGGTTCTCATGTCGGACAGGGAGTGGAAAAAGGAATTGAATTGATCGCAGAAACGTTAAATGAAGCGTTGACAGCCGAGCAGTCTACGATCGTTTTATTAGAAACAATGGCAGGCAAAGGAAGCGAGGTCGGCAGAAACTTTGAAGAACTCCGTGAGATCATTGATCGTGTGGAATTATCAGAGAAGGTCGGTGTATGTTTTGATACCTGTCATACATGGGATGGCGGTTATGATATTGTCAACGATCTGGATGGTGTGTTGACCGAGTTTGATCGTGTGATCGGTCTGGATCGCCTTTGTGCGGTCCATTTTAATGATAGTATGAATCTGTTAGGAGCACATAAAGACAGACATCAAAAGATCGGTCAGGGAGAGATCGGGGCAGAAGCCATGAAGCGGATCGCCTGCCATCCGGCATTACAGGGCAAACCATTTATTTTAGAGACACCAAATGAAGATGACGGCTATGCAAGAGAGATTGCATTGATCCAATCATGGGTTGAGTAACGAGGTACGAAAATGGAAAGAAATGTTTCATTAGAAGAAATTACAGATGGAAAAAAATACCATAAAAACGATATGGTACGTTTAGGATGCAATGACTGTGATGGATGTAGTGCGTGCTGTCAGGGAATGGGAGAAAGTATTGTATTGGATCCATGGGATATTCATATGTTATCACAGAATTTGCAGCAAAGCTTTGAAGACATGATCGGCAATTCGATCGAATTGCATTCCGAACAGGGGATGATCCTTCCTCATTTGAAGCTGAGTGGAAAAGAAGAAAAATGCACGTTCTTAAATGAAGAAGGAAGGTGCTTGATCCATGCATTCCGACCGGGATTTTGCAGGTTGTTTCCACTTGGAAGATTATATGAAAAGGAAAGCTTTGTCTATATTTTACAAACGCAGGAGTGCCATAAAGAAAGACGAACCAAGGTCAAGATCACAAAGTGGCTTGGTATATCGAATCTGGATGCATATGAGAAGTTCGTATCCGATTGGCATTACTTTATTAGGGATTTTCAGCTTCTGGCGCAACGTATGCCCAAAGATCTTTTGAAACGCTGGGATATGTTCTTTTTACAGACGTTTTTTGCGGCACCATATCCTGTATTGCAAAAGCAGGCAGTACATAGTGATGATGATTTTTATCGTGAATTTGACCGCAGACTGCGGGCAGCAAAGAAACAGCTTGGATTTGACAAAGGAGGACAGGCATGAGAATACCGGAGTTTTTAAAAGAAAATGGAACGATCGGTTTTGTTGCACCTTCTTATGGATGCAACATCGAACCCTATAAAAGTGCATTTGATCATGCACAGGATATATTAAAGCAGAGAGGATACCGGCTTTTGTCCGGCCCGAATTGTTACGAAGGCAAAGGAATCGGTATCAGCAATGAACCAAAGTTATGCGGAGCGGAATTGAATGATTTTTTTGCAAAAAAGGATGTCGATGTGATCTTATCCTGCGGTGGCGGTGAATTGATGTGTGAAGTATTAGATCATGTAGCGTTTGAGCAGATTGCATCAGAAGAACCAAAATGGTATATGGGATTTTCTGATAATACCAATATGACTTTTTTGCTGACTACACTTTGTGATACGGCATCTGTTTACGGACCGTGTGCTCCGGCATTTGGCATGGAACCATGGTATGCTTCTGTCGAGGATGCGATGCTGCTTCTCGAAGGAAAGAAACATATTTTTACGGGATATCCGAAGTGGGAAAAAGAATCAAAGAAAGATGAAGAACATCCGTTAGAACCTTATTATCTGACACAGGATCGCATTTTAGTCAAGGTTCCGGATCAGGACAGCAAAATGCGTGGCAGGATACTCGGCGGCTGTCTGGACTGTCTTGGCAAATTAGTCGGAACCGGTTATGACAAAGTAAAAGAATTTAATCAGAAATATGCAAAGGATGGAATTATCTGGTATTTTGAAGCCTGTGACCTGAATGTGATGGATATTCGAAGAACACTCTGGCAGCTTGATCATGCAGGCTGGTTTGAACAGGCAAAAGGTTTTCTGGTAGGAAGACCGTTATGTTTTGGTGAGGAACTGTTTGGATTGAACCAATACGATGCAGTGACAGGCGTTTTAAGTAAATATCATGTTCCGATCATCATGGATCTTGATATCGGACACATTCCTCCGATGATGCCGATGATCAATGGCGTACTCGCAGATGTGACCGTTCAGGAAAATGATATTCAGATTGCGTATCAATTTTAAAATAACAGAATACATATACAGATAAGTATGTACTCTCGGAATCTTCTCTAAACGGCTTCTTTCGGCTGGATTTTCGATAGTACATAAGCAAGGAAAAGAGGAATTTTTGTGATACAGGATATAGCACCAAAGAATTTTTATAATCCGATCCGTTTTGACACGATCACAGCAAAAGATAAAGTGGTGTTGTTTGATGAAAGAAGTGTTTTGATACAGCGAAATGACCAAAATGAATTGATCATTCCGTCTTTTTGCGAGTTAAAAGAGCAAAAGGAAGAAAAGTTTCAATATGCTTTTTCAATCGATCAAACCCGTTATTTTATCAAAAAAGCAGAATATATGCAGGAAAAAGAACAGGTTGAGGGATATGGTTATGAAGCACTTTCTACGATCCGTCAGCTGATTTCGAAAGAAATCTGCTTTGCTGTAATGAGTGCATGGCATTTAGCAGGATGGTATCGCGATAACCGCTTTTGCGGAAGATGTGCAACACCGACAATTCATAGTCAGAAAGAACGAATGTTATATTGTCCTGACTGCGGTAATATGATCTATCCAAAGATTGCTCCGGCTGTGATCATAGGTGTTGTCGATCGGGACAGGTTATTGTTATCCAAATATGCCGGAAGAGAATATAAAAAATATGCGCTGCTTGCCGGTTTTACGGAATTTGGTGAGACAGCGGAAGAAACCGTTGCAAGAGAAGTGTTTGAAGAAGTTGGCTTGCATATTGGAAAACCGAAATATTATAAAAGCCAGCCATGGGGGATTGACAGTAACATTTTATACGGTTTTTTTGTGAGCCTTAAGGGAGAAGCCAAGATATCGCTTGATCCAAACGAGCTTTCTTTGGCAGAATGGCATGAAAGAGGAAAAATCCCGGCAGCAGATGACGGGATCAGCCTGACAAGAGAGATGATCGGATTTTTTGAAGATAAAGAACGCTTTGAAACGTGGTTTTTTGATTGATGTTTAGAAGGATTTGAAAGCATTTCTTGTAGAATGATAAGACAACATGAAAAGAAAAACAGTCTTAGATGATGGGAAAGATTAACATATTCTTTCTGTTTCCTTAAAGTGGAAAAGGGATTATTGACCTTTGCCTTTTTTGTGTGTATCTTAAAAAATGATAGTGCAAAAAACTTTTGATCAAAAGGGATCAAAAACAAAAAAATATGCATTAAAAGCTCGTGCAGCAGGAAAGGAAAAATATGCCAAAGTTTAGTGTAAAGAAGCCGTTTGTGGTATTGGTTGGTGTCGTTATGCTTTTGGTTTTAGGCTTTGTCAGCTTTACAAAGATGACAACAGACTTTATGCCGAATATGAACATGCCATATATGATCGTTATCACAACGTATCCGGGTGCTTCCCCTGAAAAAGTAGAATCAGAAGTCAGTGAAGTGGTGGAAAATTCTGTCGGAACAGTCAATGGTGTCAAGAAAGTGACCAGTACCTCTTCCGAAAATTCCAGTATTGTGTCACTGCAATTTGAGGATGATACCGATATGGATGCAGCGATGGTCAAAGTATCTTCTGCCGTCAATCAGGTAGAACTTCCCGAAAATGCAGGAAAACCTATGATCATGCAGATTTCTATGGATATGATGGCAACGATGATGACAAGTGTTGATTACAAAGGAAAAAGCGGTGCAGAATTATCCAGGTTCATTGATGAAAAGATCATTCCTGAACTAGAACGGCAGGATGGCGTGGCAAGTGTCGGAACATCCGGCATGGTAACCGACTCCGTTGAAGTTCGTCTGGATCAGGATAAGATTGATGATGTTAATGAAAAAGTATTAGAAAAGACAAATAAATCCTTAGCAAAAGCAAAGAAAAAATTAGATGATGCGCAAAAGAAGCTCGATGATGGCAAAGCAAAATTAGAAGAGCAAAAAAGCCGGCTGGAAAGTAAACAGGATAAAACGTCAGGCGAGCTTGCAAAATACAGTAAATTAATGAATCAGGCGATCGCGACCAAGCAGGCGCAATCTTCTGAACTGACCAGTCTGAAAGCCAATCAGAGCGCATTGCAAATGGAAAAGAAAGCCTATACAAAGAATAAAGTCGTATCTTCTTATCAGGCGATCAGTCAGGGAATCCGGACCGTTCGTGACAGTTTTGCAGAAGATGGTGCAGCATATAAAGCAATTTACGATTCTGCTTATCAGCAGACATTAGCAGCAATCGTACAGTCACAGGCTGCAAGCCTGGGTATCACGGATACGGTTACAGCAGCAAATGTTAATACATATGTTGCAAAGCTTGGCACGCAGGCATCTGCATTGACAGCACAAGCAGAAAAACAGGCAGAAAAAACAGCAAAAGAGCAGGCAAAAAAACAGTTAAATGCATTGCCAAAAGATGTAAAAGATGCGATTGACAATGCATCAAAATTAAAAGCATATCAGGCATTGTTAAAAGAGCAGGGGCAGGAAAAAGCAGCTAAACAGCTTACAAAGAAGAATTTAAAATCTCTGTATGATATTGTGGAAGTACGTATCCCTCAGATTGATACGGCACTTGGCAATTTAAAGACAGAGATCACGGTAGCCAAAAAGGTATTAAAGCAGGTAGAAAAGTCTATTAAGTCAGCAGAAGATAAATACGAAGAAGTGGAGCAGGGAAAGATTTCCGCTGCGGCAGCCTTTGGTACGGCTAATGCACAGATCAACAGTGCACAATCTTCTTTGGCTTCAAGTGAAAAAGAGCTTGCATCAGGAAAAGAATCGTATGAAAAATCAAAAAAGGAAGCATTGAAAAAGGCAAATCTGGATCAGCTCCTGACAATGGAAAAATTAGCAGGTATTCTGAAAGCAGAAAACTTTTCGATGCCGGCCGGTTATATCAGTGAAGACGGGACACAATACCTGATCAAAGTCGGTGATGAATACAGCAGCATGGATGCAATGAAAGATACGGTTCTTTGTAAACTGGACGGTATTGGTGACATCCGTCTGAAAGATGTTGCAAAAGTAACAAAGATTGATGATTCGTCGGATTCTTATGGTCGTGTAAATGGAAATGACGCGATCCTTTTGAATGTATCAAAAGCAAGTACAGCCGGAACATCTACCGTATCTAAAGAATGCAATGCTAAGATGAAAGAATTGGAAAAGAAATACAGCGGTCTTCGCTTTACGAATCTGATGGATCAGGGTGAATATATTGATCTGATCATCCACTCTGTTTTATCAAATCTTTTATGGGGTGCATTGCTGGCAATCATAGTATTGATCATCTTCTTACGGGATCTGCGCCCGACAGCTGTAGTCGCATTCAGTATTCCGCTTAGTGTTCTGTTTGCAATCGTTTTGATGTATTTTACGAATATTACATTAAATGTGATCTCGTTGTCCGGTCTGGCACTTGGTGTCGGTATGCTGGTAGATAATTCAATCGTCGTGATTGAAAATATATATCGTTTACGAAACAAAGGAGTATCTGCGGCAAGAGCGGCTGTTATGGGTGCAAATCAGGTGGCAGGTGCGATCTTTTCTTCTACATTAACAACGGTATGTGTGTTTTTACCTATCGTCTTTACCGAGGGACTGACACGTCAGCTAATGATGGATATGTGTCTGACGATCGTATACAGTCTGGGTGCAAGTCTGATTGTTGCATTGACATTAGTTCCGAGCATGGGAGCAACTTTACTAAAGGATACCAGGAGCAAAGAACATAAATGGTTTGATGCGATGATCGTTGGCTATGAAAGAGTACTTCGTTTCTTCCTTCGATTTAAGATCGTTCCAATCGCAGCTGCGTTGGCTTTACTTGTATTTGCTGTCTGGCAGGTGACCCGTATGGGTATTGTATTTATGCCGGAGATGGGAAGCGAACAGATGTCTGCAACGTTGAAAATGGATACGGAAGCAACGCAGGATGAGGATTACGCATTAGCAGATAAGATTTCTACACAAATACAAAAGATCAAAGGTGTTAAGACCGTTGGTGTGATGAAGGGAAGTACATCGGGTGCCATGAGTAGTGCAAATTCCGATAAAACCTATTCATTTATGATCCTTCTGGATGAAAAATATGCAAATAGCAATAAAAAGATAGCATCCAAGATGGAGTCAGTATTTAAAAAGAATAAGTGCAAGGATTATTCAGTATCGGATTCCAATATGGATATGTCAAGCCTGATGGGTTCCGGTTTACAGGTGAATATTTATGGTAAAGACAGCGATAAGCTGATCAAGATCAGTGAAGATGTCATGAAGATGGCAAAAGAAGTAAAAGGTTTTGAGAAACCGTCAAACGGACAGGAAGCCGGAGATAAAGAAGTGGTTGTCAAAGTAGATAAAGACAAAGCAATGCGTCTTGGTTTAACCGTAGCGCAGGTTTATAGCGAACTGGCAGATAAGTTAAAGACAGAAAAAGATTCTACGACTTTGACGGTTGGAAGTGACAGCTATAATGTAAAGATTGTTGATGACCGCGAAGAGTTAAACACATCCAATATTATGGATTATGAGTTTGAGACAACAACGACTGATACAAATGGAAAAACAAAGACGAAGAAACATAAGTTAAAAGAATTTGCAAGCTTTAAAGAGACAAAAGGTGTTGCTTCTATCGACCGCGAAAATCTTGTGAATTATGTACAGGTAACAGCAGATACCAAAGATGGATATAACACAACATTGCTCAGCCGTCAGTTACAAAAGAAATTAGACAAATACAATATACCGGATGGCTATGAGATCAAGATTCAGGGTGAAAGCGAGAACAATACCGAGATGGTCAGTAATATGCTTTTGATGATCGGTCTTGCCTTTGTGATGATCTATCTTGTCATGGTAGCACAGTTCCAAGGTCTGCTATCTCCGTTTATTGTACTATTCACGATCCCGCTTGCCTTTACTGGTGGTTTGTTAGGACTTTTGATCACGGGAGAACAATTATCCGTAATGGCATTGATGGGCTTTTTGGTCTTAGAGGGTGTCGTTGTAAATAACGGTATTGTTTTTGTGGACTATGTCAATAAACTCCGCTTAAATGGCTGGGAAAAGAAAGAAGCATTGATCGAAACCGGAAAGACACGTATGCGTCCGATCATGATGACTGCTTTGACAACAATTCTTGCTATGTCAACATTGGCATTCAGTAAAGATTCTACAGCCGGTATGAGCCGCGGAATGGCGATCGTAACGATCGGAGGCTTGCTGTATGCAACTTTGATGACATTGTTTATCGTTCCGGTATTTTATGATATCTTATATCGTCGCAAGTTAAAGAAAGTAGATCTTGGCGATGAAGAATCATTGACAATGTCGGATGATGAGTTGTATTAAAAAGAAAAATAAAAAGTGTAATATGTTTTGTTATGGGGGGATAAGGTTGTATTAAAAAGGTGCAATCCTGATAAAGGGTTGCATCTTTTTTTGAGGGATCCAAATAGATAAAAATATATTGTCATATACAAGAGGGGGAATGCAAATATCATATCGTTATTGCATCGAAATGTAGGAGCCAGGTAATTTAAGGAAGGGGTTACTTGATGATATTTGAAGAACATGCAAATTTGAAATATAAGTTTGGATACAGACATTTTTTGGGGAGCAGATACTATGTAGATTTGTTGGAAAAAATGTGAAGAAAATCGAAGAATATACAATGAGATCAATTACAGGAAGATATGTTGTATGATCAAATGCCATTGAAGAAGTATATAGATCCGTTCACGGGTGAACTGGTAAATGTAAAAAAAATTGAGACTGATGGAGAAATAAAACGTGGGAGGACGATTTTTCGATGAGGCTTTAGACACAAGTAGGAAACAGCCCTTATAGGGGCAGAGTAAATTACCAGCTAAGCTGGTGATCATGATTTAAGCATAAGAAGTAAACTGGTCTTGGAAAAATATTTCCTTTACTTGCTTGAATCTAAAAAAAGAAAATTCAACAGGGATTTTTGTTTTAATTCGCACAGTTGGCATATACTTTGAATTTATTTAAAATTAAATCAATAATTTAGAATTCATGCTTATGGGTAAAATATGATTAAAACTTATTCGGAGGTAAATATGATGAAGAAACGAACATTAACAGCAGATATTATTGTTGGTTATAGAAAAAATTTAGTTTTGCAGGAGAAAAGCGCAGCAACAATTGAAAAATATATTCGAGATGTAAAAGCCTTTTTTAATTATACACATGATAAAGTTGTCACAAAAGAAATCGTAATTGCTTATAAAAATTATTTGCAGGAAAAATATGCAGTTCGCAGTGTGAATTCAATGTTAGCAAGTATCAATAGCCTATTTGTATTCTTGAATTGGTCTGATTTGAGGGTTAAATTCCTAAAATTGCAACAGCAAGTGTTCTGTTCGGAAGAAAAGGAACTGACAAAATCCGAATATAAACGATTATGTCAAATAGCAAAGCAAAAGAAAAATCAGAGATTGAATTTAATTATTCAAACCATTTGCGTCACGGGTATCCGTGTCAGCGAGTTGCAATATATTACAGTTGAGGCGGTAAAGTGCGGAGAAACACTTGTAAATTGTAAGGCGAAAACACGCTCGGTATTTATTGTAAAGGGGTTAAAGCAGAAATTGCTCCGTTATTCTTCGAATCAGGGAATAAATAGCGGCATGATTTTTGTGACGAGAAGCGGCAAGGCGATAAACCGCACGAACATTTGGCGAGAAATGAAAGCTTTGTGCCAAGATGCAAATGTTAATCCACAAAAAGTGTTTCCTCATAATCTTCGCCATCTGTTTGCGCGCACTTTTTATAGAATAGAAAAAGACATTGCAAAGCTTGCTGACATCCTTGGTCACAGCAATATTAACACTACAAGGATTTACATCATTTCTACTGGCACGGAGCATCGCCGTCAAATGGAAAATATGCACTTGATAATATAATCCAAAGAAAAAAACACACCAATGGAGACGAGTAACATAATCAATATAATGTTGTAAAACATACCTGAATTTTTAAAAAATTATAACATAGTTTATATATATTTACAATGTTACATATATTGTACTGTATAGAATGTATTAAAATTGTCACTTCAAATAAACACGAATAAGCCTTTTCAAAAAAACTTGATAAGGCTTAATTCGTTATACTCGATTTTTGATTTTTTAACATCTACATTTTTATTGTGGATGTTTTTGTTATGTCTTTTACAACATTATATTGATTATGTTGCAAAGTGAAGGAGTATATTATGAGCTTTTACAATATAGTTTTAGAAGTGCTAAAGCTGGACGAACGTTTCTTTACGGATGATGGACAGCTGCTTCGCAATGCTGTATATGAAGCAGCAATGCAGATGGATGCAAAGTTGATTAAAGCGTTATTTGCTAATGAAGAAACAAGAAAACATTTTTTTGTTGATGTTGATGGCATTGCCGTTTTTGATAAAATCGGTTTCGGCTGGATAATTAATAATCGTGAATTTTTTCCCAATTCCTACACACGTTATAAAAATAAAATTGGACTTATAAATAACCAGGGTGAGTATATCTCTAGCTCAAATGATATTGAACTCGTTTTCCCTTATAAAGATTGTATTCTTGAGGGCGGACAGACAAAAGAGGAACAAAAGCGCAATGAGATTTTTTACAACGAAACACTTGCACCAGATGAGGTAGATAGATTACTTTATCCAAAAGTGTTTACCAAAGCTAAAAGATATACCGTTGATGGGGTATGTGATATAAGTGATTTGTCTGAAGATGACAATTTAATTATTAAGGGCAATAACTTGCTTGTGATTTCTTCGTTGATGAAAGTTTTTTCAGGCAAAGTATCTTGTGTTTATATTGATCCCCCATATTATTTTAAAAATAATAAACCTGCAGACGCTTTCAGGTATAATTCAAATTTTAAATTATCAAGCTGGTTAGTGTTTATAAAAAATAGGTTTGCTATTGCAAAAAAATTATTAAAAGAGAATGGTGTAATATTGTGCCACATCGGAGAAGATGGAGTTCATTACCTAAAAATGTTGATGTCGGAAATTTTTGGAGAAGAAAACTTTGTAGAAACATTTATATGGAAAAATACAGATAATCCGGATTCTTTATCAAAAAAATCTCGTTCATCTGTTGAATATATTATTTGTTTTGAAAAAAAACGTGATTCTTCCAAAGAATATGTAGGGAAACAATCGGAAAACGGAGATGCTCCCTTGTTGAACTCGGGCAATTCTTCTCATAACCTAACATTCCCTAAGGGTTCAATTCGATTTAATATTGATGATGGTATGTATGATTGTTCAAAAAAAGATAGAGTTGAGATATTAACTCCATTTAATATTATTAATGGGACAAATGATCGAGAGATAACATTAAAGGGTGAGTTTAAGTGGGGGCAGCAAATGCTTGATGAAGAAGTTGCAAAGGGGACGTATTTTATTGTTAAAAGTAATAAGTTTTCAGTGCGTTTTCAGCGTTCTGAAGCAACATATATGGCGCCAGAAAAATTCATCGAAGAAGATTATTTATCTAAGGCACTTGGTGTAGGTACAAATGAAGATGCTAGTTCACATCTCAAAAAGATGGATATAAATTTTTCATATTCAAAACCAGAAAGTGTAGTCGCCTTTTTCCTTAAAGCGGTAACAAAAGAAAATGATTTAGTGCTTGATTTCTTTTTGGGATCTGGAACTACTGCTGCAGTAGCACATAAAATGGGAAGAAAATATATAGGTGTTGATCAAATGGATTATATTGAAGATATTGCAGTTAAACGCCTAAGAAAAGTAATTAATGGAGAAGATGGTGGTATCTCCCCAATGGTAAATTGGAAAGGCGGTGGTTCTTTTGTTTACTGTGAGCTTGCAAAACTAAATCAAAATTTTGTTGATACTATTGAAGAGATGACAACAGATAAAGAATTGTCAAAGCTTTTTGATGATATACTTAAAACAGGATTTATAAGCTATAAGGTCAAGCCTAAGGATATTGATACAAATTCAGAGGATTTTATTAAATTATCAATTGATGATAAAAAGAAGCTACTTATGGCATTGCTTGATAAAAATCAACTTTATGTTAATTATTGTGATATTGAAGATGAAACATATGGCATTTCGAAAGAAGACAAAGTATTTACAAAGAACTTTTATAAGGAGGGATAAAAATGCCGTTTCTTTATGAAAAGATAGATACGTTGCGTGAAGTAGGTGTATCTAAAGAAGTACCAAAATATATATTGGAGAACTTAAATTCAAATTTTGAATTACGCCCATATCAGACAGCTGCTTTTGAAAATTTTATTACATATTTTGAAAGCAACATGTTGTGTCAAAAGCCAACGCAAACACTTTTTCATATGGCAACCGGTTCTGGAAAAACGCTTATTATGTCAGGATTAATACTGTATTTATATAAGCAGGGATATCGTAATTTCTTGTTTTTTGTTAATCTTTCAAATATTGTTCAAAAGACAAAAGAAAACTTTTTGAACAACACATCAAGTAAATATCTTTTTTCAGAAGAAATTATTATTGATGGTGAAAAAGTGCAAATTAAAGAAGTTACAAATTTTCAGTATTGTGATGGCGATGCTGTTAATATTTGTTTTACAACAACGCAAAGTCTTCATTCTGATATGTGGGGAGTGAAAGAAAACGCACTTTCAATAGAAGATTTTGCAAATCAAAAAGTGGTACTCATTTCTGACGAAGCACATCATTTGAATGCCGACACAAAAAAGATGAGCAAAGACGAGGAAGCAAGCTATAAAAGTTGGGAACATACCATTCATCACATTTTTGATGCTAATCATGATAATGTATTGCTTGAATTTACTGCAACTTGTGATATTACAAATCCTTTAATTAAGGCGGAGTATGAAAATAAAATAATTTTTGATTATCCGCTGTATAAATTTCGTGCGGATAGATATTCAAAAGAAATTAAAACGTTGCGTTCTGATTTAGCGGTTGAGGACAGAGCTTTGCAAGCGTTAATATTAAGTCAATATCGTTATAAGGTGTTTCAGGATTATCGTCAAAATGTGAAACCTGTTGTGTTTTTTCAGTCAAGGCTTGTAAAGGAAAATATTTCTAATATGAACGCAATCGTAAATATGGTGCGGAATCTTACAGGAGATAAAATTAGAAATCTCTTTGAACAATCATCGAGTGGGGTTATTGCCGAGGCAAATATGTATTTTTTGAAAAATGAAATATCATATGATGAGTTAGCAAGCGAATTAAAAGATGATTTTTCAGAAAGCCATTGTATTTCGGCAAATGATAATAAAGATGTTGAAAACAAGCAGATAATGCTTAACTCACTTGAAAATAAATCAAATCCATATCGTGTGGTTTTTGCAGTAGATAAACTTAATGAAGGCTGGGATGTTCTCAACTTATTTGATATTGTTCGCTTATATGAAACTCGTGATGGTAAAAATGGTGTTCCAGGTAAAACAACGATGAAAGAAGCACAGCTTATCGGGCGTGGTGCTCGTTATTGTCCTTTTAAGATTTCAGAAGAACAGGAAAAATATCAGCGCAAATATGATAATGATATAGATAATCCTCTTCGAATTTGTGAAACGCTGTATTATCATTGCTGGAATGAGCCACGTTATATAAGTGAATTACATACAGCTTTGCGAGAAATTGGTATTGAATTGGATAAAATCGTAACAAGAAAATATGTACTCAAGGAAGAATTCAAGAGAGATGACTTATATGAAAAAGGATATGTTTTTGTGAATGAACGACATTTGAAAAATCGTAATGAAATTGTAGAACTATTGCCTTCTGTAAGAGATAAAGTTTTTAGGATATCTATCGCTACCGGGCGTTCTGGTGAAGATGTCATTATGGATGAAAATTCTTCGCAAGACAACAATCCAATTACTTTTTCTTGTAAAATTACAATAAACGAGATTGCTAGCATAAATTATGCAATTGTTTATAAAGCCTTATGCAAATATAATGTTTTCAAGTTTAATGTATTAAAATCTTATTTTCCTAATTTGAAATCAACAAAAGAATTTGTTTATGATGCAAATTATTTGGGAAATATTACAATTCATATTACATCAAAATATCAATTGCCCACTACCAAAGTTTTGTATGATGTTTGCTTGAAAGTTTTTGGAGATATTGCTGAAAGTATATCAGGTATTGAGAAAACATATGAGGGAAGTAAAATATTTACGGCAAAGTACATTCACGACGTTTTCAAAGATAAGAGATGCAATTATACTGCTCCTCACGGAGCTGGAATTGGTGTGTCACAAAATGATAGTAGCGTTCCGATAGCTTGGAAAATGGATCTTTCAAAAGAAGATTGGTTTGTATTTGAAGATAATTATGGTACAAGTGAGGAAAAGGCTTTTGTCGCATCTTTTAAAACATATGTAAATGATTTGAAAGATAAATATGACAAAGTATACCTCGTTCGTAATGAACGTCAGATTGCAATTTATTCATTTGATGGTGGTGAACGCTTTGAACCTGATTATCTTTTGTTTCTGCATACACAAAAAAATAATAGCTATGAACAGTTGCAGGTTTTCATTGAACCTAAAGGAAAACATCTTATTGACAAAGACAGTTGGAAAGAAAAATTTCTTTTACAACTTGAAGCAAGCGCAATTCCTGTAACTAAATATGTTGATGACAACAAATATAAAATCTGGGGATTTCATTTTTTTAATAGTGATGAGAGGTATGTTGAATTTGATAATGATATGGCTAAGCTATAAAAATCAATATTTACATTGATAACAAATAGGTCTTAGGGGGATTTTAAGGGATATACTTGGTAATATGGTTATCCAAACACATTGTTTATTAAGAGTGATTATAGATTTTAATCTTATAAATAAAATTAAGGCACAACTTACGAAATTTTTTCTGTAAGCTGTGCCTTCTTATTTATGAATTATTTATTCATCAACAATCTTAACTGCTTGGCTACGAATAGTATTCATCTTTCTTACATCATTTATTTGAAATGATAAAGAATAAAAAAGGAAATATAAGCCATACTGTTAGAAACATGAAAATGGAAAGAAAAAGAATATACAAAATAAGACAGGAAAGATGGCTGATTTTTTACTGACAGTGAGAAATACAGCGCATAAACAGATTGCAATAGAAAGGAGAAAGCAATGGCAAAAAAACAGGTTGGCAAACAAACGATTCGTTTTTTGCACCCTCCGGTTATTCAGGGGGCAGCTTCTGTTGTAGGAAAGAAAGAAGGAGAAGGACCTTACGGAGAATGGTTTGACCGTATAGAAAAAGATCCAAAGATGGGTGGAGATTCCTGGGAAGAAGCCGAAGGTAAATTTCAAGAAAAAGCAGCAAAGCTTGCAATAGAACATGCCGGTTTGCAACAAAAAGAGATCCGTTACATTGTAGCAGGAGATCTGTTAGGACAGTTAATGGCATCTTCTTTTGGACTGCTTTCTTTGCAAATTCCGTTGTTTGGTGTTTATGGAGCATGTTCGACAATGGGCGAATCCATGGGCATTGCCGCAATGATCGTAGAGGGTGGCTTTGCCGATCATGTCCTTGCATTGACATCAAGTCATTTTGCAAGTGCAGAAAAGCAATTTCGTTTTCCGCTTGGCTATGGCAATCAGCGTCCGAAAGCGTCAACATGGACAGCGACCGGAAGCGGTGCGGTTGTTATTTCGAAGTCTGTTTTAGAGGAAGAAAAAGAATCGCATAAGATAGGTCAAAATTATTCTAAAGAAGCATTAAAAGAAAAAGGAAAAGTGCATATTGAAGGAATTACAACCGGTAAAGTAATTGATTTTGGCATAAAAGACAGTATGAATATGGGAGCATGTATGGCACCGGCAGCAGCAGAAGTCATCGCACAGAATCTGCATGATCTGGGTGTCAAACCGGATTATTATGACAAGATCATAACCGGGGATCTTGGAAAAGTCGGAAAAGATATCGTATTGGATTATCTCAAAGCAAAAGGTTTTGATATCAGTAAACAATACATGGACTGCGGAATTGAAATTTATGGAGAAGAACAACAGGTTCATGCAGGCGGAAGCGGCTGTGGATGCAGTGCGGTCATGCTGACAGGATACATTTTAAAAATGCTCGAAAAAAAGAAATGGCACAGAATTCTTTTTGTACCGACCGGAGCATTGTTATCACAAGTCAGCTATAACGAAGGCAACAGCGTGCCCGGCACAGCACATGCCGTCATATTAACAAGCTGCTAACACATCCCTCTACACTTATAACGCAGATCCTTTCTCCTAAACGGCATCAAAATGTAATGCTTTTCTTTGCGATTCTATTTTTGTTTCCTTTTGAAGCACTGTTTCGCTTACTAAGGATATCTAAGATTTTTCGCTTTTTTGCTCTTATTATGGGCGCTCTCATCTGATATAGGGGCAAGGCCTGGCTGATGTACATTGCTGTCTGGGAATCTCAAAGCCCGTCGCCACTTGCACTTCAAAAAACGTCTTTGCTTTTTGAAGTGCTATGTGTGCGCTACGTGGCTTTGCGAAGCGGGAGCGTG
>OGPZ01001022.1_pt1 | contig 21470 bp, 18 predicted proteins | sample 1553111 | NCBI WGS metagenome assembly OGPZ01 (sample SAMEA2579968, study PRJEB22360) | human gut metagenome
TACAAGTGAGACTAAAAATGAAAAGTTGCAAAATAATGAAGCAACTGTACAGGTAATGAAACAACCGAAAACCTTTGCTCAACAAGTCGAAATTATTAAAGAAAAGGGTTTTATTATAGATAATGATACAGAATGTATCGGATTTTTAAAACAGGCGAATTATTATAGATTATCTGCTTATTTCCTTCCGTTTAGAAAAAAGGATGGGACGTATTTTTCAAATATAAACTTTCACAGAATTCAAAGAATCTATGAATTTGACAGTAGATTGCGTGGTGTATTATTTAATTATATAGAAAAAGTTGAATTATATTTAAGAACGCAATTAGCCTATTACAGTGGACATGTTCATGGGGCTTTAGGATATATGGATGGGGCTATTTACAATGACAGGCACAATCATGAAAAGTTCGTGAAACTGTTAAATGTATGTATAGAGGAAAATAAAAGTACATCAGTAGTTCAGCACCATAAAGAAAAGTATGGCGGAAATTTTCCTATATGGGTTATTGTTGAATTTTTTTCAATGGGAATGTTGTCCTACTTTTATGCGGATTTGCAGTCTGGTGACCAGAAATATTTAGCAAAAGAATTATATGGTACATCAGTGGCCTGTTTAAAAAGCTGGTTACGTTGCATCACTGATTTAAGAAACCGTTGTGCACATTATTCAAGGCTGTATTATTGGTCATTTCCCGCATTACCCAAAATGCCAAGGGAATTAGAAATGTCACCAAACAGAAAATTGTTTTCACAAATACTTGTATTAAAATTATTATATCCAAATAAAAAAGAATGGATCAACAAAGTCTTGATAGAATTAAAAGCTATTGTAGAAGAATATGAGAATGATATATCATTGAGACATATAGGGTTTCCAGAAGATTGGTATGAGCAGTTAGAAAAATAGAGATATATTTTTAGGGACAGAGGAACAATCTGTCCCTTTTAATGTGTCTCTATAAATTTGGCTCTTTTCTATCATGTAGTTGCTCGTAATTCTTCTTAAGAATCATATCAATATTAGCAGACACAGTGCGAAGTTCCCGTTCATAATCCCGGTGATTAAAAAAATCTTCACGCTGTCTATTCCTCAATTCAACAAGCCGGTCCTTTTCAGCATATAGAGCTTTCATGGAAGGCAATTTATTCCCGCCAGATTTTTCTTTGAGTGTTCGGAGAGCTGTGTCATACAGGGAAAGTTCTGCCTGGTGTTCTTCATAAAATTTCTCCTTGTTTCGGCTTTTGCGATAATCTGCGTACACATTTTTATATGCCAGATATTGTCCGGTAAAATGAATCTGCTCATTCATATCTTTAAGTTGCTGTTCAGTATCTTTTAAAGATTTTCTGGAAGCACTGGTCTGGTCTGATGCTTGATCGAGTGTTGCATGGAAATCATCAAGAGAATCATAGCCATGTTCCTGTATGTAGGCAACAGTCTGAGCCATCTGCTTTAAATTGGTGAGCTTTACTTTTTGAGCATAGGCTTCGCTCTGCTGTGCTTTAATACAGGTTTGCAGATCTATGACAAGCCGGAGATCTGATTTTATGAAAATGAATGGTGCAGGGATAGCAGAAGTATCGGAGAAAGGAACAGTTGGCGAATCTGTGGAAGTATTCGGAGTTTGCTGTTCCAGAATTTCTTCTTTCTGTTCTTTATGGGATTTTGTGTTTTCCTCAAATGTTTTCAAGAGAAAATCTTCTGTGTATCTGGTTCCAAGATTTCTTCCAGTGATATATTTTTTTCTGCCAGGGTGAAGATAGCTGTACCGGTTTCGACTGATTTTGAAGATAATGTGATATTTTTCATCAAGGATTTTTGAAAATTCTTCTGGTGATCGGGCGGTACTTGCAGCATCATCAATAGCGTCACGAAGAAATTGTTTCTCTGTCTGGTAACGAGTTCCCTTTGGAGTGATTCCATCTTCTTTCATTTTCTGATTTAACTTATCGAGTTTTTCCTGTCCCCGGCGTTGTGCCCAATATTCTTTTTCTGTGATTTTTCTTTCAGCAGGAGTGAGCAGATCAACCTGATGTAGTCCTTCTTTTTTACACATATCCATAACTTCCTGTTTTAAATGGATAAGGTATGCTGTGCTTAGATGGTGCTTGTATCCGGCTTTTGCTTCACAGTCAAATTCCATATAGGGTTTTTGTGGTATGTCATATTTACGGAGACTGTTGATTACGATGTGTACATGGATATTTCCACTTTCGTTATGACCATCAGTATGAGTGCAGACTAAAGCCTGATGACCGGGGAAATTTTTCTTTGCAAAAGTTAATCCAAGTTGCTGGGCACGTTCACCGGTCAATCCACATTCATCCCTGTCTTTCGGGTCGAAGCTGATGATATAATGATGGGATTTTATCTCATTGAAGTTTTTGTTCTTGTGGTAGTAGCTGTTCAGCTCCTGACATTCAGATGCAAAAGAGAATGGATCACAGTTCAGACCGTCCAGATAATATTCTTCTCTCAGTATCATATGCCCTTCTTCATCAAGAATCGGTTTTTGCGTATACTCGTTGTGCTGGAAGATAAGATATCGTTCCGATTCTCCATAGTTAGAGTTTTTGTTTGCAATATGTTTAATTACTGCCACGGAAATCACCTGCCATTTTCATCACTTCATATTTCATTTCATAAATATCCCGAAGGGACTTTCTGATTTCATTTTTCATTTCAGTGGAGATAATTCCACCCTGGTTAAAATACCGGGCAATCTGATTTAAGTTGCTGCCAATCTTACCAAACTCGCTAATAAGTTTTTTTATTTCGGGGACATCTGCGGTAATTTCGTATTTGATGATGACTTTCTGGTTGTCCAGGGCACTTCGGACAAAATCAGAAACCGTCATGCTGTTAGCCTTGGCTCTTTCTGCAAGAAGAACATATTCAGTTTCATTCATGCGTAAATGCACATCTTTAGTTTTTGCAAGAGTTTCCTCTTTCTTAGGTCTTGTCATTGATAACTTCCTTTCTTACGTGGTAGTGGTTTCATAAGAAAATCCAAATTTCGTAGCCTGCTGGGAAAGTAAGTGATGAAAAATTATCGCACTGTGACCATGTAAATGGAAACCAATACACATATCTGTGATTGTGGTCGAGGGTATGGGGAAACGAAATCCCCATCAAGTTGCAAGTGGTCAATAGCCCGGAAAGGGTTATTGTGCTACGTTGCGAAACTTGCCCTCGTTATCCTGCATAACTATATAGGGTTTAGATAAAAAAATAACATGAATATTCGTAATAATTACATCAAAAAATAATGAGTCAGCTAGTATGATAAACTAAAAGAAAATAAAATTAGGAGGTTAAATCTATGAAAAAAAATCTGAAACAGTTGGTAATGGTATTGATATTGGCAATAATGATATTTCCAGCATCAGTGCGAGCAGAAGGAAATAATTGCTTTGGAGATGATTTGAAAGGTGCAGATCAGGAGGCGTTTAGTACACTTATTGATGAAATTCAATGTATTAAAGAAGCTCATCCGGAATTTAACGATGAAAGGATTTTGGAGATTATAGATCAGAATCATACTAAATTTGAACGGGGTATTAGTGATATATGGAATTCTCTTACAGATTCTGAAAAAAAGCTGTGTATTCGTTATCCTTTTGCTGCATTAAAAGTGAACACGGCGAAAAATATAGCAACATCAAAAACAGAGAGCAAATTTGGAATGAATGGACTGGGGGATCGAAGTGACGCTTTTCGACATGGAATTTGGAATGCAGAAATGACGATACTGATTGGAAAAGAAAAAGCGGAATTGTTTGCAACAGCTCATGAGGATAAAGATGTTACTGGAAATGAATCAGATGGTTATCCTAAAGCAGCTCATAGAGATATGGATTTACATAATAATGCAGTAGGAAGAGAAATTGGCGAGGATAATAATAAGGCAACAGAAGAGGAAATGGCAGATATAATTTATAATGAGGTAATGTCTCCAGAGACACAATTTGTTTGGCTACATGAATAGAGTTTGCAAACTGCTTTAATGAAGATACAAATTTTTGAATTTAATATGCTCCTTTTCAGATGTTATGTTTTCTGGAAAGGGGCATATTTTTCAACAAAAATTTTTATTTTCTGGGCATGCTTGTAAAATCTCGAGGTAAAGAAATTTGAACAATTAGTCCATGAGGTTTATTCGCTGAGAATTTGATTTTTCCATGATGTAAATGGACAATTTGATTTACAATTTTCAGACCTAATCCATGTTCTGTATTATCGGGATTGCGAATAAATCCATTTTTATTTAAGTGTTCCAAAGTATATATATCAACTCCTTGCCCAGTATCTTCAATAGAAAAAATACAAAAATTTGTATCTTGATTAATGGAGACAGTAATATGACAACCGTTTGGATTATGGATAAAACTATTCCGTATGAGATTAGTCAACATTCTATTCAATAGGAAAGTATCTCCTATTATTTGAAGATGGTTTTTCTCATAAAATTCGGAGAGAATAAGCTCATATTTGTCGGATAAATTATTATTTATAAATTCAGCAATTACTTGTCTAGCAAGCTCAACAGGGTTTATAGAGTTATGTCCAATAGTGTACATAGAATATTCGAGCTTTGTTGTCAAATTTAAATTTTCGACTAAATTTTTTAAATATTCGCTGTATGTACGGATAATGCGTGCTTGGTTATGGACTGTTTCAGAAACATCGGGGTTATCCTCTATTTCACTGGAATAGCCGAGAATCATTGATAGTGGGGTACGTATGTCATGAGATATTCCTCTAATCCAATCCGCTCGTGTGTTGTCTTTTTTTATAAGATATTTTCCAGCACGATTTAGCTCTGCTCTGATTTCGACTAATTCACCACTTTCGTCAAGATGAAAAGAAGAACCATCTGATAATGAGTGAATACTATCGAGTATAGGAGAAACGGCTTTTTCGATTTGATGAATATTTCGTAAAAAGAAAAAAATGATCAGACATATATTTGCTAGAAAAATAGCTAACACAATATACATACCAGTAACAAAATATTTCTTATTAAATGATGTATAAAATTGAGTGACCTTATCGGGAGATAGCCCTACAACAAGTAACCCATCTAAGCGTTTCCATATGTTTACGGGATAGTCCTCCAGATACCAGCGACTAAATAAAGCTATATCTGTTGCAGAATAATGGCGAGAGAGCTGTTGTGGCATTTTACATTCCCATGTAACATCTCCGTTGTCGTTTAAAAGCATAGCCCATGCGTCAAAAGACTTTAAAAAGGCTTCTACATCTTCGTGAGCTTCTATTTGATTGTTGTTATTTTCAATTAATGAAGAAAATTTTTCTATTGGAAACTGTGATTTGGAAGCTCCTTCTAAATAAAATATCAATAAAAAAAGACATATTAAGAGAGCATTTACCAATAGAAAAAGGGCAAGAATGCGAAGCGTAGAGAGAATATACTTGCGAAAAAAATTTTGAGTTCGTGTCATGGCTTTTCTCCTTTTAGATATAGACGATAGCCAATTCCTTTTGTAGTAATGAGAGATTGTGGAGTGGAAGGTGAAGCTTCAATTTTTTGACGTAAATGTCGTATATGAGTTACTAAAGTACTTTCATATCCTTCCCAATAATAATCTCCGCAAATGGTTTGACATAAAGAGCCTGTAGTTACGATTCTTCCAACATTCTCATATAATTTTTTAAATAATAAGAGTTCTTTAGAAGTTAAAGTAAAAGTTTTATTTCCACATTGTACCTTAGCACAGTCAAGATCTACTGTTGATGCTGCTAAATGGACAATGTGGTTTGGATTAGGATAAGCACGTTTCATTAGTGCTTGTACTCTTAGGAGCAATTCTTTAGGAAGAAATGGTTTAGTTAGATAGTCATCAGCACCATTTTCAAACCCTAAGAATTTACTATCTGCTTCTCCGCGAGCAGTCAACATTAAAATTGGAATTCTGCTAGATTCTCGGACCTCTTTTAAAATGGTAAAGCCATCTATATCAGGTAGCATAACATCTAGTATTATCATATCTGGATTAAGGGTTGACCAAAGATGAAGAGCTTGCGCCCCAGTATTGGCTATGGTGAGGTTAGTAAATCCGGCATTTGTAAAAATTGTTTCAATCATTTCACATAAATCTTTTTGGTCATCAACTATAAGAATCGAACGTTGTTCCATTAGTGCGTATACCCCTTCCTGAAGTTTTGTTGTCATTTAAGATATATTATATCAAATAAAGTGATTTTTGTATATTGTTCAGGAAAATCTCAAGGATAATTCAAGGTTGGCTCAAGGATAACTCAAGGAACATATGGTATTCTTATATCAAACAAAGATTTAGGCGGTTGCAAAACTTACTGATTACAGATTATCTGCATTATATAGAAGTAAATCTAAACGGAAGTAGAAAAAGCATCAAAATTTAAAGTATAGTAGAGAAAAATAAAAATACAAGATTAAAAAATGAGTATTTATGTGGAGGTTAGGTTTTGTTAAACGCTTAAAATAACTAAAAGAAAGGTGAAAAAAATGAAAGATTGTATTATTGAAACAGAAAATTTGACCAAAAAGTATGGAAACCAGTCTAGCGTTTCAAATCTTAATATCCATGTAAGACAAGGTCGCATTTATGGATTGTTGGGAAGAAATGGAGCTGGAAAAACCACTACAATGAAAATGCTGTTAGGATTAACAACTCCTACATCTGGAAAAATCAAAATATTCGGAAAAAATATTCGGGAAAATGAAAAAGAAATCTTGCCTCGCATCGGAAGTTTGATTGAATCACCGGGTTTTTATCCAAACTTGACAGCAACAGAAAATCTAAAGATTTTTGCTGATTTAAGAGGGTTAAAAGATTCTAAATATATTAAAGGAGCTTTGGAACTCGTCAATTTGCCTTATCGGGATAAGAAATTGTTTTCACAATATTCTCTCGGAATGAAACAACGTTTAGCGATTGCGTTAGCAATTATGCATAATCCAGAGTTGTTAATATTAGACGAACCAATTAATGGACTGGACCCTATTGGTATTGCAGAGGTACGTAGTTTTATAAAAGAGTTGTGTGATGAAAGAGGAAAAACCATACTGATTTCTAGCCATATTCTTTCAGAAATTTCTTTGTTGGCAGATGATGTTGGAATTATTGATCATGGTAAATTGTTAGAAGAAGAGAGTTTGGAAGAATTAGAAGCAAAAAACACGAAATTTATCCATTTTCTTGTTTCTGATGCACGGCAGGCAGCTCAAATTATTTTTACTGAATTCAACAATAAAAACATGCAGGTTGTTGATGGGAATAATTTATATCTTTACGATACAACATTGCCAACTGATGTAATCAATAGATTGCTCTTTGAAAGAGGAATCAATATTTATCAAGTACATTTATGTGAGGATACTTTAGAGGACTATTTTAAGAAAATCACAGGGGGTGAGGGGATTGCTTAAATTAATGAAAAATGAGTTCCGAAAACTCAAAAGGAAAATGTTTATACAACTTGTATTAGCTGCTTCTTTTCTGTTTCCTATTCCATTGACCGCAATTATTTACTATTTAAATGTGGCACAAGATAAGTATGCAACAAAAACAGAAGCATTCGATGCTCTTTGGCAGTCAGTAATCGGTTTCGGTATGCTGTTACTGCTTCCATGTATATTAGGAATAATTGCAGCACTTTTGTTTTTTATGGAAAGAGATAATGATACTTTCAAAAATTTAAGGACTATTCCTGTAACGAGCACACAAATGGTATTGGCAAAATGCTTTGTTTTACTTGTATTGAGTGTCATTTTTTGTGTTTCCTCTACTGTGGCGACTATGTTGTGCGGATTTGTTTTCTGGGGAGTATCAGACATTTTATTTAAGCTGCTTTTTTCTATATTATATGGATTGCTAATTGCTATAAGTGCATTGCCGTTGGTTTTACTAATTGTTTTTTTTAGTAAATCTTATATATTTTCTATAATGTTATGCGTGTTTTATAGTGTGTTTAATTTACTTTCATCATTTTCGATGACAGCTTTACCCAAAGTACTGGTTCATATTTTACCAACGCCGAGCATCATGATGTGGGGAACAGAGCAAATGGCATCTCGTATGATAGTAAATGATACAAAAGATTTACAACATTTTGAACAAATGGGACTGATCCCTTCGACTCCTCAGCTTTTGGTTACTTTATGCATTATTGGGACAGTTTCGATTTCCCTTGCAATTTATTTGTATAAAAAAAGGAGCGAGTAATTATGGCTGTAATTGTAAAAGGTGAATTTATGAAGTTAAAAAGATATTTTATTGTATGGATTGGTGTTTCACTCATGCTTCTTAATGTGTTACTTACCTTATTCACATCGTTAGCAGAGGATGGTATGAAATGGGATTTCCAATTTCTGTGTGAACAAGTTATTAAGAATTTTGTGACAATGATTTTCCCAATGTGTATTACTCTGATTACAGGATATATTATTTCACGTGAGTATACAGATGATACGTTAAAAAATATTATAACGATACCTGTTTCTTTTCAAAAGATCTTAGCGGGAAAACTGATTATTTCAGGTATACTATCTGTTTTTTTGGGGGCAGTTTGTTTTGCATTTACTGTAGTAGCTAATTTTATTATGGGATATGGCGGATTTAGTATAAGTGCAGCATTTACAGGTCTACTTCAAATGTCATTATTAGGTTTATTACTTTACTTAACCATGCTACCTATAATTGTTTTGACAAGTAGGAAAAAGAGCAGTTTTCTTGCTGGCGTTATTATTGCTTTTGTCTATGGGTTTGTAGGAATGTTTGCCAATGGGGCATTACAATCAATTTATCCAGTTTCGGCTACGCTTGGCTTGATTAGATATCGAAATGGCGTGGAAGGTGTTACGTGGAATACAGGTCTATGTTTAATAAGTGTTTTAGCAATGTGTATAATTGGTGTAGCATGTATGTTTTTAAAGCCTAAAACTGAAAATCAAAATATAAAAAAAATAAAACGAGTAGCTCCAAAAAAAGGGTGGTAATGGGAAGGCGATGAAATATTTATGAACAAATATAGAAAAGCTGGAATTATTTTAATAGTAGGAGTTTTGGCTGTTTTATTTATGACAGTAGCATTTCTCACAACACAGACAAATGAGGATTATTATGCTCAGGTTGACAACCGATGGGTAACAGAGATTGCCCCTCACGGATTAATGAATTATAAATATTCATTGGTCGCTTATAATTCTAGTGGTGAAGCAAAAGATATTACTTTTGAGACAAGTAAGATATTAAAAGATCAGGCATTTATTAATTTAAAAGTGGCACCTATACGGGGAGTTGTAACGTGGGCAGAAATTAATTATGAAGAATTGCCTGAAAAAGTTAAAGATATTTATTAAATAAAAATGGTTGAATATCCAGATTGCTAGAAAAAGTGTTCTGTAAAATATCTATAAATAGCGGTTTGGATATTCATAAAATATTACATGAAAGTTCGATATTGTTACATGAAAACTTTTTTAGTGCTAATTTGTGTTATATTTAACTCAGATAGCGGATAGGAGGTTTCAATTTAGAATTAGCATCTACACTATTGGAATTTTGAAAGGAGAATTCACTATGAAAGATTTAAGAAACCCGATTGAAAGAAGAAACTTTACTCATCCCGCAGGCAATACAATGACAGAACTGAAAGAAGCAGAGCTTAACAACTTTGCAGCAGGAGCAGGTGAGCCGAGAAACTCTGGTGGCATGTTCTGTACCAGTACTGGTGAATGCAACATGGGTACTCTTAATATTTTCTGCTGCTAATAAGATAGCAAAATAGAAGAAAACCAAAACTAAACAAAATCAATACATAATCAATACATAATGTCCAATAGTGTAGATGTTAATTGTGAATTGAAAACTATATCTTTATTATAAAGGATGGATGTCGAAATGAAAAGCAAAAATTATACATATTTTTCAGAAAGAAGTTATACTGGCAAAGACTGTAAGATTGATGATAAGGTTGTTGATTATTGGAAAAAAGTTTTAGGAGATAATGTATTTAATAATATTGAAAAAGTATATAATCTTAGACCTGAAATTGTAATGTCAAAAAAGGATTTTGAGAATGTAACAGAATCTAAAGAAATTTTGCAATTTTCAGAATTATTTCAAACCGGATTTGGGGAAAATGTTAAATATCAGCTGAAAATAGGAGAAAAAGGGGCATTTGTTTTCGATAGATTTCTTGATCACTTTATTAAGTTCGGGATTGCGGTACTTAATGAACAAGAAATCGATGAATGCATTATGGATAGTTATATTGATAATATTATTCGTCAGATCAGTAAAATTTCAATGGGTACGTTAATGTTTGAAATGTACATATGCAGAGAACAAGGACTACTGGTTGGAAATAATAGTAATGAAGAATATGTATATTATAATACACATTTCCTGGGGGATAAAAAATATATAAATGAATTATTTGAGATTTATCCTTGCCTAGAAAGAATGATATTTGAAAGCATTTTCTACTTAGTAAACAATTACAAGGAGTTATTAATTCGATTGAAAAAAGACCATGATTATTTGGTAGAACAACTCTGCGATAGAAAAAAATTTAAAAAAGTAGTTAAGATGCAATCAGATATATCGGATTCACATAAAAGAGGAAAAACAGTCTCTGTTTTGACGCTTGATAACGATGTTAAAGTTGTATATAAACCTCGTTCCTTAAAAGGCGAAAAAGCATATCAGGATTTTCAGACTTATATATCGCAAGGTTCTAAATTAAAAGCGAGAACATTTAAAGTTATTGATTGTGGAAATTATGGATGGGAAGAGTTTGTAGAATCGAAACCCTGCTCTGATATGCAACAACTACGAAATTATTATTATAGGTTTGGGGAGTTAATTCTCCAAAACTATATTTTGAATGCTAATGATTTGCATGAAGAGAATGTTATAGCTTATGGAGAATATCCAATAGTCATTGATGCAGAAACGATATTAGATAACCATATAGAATTATCAAAACAAAATTCTAGGGAAATCATTAATGAGAAAATTCGTGATTCTGTATTATTTTCAGGACTGCTTCCTAATTACCGCTTTTCTAATAAAGGAAAGGGAATAGATATGAGTGCAATTATGGGAAAAGAAGGAGATGAATATCCAATATTAATTCCTAGAATTGCAGAGATTGGTACGTCAAATATGCATTATGAATATGTACATCCCATAAAAACAGCAAACAATAATTTAGCAACATTAAATGGAAAATTTATAGCTCCAGCTACCTTTATAAAGGAAATTGATCAGGGATTTAGGGACGCTTATAGATTTATTATGGAACATAAACAGTCAACTATTGAGAAAATGAAAATATTTGAAAATATAATAGTTCGTCATTTGATTCAAGATACACAAAGATATTCTATGATTTTACATACATCTTATCATCCAGACTTTTTGCAGGATGGAAAAGATAGGGAATTGGTTCTTTGTAGTATTATGGGACACATTGATGAGGTTGAAAAGTCTAATAAAGTTGCAGAATTAGAAATAAAAGATATGCTCCATATGGACGTTCCGTATTTTTATATTAATACATCATGTAATTCTTTATTTGGAACAGATAATAAAGAAATTAGCAATTATTTTGAGACTTCTAGTATATGTAAAGTTAAAGAAAAAATTTGTGGAATGACTATAGGGGCTATGGAGGAACAAAGTCGCTTTTTAAAAATAGCTCTAACAGACTTGAATGACTATAAAATTACTAGAAAGAATGGTAACATAATTAGGAACAATATAAGTGGTACCTTTGACATGAGAAGGAAACAGGATGCAATCGAAAGACTGGCTGAAAATTTATTGCATGATGCGGTTATAACGCCAGATAAACATGATGTTAATTGGATTGGCGTTTCTTCAGTGGGTTCTGATGAAAATAGCACTTGGCAAATACAGCCATTGGGTAATTATTTGTATGAAGGACTTGCTGGAATTGCAATATTTTTCCATGCATTATGTCAAAGTTTGAAAATTGAAAAGTATAAATTTGTTTGTGATGCTTTAGATCAAAACCTATTTACATATACAAAGGAGATGGAACAAAAAGTAGAAGGTATAGAAAACGAAAGTTCAGGTATACTCTGCGGTGAAGCTGCATTGGTCTACACCTATGAAATTTTATATCAAATTACTAAACATAAAATATATCTTGAATATGCTAGGAGACATTGTGAAATTTTAAAGAAAACTATTGATAATGATATGTATTATGATTTAGTGTACGGAAATGCTGGAGCTATTTTAGCATTACTTAATTTGTATGATCTTACAGGAGAAGAAGAGTATTTACGAATTGCAGATTTAGCGGGTGAAAAATTGTTTGCCTCCCAACAATTTGAAGAAAATACCAGAAAAGGATGGCTAGGTGCTGGAAGTAAATATCCGTTAGCAGGTTTTTCTCATGGTGTTGCAGGAATTGCTTATTCATTAGTCAAGCTATGGAGCTACACCCAAAAGGAAAAGTATTTGCAAGCTGTAGTCGCAAGTATTCGGTTTGAGAATTCCTTATATGATGACAAAATTGGGAATTGGAAAGACGAGCGTGAGTATAATGGACATAAATCATCTGAACAAAATATATATATGACAGCTTGGTGTCACGGTGCGGCGGGAATTTTGCTTAGCCGATGTAAGATAATGCAATTTGATATTGATAAAGAGCTACAAGATGAATTAAATAAAGATATTAAAACGGCATTAGCAACCACTTTGAAGTACGGATTTGGAGAAAACGATTGTTTATGTCATGGGAACTTAGGTAATACTGAAATATTAATGGAATACGGTAGAATGTTTAATGACATAAAGACACTAGATTTGTGTGGAGAGATACGGGAAGCAGCTTGTAAACGTATTTTGGGAGCAAATTATGACTCTGGAAGGAGTTATTTATATGGATACCAAATTCCAGGATTTATGACAGGATTGAGTGGGATGGGATATTCATTGCTTAGAGATATAAATAAGGAGCTACCTTGCATATTGTCATTAGAGATTTAAGAAATATTGGGCAAAATAGCAGATTGTTATTATGCCCAATATTTTTTGAAAGTAAAAGGAGTACTAATATGAAGCAAAAAAGAGTGCCTTTGATTAGGCAAGTTGGTATAACTGATTGTGGATTTGCCTGTTTGACGATGCTTTTTAATTATTATGGTTATAATATCGACATTAGTGAACTAAAGGCTAAGAATAGTGTTGGTAGAAATGGATTAAGTTTAGCAAAATTAAAAGAAATTTGCCAGGAAAATTATTTCCAATTTAAGGCATATAAGAATTTTTCTTCAGAAAATGATTTGTTGATGAATTTACCAGCAATATTGTTCTCTAAAACCAATCATTATGTTGTTGTTTCAAGGAAAAGAAATAATACATTTGAACTGTTAGATCCAGTAAAAGGGAAGATTCAGGTTTCATTTGATGATATTCAAAGAGAATACATGGATATTCTTGTTGTTATTAGACCAAGGGATAAATTTATATATAGTAAAGAAAAATCCAAATTTAAAATTCCTGTAAATAGGTTCAAATTAGCAATAGTAATATTAACGACGTTGATTGCTCAAAGTATAATAATAATTCCGGCAATTTTTGTTCAAAAAATTGTAAACAACTTAACATATGCACCAGAATCGTTTGAGTTTAGAAAAATGATATTATTTATATTGGGTATAACTATAGCGTTGTTTTTAAGTAATTTCATAAAAAAAAGGTGTATTTTGATATTGCAAAGTGACATATATAAAGAAACAATACAACAAATGATTGATAAAATATTTAAAATCGACATAAGTTTCTTTGAAGGTCATGCATCTGGTGATATTCAAAACAGATTTAATAGTGTATCAGAAATTTATCAATTTATTTCAATTACACTTATATCAGCTATTATAAATGCCGTAACGGCAATAATGTGCGCGTTGGTTATGATGTTACAATCTTTTTATCTCTTTCAAATTCTATTTATTATAGCAGCGGCACAAATTTTGATAGTATATTTTCTTAATAAAAGGGCACGTATCAAAATTAAAAACTATATTGCGGATCAAAGTGAATTACAGGGGAAAATGGTAGAAATTTTGACTAATATTCAGCAGATTAGATGTATGCGTATTGACACAATTCTTTGTAAAAACATAAAGGGAGATTATCAACATCTTATACAGAGGTTAAAAGAGAAAGCCCAAATAAGCGATTTTATTGAAACCATTGCTACGACATTTACAACTATATCACCAATGCTATTGTACACTATGGGAGGATTTTTAATTATAAATAGCAATTTAGAGTTAGGAGCATTAGTTTCGTTTATCACTTTGTCAACATATTTTACAGGACCGTTTCAAACGTTATCACTTATTATTCCTCAAATTAGTGTACTGCGTGAGACTATGTTGAGAATTAACGAGTTAATGAATTATAGTGATGAAATCCAAAGTGGAAAACAGAGTATTGGTAGATTTGAAAGCATTTCTTTAAAAAATGTAACATTTAAGTATTTGGGGAGTAATGAACCGGATTTAAAGGGAATTAATATAACCATTAAAAGAGGTGAAAAAATAGCTATTGTTGGCGAATCTGGGAGTGGAAAAACAACTATTTCAAAATTGTTATTAAATGCCCTTACAAAATATGAAGGTGAGATTTTACTTAATGGTTATAATATAAACTCTATTAAACGTGAGGCGATTGATCATATATTTACTATAGTGACACAGGTTCCTATGGCTATTAGTGGAACGATTAGGGATAATATAGATATATCGCATGATTTATCAGATGATGAAATTTATTCTTGTCTTAAAACGGCAGAATTAGAAAATGATGTAAATAAATTCCCTATGAAACTAAACACATTTGTGGGAGAAAATGGGCAGAATATATCAGGAGGACAAAAGCAAAGAATAGCTATTGCAAGAGCATTAGCATTGAAACCAGAGGTATTAATTCTTGATGAGGCGACAAGTAATTTAGATCCTATAACGGAAAGAAAAATATGTGATAATTTAAAAAAGTTGCACATTACACAGATAATAATTACGCATAGATTGTCGCAAGTAGAGGATGCAGATATGATATATGTGCTTAATCATGGGGAAATCATGGAGAAAGGTTCGCATGAGCAGTTGATGAAGGGAAAGGGTTTATATTCAAAGCTGGTGAGGATTGCTTAAATAAACATATTTTTAAAGCACAAAATTTGATAGGATATGGATATAAAAACAGGCAGTACTATGTATTGTCTGTTTTTTTGAATAAAATAAGTAATTGAATACTCCTATTATTTGTATCAGGAAAATGTGAAAAGGGTAGCATGGTAGTATCACGTATATTTAAGGAGTAAACGATTATGGAAAGCCGGATTAAAATGCTTCGGGAAAAAAGGGGTGATTATTCCGGGGCTCTTTGAGCCACCTGTCCGGACTTTGAGAGCCACCATTCCGGAGAATGAGAGCCATATATTCCGGTAATTCAGAGCCACCTTATTGGGCTCTATTACATATATTTCCTTTATACTGTAAATACACACCTTTGGTGTGAATACAGATAAAGGAGGTCGTAAGTTATGACCAAGTATCGTGAAATCCTACGCTTGAAAAGCTTAGGATTCAGTGAGAGGAACATCGCACAGAGTTGCGGTGTATCCAGAAACACAGTCGCTAAGGTTTTGAAAAAGGCAGCGGAAATCAAGCTTTCATGGCCGCTGGATTTCGACATGACCGACAGCGCACTAGAGCGTGTCTGAAAAATAAAAATTGCACAAAACGCATGTTTTATTTCCCTTTTTCATGATAAAATAAAGAAAAAGGGGTGTTCACTATGTTGAGACGATATGAGTTGACTGATGAAGAATGGCTTCGCATTGAACCTTTATTACCTCCTGAAAATACTGGAAAACAAGGACGTCCAAGAAAAGACAATCGTATCATTATGAATGGAATTGTATGGCTTGCACGTAGTGGGGCACCTTGGCGCGATCTTCCTGAACGTTATGGTTCATGGAAAACTGTCTATAGCCGATTCCGAAAATGGATCGATGATGGTATCCTTGATAATATTTTCCGTATTTTAAGTCTTGAAGCAGAATTGGAAGAATTATCCATTGATGCTTCTATTATCCAGGCGCACCAGCATAGTGCCGGTGCAAAAAAAGGGGGCCTTCAAATGAAATCGGGCATAGCCGTGGAGGAGCCAGCACCAAAATCCATGCGGCAGTAGATGCCTATGGATATCCAGTTTATTTAATGATCAGTGAGGGACAGCGTAATGATATCAATTATGCAATCCCTTTGCTCGATCAAATTGAAATAAACGGAAGCAATGTGTTAGCTGACCGAGGATATGACAGTAATAAATTACTTGATTATGTGTACGCCCGCAGTGGAGAGCCAACCATTCCATCCCGAAAGGGAGCTAAATTTGAACGTCATTGTGATTGGTGGTTATACAAAGAACGCCATTTAGTAGAAAAGTATTTTCTGAAATTAAAAGCATTCCGACGAATCGCTACACGTTATGACAAATTAGCTGCAACCTACTTGGGATTTATTTGTATCGCCTCAATATTAATTTGGTTAAAATAAACAATTTAAAATGTTTTTCAGACACACTCTAACCTTTACAGATGGAACTACAGAAAATGAAATCATTGTAAATAGCTCTGGAAAAATCATCTCTGGACAATATAAGGAAATTTCAACTCCTTCCGGATGGTTTTCAGATTCAAATTGTATAAATAAAATCGAAATAGACTCGAATGGATTCCCGATAAGTGGCGTGACATCTGATATGGATCTTTATGCAAGGTCCAAAACTTTTATATTAAAACAAAGCGTTGGTTTTAATAATGGTACAAGTTTTAATTCACGAATTCCCACCACAGCAACTTCTATTGTATTTACGGATGAGACGATGCCCGCTTCCGCAGAGGCAATTGACGTAGATGAAGACGGAGATGGAGGCGTTGTTGCTTGGATGAACGGAACTACTATGAAAGTTTCTACACAAATCAAAGGCTTAAAAGTACAGGCTAATCCAGACAGCGGTAATATGTTTTACAATAAAAGTAATCTAAAAAACATTGATCTGACGATGCTGGATACGCAGAACACAACAAAAATGTATGGTATGTTCTACGGTTGCAAAGGACTTATTAATCTTGATCTATCATCTATGAATACGAGTAATTTACAACTGGCGACAGGTATGTTTTGCAGATGTTCTTCTTTAACATCTTTAGATTTATCTATGTTGGATTTTCAAAACGTTTCTCAAATTTCAGATGTAGAAAATGGTGGATGGGACTACGGAGCAATGTTTCAGGAATGTAAAGCGTTAAAAACATTAACCCTTCCACAATTTACAAATAAAATCACCAATTATTCATACTTATTTGAAGAGTGTTCTAAGTTGGAAAGTTTAGACCTTAGCTCAATAGACTCTAGCAATGTTACGGATATGAGTTCTATGTTTTACAAATGTAGAGGACTGACTACTTTGGACCTGTCTTCTATGGATACACGGAATGTCACAAATATGAGTTCTATGTTCTTAGGTTGCAGTGGGCTGACAGTCTTAAGTCTGTCTGACACCCGAAACGTCAAGGATATGCGTGTCATGTTCTGCGGTTGCAACAAACTGACTGCTCTGGATCTAACTCCTCTGAGTACCAGTAATGTTACTGATATGTATGGTATGTTCGAAGACTGCGGAGGACTCACAAGCCTCGATCTAACTCCTTTGGATACCACCAATGTGACTAATATGAAAAGGATGTTTTCCGGGTGTTATAATCTAACGAGTCTTAATTTATCTTCTCTGAATACCAGTAATGTTACCAGTATGGATTCTATGTTCTACAGTTGTTATGAACTTACAAGCTTATCCATCGGAGATAAGTTTGCCTTTGTTGGCTCAGATTACCAACTTCACTCCGGCACATGGTACGCATCAAACGGCACCGCCTACACCTCCAATGGAACAACCTGTACGATACCAAATAATAAAGCCGACACCTACACAAGAAGATAGCTTCAACTGGCCGCGAACCACCCGTGACAAAAACCAAGATCCCCTCTCCTCTTTTCTCTTATTGCAAGAAACCTTCCCATGGAATCTCACCAACGGAAGGTTTCTTATTTTATCAGCGCCAAACACGAACAGGGAAAAATGCTTGAGTAGAAAAAATAATTTTCAGCCGTCCTCCATAGCTATAAACGTCATCAAATAAAGTTGTATATTTACAAAAAAAATAGTACAATACAAGATATTCAGATGATGAATAAGTTCAGGAGGTTTACCCCAATGAGTGAAATCATTAAAACTAATGCAGAATATTCAAAATGGATTAAAGAAGTTTCTTTAAGATTCCGCAACAGTCAGATAAAAGCTGCAACAAAAGTTAATAGAGAAATGCTGTTATTTTACTGGTCTATTGGGCATGATATATCAGAGAATTACAATGAAATCAAATACGGAAAATCTTTTTTCAAAAATCTTAGTCTTGATTTGCAGGATGCTCTACCTGATGTAAAATCATTTTCTGTAACTAATTTAAAATATATGAAATATTTTTACGATTTATACAATAATTCAAATCGTCAACAACTTGTTGACGATTCAGAAGCACAAATATGTCAACAAGCTGTTGATGATTCTATTTTTATGATTCCGTGGGGACATCATATTCAGATAATTAATAAATGTAAGGGGAATTTGGATAAAGCTTTGTTTTTTGTTAAAAAGACATATGAAAACAACTGGTCAAGAGCCGTCCTTTTAAACTTTCTCGATACAAACTTATATGAAAGAGAAGGCAAAGCCATTACAAATTTTGAAAAGCTGCTTCCTGATATTGGGAGCGATCTTGCCAGAGAAATCACAAAAGACCCATATAATTTTGATTTTCTTACTCTCAGAGAAGGGTATGATGAAAAAGAATTGAAAGATGCACTCATGGATAATATCCAAAAATTTCTTCTTGAATTAGGTCGTGGATTTGCTTTTGTCGGTAGAGAATACCGACTTCTCGGAGATACTGAACAATTTATTGATATGCTGTTCTACAACATACAAAAGCACTGTTATGTTGTAATTGAAATCAAGACAAGGGCATTTGATCCCGGAGATATGGGACAATTAGGAACCTACATTGCAGCAACAGACGGAATACTACGAGCAGATAATGATAATCCTACAATTGGCTTGCTTATATGCAAAACAAAAGATAATGTTCTGGCTCAATATGCTACCAGTGCAGTAAACGTTCCTGTTGGAATTTCCGAATATGAACTTAATAATCTGATTCCTGATGACTATAAAAGTTCCATGCCTACTATTGAAGAGATAGAACGGGAACTGAAAGACTAACATATTGCTTGTTCTAGGCAGTATATAAACACCTATATAATACAACAGCAGGAAATCTGTATATGACTTCCTGCTGTATTTTTAATTTGTTTATTCAACTCATGAATCACAATTTCTTCTGCCCTAGCAAAAATGATTTTCAGTCGCCCTCCATAGCAATAAACATCGTCAAATAAAGTTGTAGATTTACAAAAAAAAATGTTACAATACAAGAAAGGTTATAAAGAAGGCTTCACTTCTGGACTATTAGCAGGACAATTAATGTTAGGTGCACTGATTAACCGCCTCATCATGAGCGGTCGAAGTGCTGAGGTTGGAAAAGCTGCTACTGACAGCAACTTCCGCAATAAACTCTATAAAGAATACGACATTAAACCAGAAGATTTCTTATAAGCAACCAAATAGGGAGGTGGTAAAAAACACCTCCTTTTTTCATCATTTCAATCTCTCCGCAGCCTCTTTCGTAGCTGCTGATCTTACACACTCCTCTTCCGACAGAGTGACCTGCATGGCAAGCTTGCTTCCGCGGAATCTCTCCGCAGCAAAACACAACCCGTTATTGTATTTGTCCAGATACCGGGAATCAATCTGATCCGGATCACCCAGAAGCACGATCTTTGTGTTGCTTCCGGCTCTGGTCAGGATACCGCGGATCTGGGAGATACTGCAATTCTGGGCTTCATCAATGATAATGAATACATTGTCCAGACTCCTGCCTCGCATGAAAGACATGGACTCTATCCGCAGGATGTCCTTATCGATCAGATATTGTCCGTATTCCGAGATCCGCTCCGGCACATCATTGTCTGTCAGGAAAGACCTATGAAACCGAAGTTCTGCAAGATGTTCAAGATTGTCCATGGCAGGACGTACCAAAGGAGACATCTTCTCCAACTCTGTTCCCGGCAGGGCTCCCAGTTCCTCACTGTCAAACCGTACATTGCACCGGGTATAGAGGATATTTCGGTAAACATTCAGATCTACTGTCTGCTCCAGGGCACAGGCAAGGGCAAGGAACGTTTTCCCGGTTCCTGCCGGACTTTTGACAAAAACAAACGGAGCAGACTCTGCATCCATCAAAAGGCTTTCCATAACAAATGCCTGTCCGCAGTTCCGGTAATTTACTCCAAACGGTTTCTTGTCTGCCTGATACAACGGATATATCCGGCCCTCAAAGTATCTTGCCAGAGTCACTTCCCCACTGGGACTGATAAGCTCCAGGAACTGGTTCTCTTCCAGAGCAACTTCTTCCTGCGCAAGACTGAAAAGCTTTTCTACCGGAGCCCCATCATCAAGGATTGTACTCTGCCATAATTTTTCCTCACTTTTCAGCCAGATCTTTGTCCTGCCGGTGTATACCAGATCTTTGTCTTTCAACCTGTTTTTTCGATAATACTCCGTCTTTAACGGGATCATATCCGCAACAACCTGCATCCCTACATCGTTTGTTACCAGGGCAACTTCCGCCAACGGATTCTCAAGCTTTACCTGGATGGCAGTACAAAGGATCAGGTTGTCATTCTTTGACAGATCAGAAACACAGGGACCGAAGTCCGATGCATGGGCAAGGATATCCTGTACCGATAAATATTTCACAGAAACTTTTCCTCCCTGCTCCATTTCCACTCCTTTCCATAAACTGCCCTTTTTACGGATATCCGACAGGACGCGGAATACTTTCCTTGCATGATAACCCAGTTCTCCGGCTTCGTTCTTTTTTTTATCCAGCTCTTCGATCACAGTCATGGGGATCACAACGTCCCTGTCCGCAAAAGAAAGTATGGAAGCCGGATCACACAGTAAAACATTGGTATCCAAAACATATATCTTCTGCATATGATTCCTCCTCTTTTTGGGGTTTTCTATAATATGCTGATTTTCTGACAAAATAAAGAATGCGCACATTTTTTCTTTTTTTCAGCACATTAATTTGAAAACTAAAAAAGGAGGAATCAAAATGAATTTCAAAAAGTTAATGTTAAGCGTCGGGCTTTCCGCCATGGCACTTCTTGCTATGCCGGGCTCCACACTCACATCCCCTGTATCCGTACAGGCAGCCG
>OGPZ01001029.1_pt1 | contig 21414 bp, 8 predicted proteins | sample 1553111 | NCBI WGS metagenome assembly OGPZ01 (sample SAMEA2579968, study PRJEB22360) | human gut metagenome
TTCCACGGTGCGCGCCCCCCCCCCCACCCCCCCCCCCCCCCCGCCATAATCGTGCCGATCGCCATACGGTAGAAGCCGCTCGACGTGCCAAGCAGCGCGCAGATCGCGAGATTCGCCACGACGGGAACGACCGCGACCATCGTAAGCCGGCCATCCTCCGCAACCGCGAAGATACCGGCCAGCAGTGCGGCCCACAGGCAGATCGTCCACACGGCGAGCAGCGAGCCGTCGCCGGTGCCGGTCGGCGGGTCGATGGCCAGCAGGTATTTGAACGAGCCGAGCATCCGCATCCACCCCTGCGTCAACGTGCGCAATGTGGGAATGACATGGGCGATGGTGGTGCCATTCAGGAAGATGACCGGGCCGACCACCAGCTGCGCACACGCCATGAACAGCATCTGCCACCACAGGCGCAACGCGGGAACGAGACCGGCAAGCGCCACGAGCGAGCCGATGATGGTGGCGGGGATTGCGGCGCTCGTCCAAGACAGGGCGGAGCCGTATACGTCGATGAGGTTGCTGGCTGCGGCGATGGTCAGCAGGGCGGCGACCGTGAGGCTTGCGTATTGCGCGGCGTGTGGCTGGTTGGTGTTGGGCATGGCTGGGGACTTGCCGCTGCGGGACATCCAGATGACGGAGTGGGTGGGGGCCCCCCATGAGCCGGTGCCTGTGCCGGTCGCCATGCCAGTGTTGGTGTTGGCGGAGTTGGTGCCTGTGCCGGTGAGGTTGCCGGTGAAATTGCCGGTGTTGGTGAATGTGGTGCTCATGCCAGCACCCCCATGATCATGGGGAGGTCGTTGAGGTCTCCCACGGTTGCCAAGGTGAAGTCGGAGTAGCGTTTGATGGCGCGCGGTTGGCCGGTTGCGGCTTGAAGCACCACGCAGGTTGCGGAGCGGGGGAGTGCGAGGACCATGTGTTTGATGTCGTCGATGGTTTTGAGCCTGCCGACGGTGAAGAAGTAGAAGGATGCGTCGGGGGCATGTTCGAGAGTGGTTTGCGCGAGGTTGGGATTGTCGTCGATGTCAGGGTCGATGCCGCTGCAGCCATCGAGAAATTCCGTGGCGTTGCGCGGAATGGCGTGCGTGGAACCGGCATGCGCGGTGACTGGCCGGTTCTGCTGCAGGCATTGCACGCCGATGGAGGCGTGGACGGATACGGCCAGTTCGAATTCCTGAGAATCGATGTAATCATCCGGGTTCACGCTGATGGTCAGAGCGGTGTCGGTACGGCGGGTGGCTTCGTATTGGCGGATCATAAGCGATCCGGTTTTCGCGGAGCTGAGCCAATGCACGTTGCGCACGTCATCGCCGGGCTCGTATTCGCGCAGGCCGTAGAAGTCGAGGTCGTCGTCGACGATTTCGCCGCTTGGCTGGCCTTCCAGATCGCGTGGAATGCCGGCGTTCAGGGCGTTGAGCAGCACGGTCTGCGGGTGGATGAACACGTTGATCTGGTCCACGAGTTTCTTTTCGTGGCGGATCAGACCGAACGGGTCGCCTTTGCGGATGGATAGCGGGCCGATGGGCAGCACCGCGCGGCTGACGGCGGTGAATTCCACGGTCGTCTGGCGTGACTGGCCTGCGGCGAGCATGGGAATGGCGAACCGTTCGTGGTTGTCTCCGATGGGCAGGTCGCCGCGCGCCGACGTGGTGGGGGTGCGGCCCGGATTGTCCACGCAGACGTCGACTTTCACCGTGTCTGACACCGTGACGCGTCTGCTGGACACGTCGATGGTGGCTTGGAACGAGGTGTTGCCAAGGGAAAGCATGACCGCCGCGGCCAGCATGACCGCGAACACCACCGCCATGGCCAGCAGCTCATGCCACCCCAGCAGGACGAACGCCACCAGCGAGGCGACGGCGAGCGCCGCCACCGCCCAGCCAAGCGGCGACACGTATGAGGTGGCCAGTCGCTTGATGCGATGTTTGAGGCGGCGTAGGGATCGTTGGATGGTCCGTCTGCGCTGCACTGTGTGCGAATGCCGCATTCCTTGACCTTTCGGATTGTGTGGTGCGTATGCCGGGGTGGATTGTGTTTCAGGCGTTGGCGCCCAGGGTCGGGGCCGGCACGTCTTCGAGGATCTGGCCGATCATCTGTTCGGGGGTGTTTCCGGCGAAGGTGGCTTCGGCGGTGAGGGTGATGCGGTGCGCGAGCACGGGTACGGCGAGGTTTTTGACGTCGTCGGGCACTACGTAGCCGCGGTTGTCGGAGGCGGCCCATACGCGCGCGCAGCGGGTCAAGGCGAGCGCGCCTCGCATGGAGGAGCCGACTTGGATGCGTTCGTTGTGGCGGGTGGCTTCCACCAGTCGCACGATGTATTCGAGGATCGCGTCGTCGAGATGCACGGTTTCGCTGATGTTGCGCATGCGCAGCACGTCTTCGCCGGTGAGCACCGGATGCACGGTGGCGGCGCGGTCGGTGACGTTGACCTGCTTCAGGATGTTGACGCTCACGTCGTGGCTTGGATAGCCGATGGTGGTTTTGATGAGGAAACGGTCCATCTGCGCTTCCGGCAGCTTGTAGGTGCCGAGCTGTTCGATCGGGTTCTGGGTGGCGATGACCATGAACGGCTGCGGCACCGGGTGGGTGACGCCGTCGACGGTGACCTTCTGCTCTTCCATGACTTCGAGCAGTGCGGACTGTGTTTTCGGTGAGGCGCGGTTGATTTCGTCGGCGAGCACGATGGACGCGAAGATCGGGCCTTCGCGGTATTCGAATTCGCCGCGCTTCTGGTCGTAGTAGGTGACGCCGACCACGTCGGACGGCAGCAGGTCCGGGGTGAACTGGATACGTTTGAACGACATGTCGATGGAGTTGGCAAGGCCTCGCGCCAGCTGGGTTTTGCCGGTGCCCGGGTTGTCTTCGAGCAGGATGTGCCCGCCGACCACCATGGCTGTGGCGCATTGGCGGATGGGTGCTTCCTTGCCGACCACGACCTGGGAGACGTTGTCTACGAGCTTGGCGAACTTCTCATGGAATTCGGTGATGTCTTTGCTGGGTGCGGTCATCATGGACGTGTCGACGACCGGCTGGGATTGTTTGACGGGCTGTACAGGCTGGCTGGGCTGTACAGGCTGGCTGGGCTGGACGGGTTGGGTTGGCTGGACGGGCTGCTGCGCGGGCATTGCGACTGCCGGATTGGCGGCCGGTTGGCGAAGGTTCTGCGGCATCGGCTGACGGAACCGCGGCTGGTTCGGCGTTGCCGGGGCGGACTGTTGCGGCAACGCCGGTTGGGTGGTGCCGTGCGCGCTCAGCAGCGTGCCCTCCGGATCCTCATCGGCTTTCGGCCGGCCCCGCCGCGTACGGGGGTGCCATCGCCCTGCTGGCCGGGTTGGCTGGGAACGCTTGGATTATGGCCGATGGAACCCAGCTGGGTGGCGTCATCGAAATCGTTGCTCATGGGTTGCTCCTTGCTTGTTGTGTTGCTCGTGTGGATGGTTCGTTGTGTTTGCGATTGCTGTGATCGTCCGTTTCACCATCTGGCGTAGTAGGCCAGGCCGCGGATCCAAGGCTTGGATGCGCCGTCGACGGTGGACAGGGCGATGGAGGATGCCACAGGCCGGTCATTCCGCGTGGCCGCTTCGCCTTCCGTGGACGCGTCAGAATCCGATGGCTCCGACGGTTTTGATGGTTCTGAAGGTTCCGACGGTTCGGGTTTCGGCGTGGGAGCCTTGTACCTGTCATGGTCCAGCAGTGTGCCGCCATTGTCCTCGTTGTTGAGCGCGGTGTCGGTGCCCACCACCTTCGCCTTCCACGCGTAATCGGCTCCGGTCGGCAGCACGTCCTTGACGTTCAGTTTGTCGGAGCCCAATACCCAGGCGACGTCATAGGATTTGCCGTCCGCGGTGAAGGTGATCACGGTTTTGCCGGGCTGGCCGTACATGTTCACCGATCCGCCGCTGACCTTGATGATGTTCGGATCATTGGCGTCCCACGTCAGCATCGGCGCCTTGACGGCGGCCTTCACCTTGCGGACGTATGCCGGATCGGCCCTGCCGGACTTGGAGGTGCTTGCCGCGCCATTGAAATGCTGCGTGACGGAGCCCGAGGAACAGGACTGCCATTCCTTGAGCGGGAAATCGTGCGATCGTTCGGAAGCGCCGGCATGGTAGGAGCCGAGTCCGTCCGCGCTCACCGTGAACCCGTCGGCGTGGCCGTTCTCCTTCCAACTGACTACGCACACGTCGTCATGCCCCTTGACGCTGACCGATTCGGGCGCCTTCACCGCGTATTTCGGTGTGAAACGCACGGTCGAATCGTCGCTGGTCGTTTTCTCCTTGCCGACCACCGCCGCCTTGATGGTGTATTCCCTGGTGTTGAGATCATGGTCCGGAATCTTGAAATCGTAGGATCCGGAACATCCGTCGATGCTTGCGCTGACATCTCCGGAAATCTCGACGGCCTTGCATCCCGCGTTGCGGGTGTTGCCCACGGATTCGACGGTGACGGTTCCCGTGGTGTCGTCGTTCGTCACGGAGATCTTCGGCGCATCGGGCTTGCCCCACGGCTTGACCGCGTCGGACGCCTTGGACGGTTGGCTCCAATTCACCTTGTTGTGGGCGCGTACCGTAGCCGTGTACGAGTCGCCGTCGGAAATCGCGTTGTTATCGAAAACAAAATCGATTCCGGTGGAATTTGTCGTCTGCTTGGACGGTGCGTTCCTGCCGGACAAAGTCACCTCGTAATTGTTCACCGACGAGAAATTGCCGTCCGGAGCCTTCCACGTGACGCTCACCGTGTTGCCCTTCACACTGGCCGTCACATCCGTCGGCGCATCAGGCAGCTTGTCCGGCGTGCCCTCGACGGCGTTGGAATCCTTGGACCAGCCGACCTCGTTCCTGGCCTGCACCTTGAACGAGTAGGTCTTGCCGTTCTTCAACCCGTCGATGAGACAGGAGGTTTTCTGCCCGCACGAGCGCTCGCCGGACGCGTCTCCGCCCCACATCACCTTGTATTCGGTGATCGGGCTGCCGTTGGCCGAACCGGCCGTCCAGCTCAGATTCACGGCGCCATCCTGCGGGTCGCCGGACACCGCGGAAAGCAGCGGCGCATCAGGCTTGTCCATCACCGAAACGCTGATGGTGCCGGTCACCTCACGTTCCTTTGTTTTGGTGGCGTCGCGCACGGTGACGACCACCTTGTTGGTGTTCGCGCCGATGTCGGAAGCCGCCCTGATGGACACCACGCCGTTGGACGGGCAATCCACCGTCAGCTTCGACGCGCCATCGGACGTGCATCCGGTCACCGTCAGCGGAGTGTCGGGGAACGGATTGTACGCGTCGGACAGCAGATTCACCTGCTCGCTGGAACCGGCCTTGATTTTCACGGTCTTCTCGGTGACACGGGCGAGCGGCCTGTTGGACGCGGTGACGCGCACGGTCATACCGGCGCTCACCGTACCCTTCGCATATTTGATCGAGACGGGCACGCTCACTGTGGTGTCCGGCGTGGCCGTCTTGTCCGCGGACACGGTCAACGTGCCGGAGGGAGACACTCTGGCATCCACACTGCCGGAATTCACGCCGCCGGAATACGAGTACTGCTTCTCATCCTCGTACAGGCCCGACGCCGAATGGGTCAGCGCCGTCAGATCGATGGTAGTGTCCTTCTCGCCGGCCACCACATCGACGGTGGAGGATGAGAACGTCGGCGGCGGAACCTCACGTCCGATCACCGTGATCGGAAGCGTGAGCACCGCCGAATTGACGATTTTCACCTTGTCGTTCTTGTCTCGCTTGCCGTCCACCGCGGTGAAGGTGATGGACGCGGGACCCGCGTAATCCTTCGGCGCGGTGAACCTCAACGTCTGGTCGTTGACGTACAGGTCGCCGTCCGCGGCCTTCGTGGCGCTCACCGAATCGGCGCCGTCCACATACGCGGTCTTGCCCGCGCCCACACGCACGTAGTCGGCGATGTTGATGGTGATGGTCTCACGCGCATTGACCTTCAACGCCGGCGCCTTCGGACGTAGAACCGGCGGAAACACGCCATATGCGGGCACTTGGATGAACGCGGTGGACGTGATGCCGTACGTCGTGTTCGTGACGGTGTACGGCACCGCGCGCGCCTCGTCGGTCAGATCAACGGTGATGATGGTGGAATCCTTGCCGCCCTTGACATGCGCATGGTCGGTCGCGGAAGGATCCACGCCCACCTGAAGCTCGTCGGCGGTGCCGGACGGATTGGCGATCCACTGCGAAACGTCCACGTCCACGGATTTCTTGTCGATCGTGGCGGCGGCCGGAACACGGTAATCGTACGCGGTCGGCGGGTCGATGGCGGCGTTCTCGTCGACATTCACCGTCAACGTCGCCGAATCGGACAGGCCGGCCTTGTCCTTGACGGTGTAGACCACGTAATACGTGCCCGCCTGCTTCGGCGTGGTGAACGACAGCATGTTGTCAACGACCTGAATGCCGCCGATGCCTTGCGATTCCACGTCCTTGGCCACGGTCAGATCAGTATTGTCCCCGGAAATGTCGTTCTGCGCCACCGGCACGGTGGCCGCGGTGTTCGGACGCAGCGTGATCTCGTCGTCGCGCGCGTACACACCCGAATCGGCTCCGGATTTGAACACGCCCACACGCACCTGCGCGGTGGCCCTCTGACCGGTCCAATCCTCCACGGCGTAGGAGAACGTGTCCGTTCCGGACGAATCGGCATACGCCTCATACACCAGATACGTGGCGCCCACCTCGCTGATACGGCCCAGTTTCGGCGCTTTGTTGCCCAAGCCGAGCAGCTGCACGTCATCGCCGTCAGCGTCGATGCCGGTGAGCGTGATCGGAATCTGCACCTTCTGACCGGCCGCCACCTGCGCCTCGACGTCGGACGGTGTCGGAGCCGCCTTGTTGGACGCGTCCTTCTGATGCACGTTGATGGTGATGGTGGCCGAGGCCGCGTTGCCGAGATTGTCCTTCACCGTGTAGGTGACGGGGAAGGAGCCGGTTTGTCTGGTGGCCTGATAGCGCACGGTGTCGCCGGACACGAACACCAGACCCTTGAACGTGTTCTTGTCATACTGCAAATCGTTCTGCAGGCTCACCGTGGTGCCGTCGGAATACGTGACATGGTCGAGCACGTCCACGGACACGATGCCTTCGGTGCGCACCTGTGTGGTGATGTTCTCGGCCTTCGGCACGGAATTCGACGTGGTCAGCGCCGGCGGCTGCAGGACGATGACGCCGGTCGACGATCCGGCCGCGTTGGCCACGGTGTAGGAGATCCGCACCGGCTCGGTAGGCACCTGACGCGCGGTGATATAGACGCGCTTGTTGCTCACCACACCGGTTTTGATGCCGCTTTGCGCGTCCGCGGTGACGCTGGTCACCGACAGCACGCCGCCCATCGGGTCGACGTCGTTGGCAAGCGGCTCCACGATCGCGGTATTGTCCGCGCCGAGCAGCGCCACATCGTTCGCCGCGATCGGCTTGGCGGCGTCTCCGGCCACCGCCTGCACCTCCACACGAGCCAGACCGGTCGACGGAATGGAACCCTGCGTGATGGTGTACGGCACATAGTAGGTGCCGGGATTGGAGGCGGTGAACGTGATCGACATGTCGGTGGCGTTCATGGTGGTGGCCGCGCCGGACGGCGTCTCCACCGCGGTCAATTCGGCCGGTTCGACGGACGTGCCGTGCACGTACGGCTTGAGCGCGATGGTAGTGCGGGTGTCGGGCGTGGTCTGTTTGACCACGGGGTCGATGACCGCGCCCAGCGTGTTCGCCGGTTTCACGGAGAAGTAGATCATGCCGGTGCCGGTCTGCTGGCCGTCGGACACCGTGACCTCGATGCCCGCCCTGCCGGACGACATCGAACCGGCGTTGAAGACCAATTGTCCGTCGGCTCGCGTGGACACCGTCACCTGATCGGTGTTCTGCGGCGATGCCGACACCAAGGTCAGCGGATCGCCGTCGGGGTCGGAGAAGCTGCCCAACGCGTTCGCGGTGTACGAAGCACCCTGCTCCACGTCGATTTCCGGCGGAGTGTCGCTCTGCAGCGGCGCATGGTCGTCGCCGCCGGCCAGCGTGAGCGACACGGTGGCGCTGGACGTCTGCCCGCGCCCGTCGGAAATCTCATAGCTGAAGGACACGTTGCCCGCGGCGGCACCGGAGGCGTCGAGCTGCAGATACCGGCCGTCATAGACGGGGGAGACGGTGATGTTCGCGCCATCCGGAGCGCTCACCGACGTGATGCGCAGCACAGAACAGTCGGTCTGCTCGTCGTTGCGCAACACGTCGAGAATCTGCTGCGATCCCACGCGCGCGCCGAACGAATCGTCCACGGCCTTGATCTGCCCCGACTGCGCCGAACAGTTCTTGCTGAAATTGTGCTGGTTGTTGGCGCTGTCGTTGTTCTGCTGCTGTTGCTTCGACTGCTTGGTCTCCACCTTGTTCCACTGGATTTTGATGACCTTGGTGGACTCCTGCGGATTCCACACATTGCCGTTGACCACGTCGTTGAGCACCACCAGACGATGGTTGGTGCGGAACACGAGCTGCGAGGTGGGATTGACATCTTCCAACGAGGAAAACTGTGCGTCCTTGTCGTTCGCCGCGCACACCCTGATGTAATTGTTGGCCTTCTGCGCCCACGCGGCGAACACGCAGCCATTGGTGGACACCGGCTGCGCGGCATCGCCCTTGCCGGCATTCGGCAGCTGCGTGACCTTTTTACTACCCAAATCGACCATGGCGATGCCCCGCGGCGTGGAAACCGCCACCCAGCCAGTCTGCCTGCCATCCGTGGACGGCGCCTGCAACGTCGCCTGACCCTGCAGGCCGATATCCGCGCTGCCCTTCGGCCAGAACACCTTGCCGGCACCGGCTACGACCGGCGTCTTGCCGACCACGGTGAACGATTCGACATTCGTGGCGCCCTTGATCGTCGCATCCTTGCCGGGCGTTCCCTGAGGTCCGTCGACACTGAGCACCGCGCCGTCGGACGCGCGATAGCCGTAGACGACACCGTCATGCGTCACCGCGATACGGCCACCCGACCCCAGCTTCATCTTCGGCGAATCGGTGGTCGGATTCATGGATTTCACATCATCGGCGGACCCGACCCACACATTGCCCGTCTTGACGTTGATGAACGCCGCGGTGTTGCCTCCGACGACGGTCCGCATATCCGATTTGATGGTGGTGTTGCCGCTTTCGCTGACGGTGGAGGCCTCGATGTTGCTGGCCTTCGTACCTTCGGAGATCACGGTGGAGCCATCATGCTGGGCCACGTCGAACCGGGCCGCAGTGGAGGCGACGCCCGCGTCGGCGTCCCGGTTGCGCACGTTGAAACGGGCGGCCTTGCGGTCTTTGAGCGAAGTGACCCACACGGTGCCATCGTCGAGCTGCACGTGACGTTGCGTCACCGAACTGACGATGACGGCTCCGGCGACGATGCCCAGCAACAGCAGCAGCATGACGATCGGCGTGATCCACCGGCGACTGCCGGAAGGCAGCAGCTTGCGCAGCATCGACCCGAATCGCAACTGCCGTTCGTACGATTGCGCCGACTGGTTCTCGGCGTTCCTATGCTTGCTCATCGACTGGCTCTTCCCTGATTGTGCCCAAACTTTGCTTGACCGCGCATCCGACCGCATGCGCCTACCTGTTTGCCCGCATGCATGCCGGGCTGTATTGGTTCGTATCGGTTCATGTCACCCGCATCCGGCCGCAAACTCACGGCTTGGCCGCGCACGCGATCATGGGATTCTCGGACATCTGCCGGTCCGCGCGAACCAGACTCACCTGCACGCACGTCTGCGCGCCGTCGGCCGGATCGATTTCGATACTCGTCGACTCCGTGGTGGTGCCCTGCGCGTTCGGGTCGGTTCCCGAATCGCCGACCAGCGACCACGCGTACGAATCGCCATCCTTCGGCGAAGGATTGACCCATGTGAACCGCACTTTGCCGTCGGCGGTGTATTCGCCCGTAAGATCCTGCACGCTCGGCACACTGCCCGACGTGATCGCCGAATCGGGATCGTCCTCGGCATGGTTCTGGGCGCCATGGTTCTGCACCTGCACCTTGCTGTTGTCGGAGGACGCATCCATATTCGGCATGACGAGGGTGCCGAGCGCCAACGCCATCACTACCACGGCCGAAGGATGCCGCCGGGGCCCGCCGCAGCAACCGTGACGGCCAACGGCTTCGCCCACCGGGCATGCTGTTTCGCAACCGGGGCGGACTGGTCGAATGCGGAAGTCTGCGTGTACATGTTCTGCGGATAATCCGGCACACCCTCGACGGTGGTCTGCACGGCACGGCCATACAAGGCCTGTTGCACGCGCTGCATGTCGCGCGCGAACTCCAACGCGGAATAGTAACGATCCTCGGGCGTACGGCTCAAGGCCTTACGCAACACCCGTTCCACTTCGGCCGGCACGTCGGGACGGTTGAGCTTGGGCAGCGGATTGTTGAGAATGACGGACTTGAGCCGTTCGGCCCGCACCTGCCGTTGGGAATCGCCCAGCACATCGGCGTAGAAATACTCGTACGGCGATTGGCCGATCAGCATGGCGAACAGCGTGGCGCCAAGCGAATAGATATCGGACGATTCATTGCCGCCACCGCCTTGGGCAAGCACCTCCGGCGCGGCCCACGCGATGGTGAAGCCGACACCCGGACGCCCATAGACGGACCCGGCGATGCCGAAATCGGCGAGCATGGGCATATTGTGCGCGTTGATGAGAATATTGCTGGGCTTGATGTCTCGATGGATGATGCCTTTGCGATGCGCGGTGAACAGCGCGCTCGCCAGATCGATACCGACGGTGAGCATCTGGTCGGCGGTGAGACGGCCATGCTCGAGGAACGTCTTGTAATTGCCGCCCGGAGCGTATTCGAACACGGTGTAGCCGCGCCCGTTGACGGTCACGCCGTTCTCATAGACGGAAAGAATGTAGGGGTGTGTGGAGATCTGCCCCATGAAATTCGCTTCGGAACGGAAGCGGACCGCGGCACGTGGGTCGAGCGTGTTCTTGCTGATTTTGATGGCCACCTGACGGGCCGGGGAAAGCTGCTGGTACAGGTACACGTCGGCTTCAGAACCGGAGCCCAGCCGTTTGATCAGTGTGTAGCCGGGAATCTGAGGGGGAATGCTCCTTGAGGCTTCCATGCTTCCTCTTTCCTGTAGTTCCTGCCCGGTTCCGTGCGTTGCGTCTATGCTTCGACCGTACTCGTCGTCATGGGCAGGCCGTCTGTTCGCTGTTGAACCTTCCCGGGCTGCGCCGCTAGTCAATCTTATTGGTGGCGGTGTCCGAAAAACTTTGTAGAGGGTATCGATGTCCATATATAAAGATGGCGGTGTCCACGATGACGTTTTCAGGACGGCTTCGGACGATGATATGCGATTCGTGGCCGGACCGTTCGGCTAAGCTGGGGAGACATGATGGATGTGGACGATCTCGATGGCGCGACATTGGTTGCGGGGGCACCCCGCAGCGGCAAGACCCGGTTCGCGCTGGACATGCTGGTCGCCGCGATGAAGCGGCATGGCGACGCGTACGCCGTGATGACGGTCTCCGGCAGACAGGTGGCCGACCGGCTCGGCGACACCGTGATCCGCGAACTGTCCGCGATCTCGCAGGCACGCCCCGTCACCACCCTGCCAGCCGTCGCGTTCCGCATCATGACCGCCGTGCGATCGCATGCCGGACAACCCCTGCCGAAACTGCTCAACGGGGCCGAACAGGACGTGGTCATCCGCCGCGTGCTCGCCAAGCATGCCGAACATGCCGAGCACGGCGACGAATGCTCCACCTGCGCGCTATTGCGCACCTACTTCGTGGTCGCCGACTGGTCGGGCATGGTGGTGGACGACGCCACCGACGCCTTCGCCAACCAGCTGCGCGACATGCTTGCCCGCATGAACGAGATCGGCGCGAAACCGGAACTCGAAGACGCGCTGATTTCCCGCGCTGCCGACGAGCACGGCACGCTTGACGAACGACGCGAACGACTGCGCGTGCAATGGCGGCTCGCCTTCGCGCTGCGCGCCGAATACAACCAGGCCATCAACGAGGCATATCCGGACCAATACCGTCTCGACGCCTCGCAGCTCATGATCGACGCCGCGGCCGCCGTGAACGAAGCCGAAACGTCCGACCTGCCGAAACTCGTCATCGTCGACGATTTCCAGGACGCCACACTCGCCGGCTTCGACTTTCTCACCGCATTGCGCAACCGTGGCGTGCGACTGCTGCTCGTCGGCAACCCCGACGAGGCGGTGCAGACGTTCCGCGGATCGTACCCTGAATATTTGTTCAACATGGCGCAATCGCGATTGGGCGCGCGACTGGTACGGCTGGAACCGTCCCATATGGCCGAAGGCACGGACCTGGCCGCGGTGGCGAGCCGCGTGAGCCTGACCATCGCCAGCACGGAATCGACCGACGACGCGCTGGCGAACCGCCCCGGCAAAATGCCGGCCATCGCCATACCGGAGACGCACGACGGCAGTCTTGAAGCCGCGATGTACCGTTCCACCGTCGAAGAACTCGACGACGTGGTGTGGAAAATCAAAACCGAACATCTCGAACACGGCCGCGACTGGAACGACATGGCCGTGATCGCCCACGACAACGCCACCGTGCGCACGTTCGGCGAACGGCTACGCGCCGACGGCGTGCCCGTACGCTATTCGAGCGTGACCCACCCCCTCAAGGACGAACCGTTCGTGCAGGGCCTGTTCTCCATGATCGAACTGGCCGAACTGAAACGGCAAGGCATCGCCACCTCGTCCATGAACCTCGACACGGCCGGCGCATACGTGCGCTCACGCGTCGCATCAATCATGAACTCGCCGCTGATCACCACCCCCGGCGAACGTCCGGCTCGGCTGTGCGTGGTCGAATCGGCGATGAACGCGCTCGGCTCGCTGGCCACGGTTTTGCATGACGATACAGCCGATCCGACCACGTCCGACACGTCCGGACGCGCGCTGCTGCCACAGCTGATCGACGATTGGAACGATTACGTCGAAACCTTCCACACCGCACGCGTGGCGGCATCGGCGTCGGACACGGAAAACGCTGCCGACATGGGCCTGCCGGCAATCGACACCGACGACCGGCTGATGACGGGAGAGCGTGCCGCTGAGGACGCGGACGAACCATCCTTCGGCATGAACGCGCTGTACATCCTGCTATTGGAAGGCGACACTGACCGCGTGCTCGACGCGATCGCCTCCGTACTGGGCCGCAAAGACCCCCAAGCGCAAGCCTTCGCACGCCTGTGGAAAACGCTTGACGATACCCTGCGGTCGGAGGCACGCCTGACATCCCACGAACCGCAATACATGCTCGACTGTGCATGGCAGGCGTTCGGCAAAGCCGAAATCTGGCAGAAAACGGCGTTGCGCAACAACGCCGAAGGCCGCGCGGCCAACGACCGGCTCGACACCGCGATGCGCCTGTTCAGCTACGCGTCCGGCGGCGAATCGAACGGCGTGACGGCAGCGCACACCATCGACGCGTTCATCGAACAGGTCCGCGCGCTCGCCATCGAAGCCGACTCCCTGGCGCACACCGCGCCGATCGATCAGGCCGTGACGCTCGCCACGCCCGCCGGAGCTGCCGGAAAACATTGGAAACTAGTATTCATGCCTGCGTTCCAACAAGGCCAATGGCCGAACCTCGCGCCGCGCAACACCCTGTTCGGCGGGGAGGAGCTCGCCGACATCATGCTGCATGGACGACTGTCCGACGACATCGTCACCTCCGCAGGCCGCGAAAACGCGCAGCTCGCCGCGGTGCTCGCCTCCGAACAGAAAAGCCTCCTTGTGGCGCTCACCCGCGCCGATGAGCGCGTGACGGTAAGCGCGGTCCTCAACGAAGACCATGTGCCGTCCGACTTCCTCTACGGCTACCTGCCGGAATGGTTCGACCGCGACCGGGATGCCGATGCGGAAACACGCGTGTACACGGCGGTCGGCGAGGCCGGCGAATACGCGGGACTGGAGGCCGACCCGCGTGGCCTGGTCGCCGCCGCGCGAAGCGTGCTGGCCCATGCGCCGGCCGATTCCCCCCAAGCGCGCGATGCCGCGCAAGCCTTGGCGTTGTTGGCATCGCATGGCATCGCCGCCGCGAATCCCGACAATTGGGCGTTCCTTACGGAACATGCGGGAGCCGACGATATGACGGGAATCGACGGCAAGATGGAAGCTGACGGAAAAACGGAGCATGCCGACAAGGCGAAGCTTATCGAACAACCGGAATCCATCGAAAAAACAGACGGCCAATCCGACGTGGTCACCCTTTCTCCATCCGCCGTGGACAGTTTGTGGGCGTGCCCGGTGTGCTGGATGCTGGAGAACCGTTTCGCCGGCCCACGCATGGGCAGCGCGGCCACCAGCTTCGGCTCGCTCATCCACGCCGTCGCGCAACAGGCCACCGAAGCCGGCCTCGACCTGCCCCAAAACCACACCGCGGTAAGCGACGAGGACAACATCGACGAAATCACCCAATGGATGATCGGCCGATACAAGACCCTACGTGGCGACCTCAACGCCATCGACGACCCCGAGGAACGGTACAAGGCGCTCGGCAAGGACGCGAAAGCATCGGTCGCATTGCGCAACATCGCCACATATTTCGTCAAGTCGAACCGTACGGGATACCCGTCGAACAACACCGAAACCATCACCGTGGGAACATTGGACCATGCCGAAGCGGAACGGCAGTTCGCCGCGCGATTCGACTTCGACGACATCCTCGACGCCTACAACGCCATCGACGGCAACGCTCCGATCTCCCGCGACGAACTCATCGCCATCATGGGCGCGCTCGTCGACGGCTGGCCGGAAACCGGCATGAGCGACCGGCTCACCGTACGCCTGTCGGGCAGAATCGACCGTCTTGAACACCGCCGTACCGCAGACGGCCGCGAACAGGTACGGCTGATCGACTACAAAACCGGCAAAGTGCCGAACGGACGCTCCCTGTTCGGCGACCTGCAGCTCGTCTGCTACCAGCTGGGCCTCGCATTCCCGGAACACGGCGGAAAACGCGGCGCGCAGGCGATCGCAGCCATGCCGGACATCACCCAAAGCGCCCTGTTCCACGTCATGGAATACGCGGCACCCGCGCCACGCAAAGGGCAAGGCGACGAAGCGTACCACCAGCAGGCGCTGTTCGCCGGCGGAAGCATCAACGCGGGCGATTTCATACCCCGCAAATACGTGCCCAAAATGGCCAGCGTCTTCACCAGCGGCCTCGACGACGTCGAACGGCCGGCGCAGGTCAGCGAAGAACATTGGAAGCAACTTCTGGAATCGCGGTCGAAGATGACGGTATGGTCGCTGACCATGATCTCCCGCGTCTTCTATGCGGCCGCGGCGAGCCGGGCCACCCGCATCACCGCGCGTCCGACCGCGGAACACGTCGGATACTGCAGAACGTACGGCAGTGGGGTCTGCCCGGCCTGCCAAGGCGAGCAGAACACCGTATTCGAAAGGACTGTGGCATGAACGGGAGTAACGGTATGAACGGAAGCATGTCAACGAACGGGGCCACAGCAAAGGGCGATGCGATGGGCACTGCGCCGGCCGCCACGCCGAAATTCACCGACAGTCCGGAACAGGCCGCCGTCATCCAAGCCCCCTCATACGAGGACGTGGTCGTGGTGGCGGGCGCCGGCTCCGGCAAAACCTACACCATGACCCGCCGCATCATCACCCTCATCGACCAAGGCATCAGTCCCGAGAAGATTCTGGGCCTGACCTTCACACGCAAAGCCGCCTCCGAACTGCTTTCGCGCGTTTCCGCTGCCGTGACGCGCAACCAGGCCGGACGTGGTACGCGCGTCGCCTTCCTCAAACCGGAAGTCTCCACCTATGACGCGTTCTTCCAAACCATCGTGCGCCAATACGGCCTGCTCGTCGGCTTCGACCAAAACACGCAGCCATTGAGCGAAGCCGGAGCGCTGCAGCTCATCCACACCGTGCTCGACAAGCACATGGACCAGCTCATGGCCTTCGACCAAGGCGGCGACGAACTCGGCAAATTCTCCACCATCGCCGGCAACGTGTTCACCCTATCCAACGCCATCGCAGGAGCCATGATCGGCAGCGACTGCACCAGCTTCGACGAAGCCGTGGAACGCGTGCGCGCATGGGATAAGGCGTTCGTGGCGCAAGTGGCCAAAGCGCTTGAAGACGAGGACGTTCCCGATGACGAGCCGAAAGTGGGCAAGGCTCCGAAACAGAAGAAAAAGGAATCCGACACCGCCTTCGAAGCGCGCAAACGCGAATACCGCGCCCAATGCCACCAACTGTGCGTCCACAACACCGCGAAGTTGGCCGGCACGGCCCGCAAACGCGACCTGCTACTCGACCTCGTGGCCGACTACCACGCCGAAAAACGCGCCCTCAACATGGCCGAATTCAGCGACTTCACCATCGCCGCATTCCAACTCGTCACCCGATTCCCCTCCATCGGAGCCACCTACCGCAAACGCTACACGCACGTGCTGCTTGACGAATACCAAGACACCTCCACCACGCAGGCGGCCCTCCTGACCGCACTGTTCCACGCCGATTCCACCCATCGCAGCGCGGTGAACGCCGTCGGCGACCCCTTCCAATCGATCTACGCATGGCGAGGAGCCAGCCCAGGCGCATTCCGCATGCTGCAACACGACTTCGGCCACGACGCCACCGACAAGCCCTACACGCTGACCGTCACCCGACGTAACTCGCGCATGGTGCTCGAAGCGGCCAACAATCTGACGAAACCATTGCGCCTGCCCGCCAGACGTCGCGGCAGCTCGCTTATGCGCGAAGTGGACGTGCCCCCGCTCGCCAACATCGACAACGCCCCCGAAGGTACGCTCGGCGTGCTCGGCTACGCCACATTCGGCCAGGAAATCGACGCCATCGTACGCTTCGCCAAACAAGCGATCGCACTGCACACGCCAACCGAAAACGAGCTCGCCGACGGAGCCAAAGACAACCGTCCGCACGTGGCGCTCCTGTTCCGCTCCAAAACGCAGATGCCAGCCTACGAGGACGCACTGGAACAAGCCGGCCTCACCACACTCGTCGTCGGCCAGGCCGCACTCCTGGAACGTCCCGAAATCAAAGACATCCTCGCCCTGCTGCACGTCGTATGCGACCACACCGACAGCGCCGCGCTCATGCGGCTGCTCGCCACACCACGATTCGGCCTGTCCGCCGACGATCTGCAGGCGCTCGCCGGCATTGCCGAACGGCTCAACACCGCGCAACGCTACCGCGCGCTCGTGTCGGCCGGCATCGTGGAGGCGGATGCGAATCCGTCCGACGCCGACATCCGCGCCACCGTGCGCGTCTACCGCGACCAAGTGCCCAACGCCGTCTTCCTGATCGACGTGCTGCTGCGCGGCGATCTGCGGCACCTCGTCGACGGCGTATTGAGCCGTACGGGAGCCGCGAGCGTCATCCACGCCGGTCGCGTCATCCAACAGGTGCAGCGCACGGCCGGCCATCCGTTGCCGGAAGTGGTACGCACGGCCATCACCGCGCTCGGACTGGACATCGACCTGCTGCTCGCCGAACGGATGCGGCATCCGGATGCCGGCAATCGTGTCACATCGCATGCCGCTTCGTCACTCGACGCGATGTTGTCTCTGGTGGACACCTACTTGCAGGAAATCGCCGCGCAGGGCACGCCAAGCCTGCGCGCGTTCATCTCGTGGGTGGATTCGCTGCGTGACGCGTCCGACGACAACGCCACCGCACCAGATACCCCCGTCGATGTGGTGCTCATGACCGTGCACCAGTCGAAAGGCCTGGAATGGGACGCCGTGGCCGTGGTCGGCATGCGCGACGGCACCTTCCCGTCCAGTCAAGGCGACCGCCTGAGCGTCAAAACGGACGAAGACCATCCGGGCGGTCGGCGCGACGGCGTATGGGAGCCGCCGGAATACTTCGAAAAAGCCCACACTTGGCTGGAAGACCCGTCCGCGGTGCCGGTTCCGGTGCGCGCCGACGCGGATATCCTGCCACGATTCCCGCACGACGCGCCCATCGGGGGCAATCCCGTGGAATCGCTCGACGGATTGGACGATGCGGAAGTGATCGACGACGAGGTGTTCGGCACCTTGCGAACCATGGCCGTCGACGATATGGAAGGAATGGATCCGGCAAGCCTGTACCTGACGCAACAGGAGGAATACGGCCGCCGACTGCACGCCGACGAACGCCGTCTCGCCTACGTGGCGTTGACGCGCGCCCGCTACGAGGCGCTGCTCGTATACAGCGGATGCAACGAGACGAGCCGCGACTCCCGCCTGGCGGAGGGAAAGAAAAGCGCCGCGCCGTCGAATTTCTGGCTGGAGACGCGCGATTCGATGAACGGAATCGTCACCGCGGTACGCGAACCGGACAACCTGTCCGACGATGTGGACGGCTCCCCGCACACGCTGGGACTTGACCTGCCCGACGGCTATTTCGTAGGCGAACACGCCCGCGATTTCGAGAATGCCGTGGTGGGCGATGCGTGGAACACGCCGCTCGAACCGGTCTCGGACGACCATACTTTGCCTTGGCCGTGCGATCTGAGCGCCGATGTCGCCGACAAGCTGCGTGCCGCGGCCGAACAGGTACGTGCCGTCGAATCCGACGAACCGAATATCGCTGAATCCACGGGAACGCAGGGCGACGTTGCCGATGAATCCGCCACGCCATCGCCGGAAACCGGAAACTCACTGCTGCGTCTCGCCAAACTGCTCGTCGCCGACGAACATCTCATGCCGGAACCGGACGCGGCTGACGCAGGCGAATCGCAGGACGCCTTCGACGAGGCCGTGCGTGCCAAAGGCGAACGTATCCTTGCTGCCGGCCGCCAAAACGTCACCTCGCTGCAAGCGCGCGCCGGCTCCATGGGCGAGCGTGACTCCCGCGCCTACTGGCGTGGTCTGGTCCGTCCGATTCCGCACGTCGCCTCGCCGGCGGCACAGCTCGGCACGCGGTTCCACGCATGGGCTGAGCGTTTCATCATGGCGGATGCGGACGTCGACGGCATCGGCGGTACGGAAGGTGCTGCCGGCATGGCCGCGCAGTCGCGTGCGGAACTGATCGCATTGATAGGTGATACGCAAGTCGACGCGGACAACGGCGGCGTGCAATCGCAGGACGCACCATCGCAGGACGCCCAATTGCGAGACGAACGGAAACTGGCCGCTTGGCAGCGTTGTCTCGTCGCCTCGCCGTGGGCAAAACGACGTCCAGCATGGGCGGAACGCCAGCTCGTCGTCGACATGCCCCAGCTCGGCACCATCGTCAACGGCAAACTCGACGCGGTGTTCTTCGGCGGTCTCGACGAAACGGACGAGACGAAACGCTACACCGTGGTCGATTGGAAAACCGGCGTAAAACCACGCAAACCGGACGAAATCAAGGAGAAGCTCGCACAGCTCGACCTGTACCGCCTGCTGCTCGCGGCGATGGAAGGGGTTCCGTTGGATGCAATCGACGCCTGTCTCTACTATGTGAGTGAGCCTCACGAGGCCGATCGGGAGCTTGACGCCCTCGACAAAACAGAAGAAGAGATCCTTGCCGAGTTGAGCTACGGAATTCCGCAGCAATCCGACAACGACTAGTGCCGGTGCGCAATGGCTCCTTGACCGAAGAAAGCGGGGGAGCGGCGCTTTCCGGCCTGCCTGCGGGAGAAACCGCTATGCAGGCAGCGTTGTGGAGGAACGCCGCTACCCTCGTGCAGCATGTGTGGGCGGGCGCACATGCCGGACGCAACGACAGTTAAGGAGTGTTTGATATGGCTGCGAACAGCGCAACCGCAATCCCGAACGCCGGCATGGGTGCCGGAACAAACAACGCATCGGCAATCGTCTTCCGTCCCATCGTCTGGGGCGATCTGGACGCGGTGGTCGACCTGTTCGACCGTACCTGGCCGCAGGATGTGGACAAGGTCGGCGCGGACATGTCGCGGCTGATCTCCCGATATTTCGTGCTGCACTACCTGCTGCCGACCACGTTCGCCAACGGCGCGTTCGCCGCCGACGGCACACTCGCGGGCGTCACGTTCATCCGCGTCGCCGGCGAGGCGCCGCAGCTCGACGAAATCGAAGTCGGCGAGGAAATGAAGGCCTTGGAACGCCGCATCGACGCCGATCCGGAGGCCGCCAAGCATATGGCGGCGCTGAAATCCGGCTTCTCGGTGGAACTCGATCTGGAACGCGAAGGGCGCGCCAACGAAACCACCATGGGCGAGCTGGAACTGTTCATCGTCAACCCCGACGTGCGCGGCCACGGTGTGGGCGGGCAGCTTTGGAGACGCATGCAGGAGCATTTCGCCGCATGGGACGTGCCCGCGTTCTACCTGCACACCGATTCCGACTGCGACGTGAGCTTCTACGACCACAAGGGGTTGGACTGCATCGCGCACCGCACGGCAAGCGAGACGGTCGCCCGGCTCGGCGAAGTGCCGCCACTGTTCGACGACATGTTCATCTACCGGGGAAAGGTGACGGCGTGACGAGCGCGAAACCGCAATCGCAATCGCACGAACCGCACGAATCGCAGAAAACGCAATCGCCATACGCGCAGCTTTTCCGCATTCCCGGCACGAAGGCGTTCTGCGTGTCCGGAGCCATCGCGCGACTGCCGATGTCCATGATGGGCCTCGGTATCGTGCTCGCGCTCAACCACATGTACGACAATTGGACGATCGCCGGCGTGATGAGCGCCGCGTACGTGCTCGCCACCGCCGCGGTCACGCCGCTGTACGCGCGCCTGTTCGACCGGTTCGGCCAGCGCAAGGTCGGTCCGGTGATCCTGACGGTGCAGGTCATCGTCATGCTGGGCTTCGCGTTCGCCGCACTGATGCGCGTGCCGATTCCGCTGCTGTTCGTGCTTGCCGTGGTCATGGGCATGACGCAGTTCTCGTTCGGCGCGCTCGTACGCACCCGTTGGGCGTACGTGCTCGACCGCGCCGACAAGGAGGACCTGCTCAACACCGCGTATGCGCTCGAATCCGCCATCGACGAGATCGTGTTCATCTTCGGGCCGATTCTGGCGGCTTTCCTGGCCGCGTCCGTGCATCCCGTATCACAGCTGTTCGTGCCGACCCTCGCCTGCGCGTTCGGCGGTGCCGTGTTCTTCGCATTGCGTGACACTCAACCGCCGGTATTGCGCGAAATCACGGTCGTCGCGGCCGGTACGGACGATGCTGACGTGCGATTGGCGGCCGGCGGTGCCGCTGGTGCCGCGGTTTCCGCGGACCGTTTCGATTTGGATCGGCTCAAGACGGGCGATCGCGACCGCAGGAAACGCAACGTGCTCACCTATGCGGGTGTGCTGCCGCTCCTCGCCGTGTTCATCGTGTTCAACATGGCGTTCACCGCGTTCGACACGTCCATGACCGCCGTCATGAAATCGCTGCACCTCGACTCCGTGCTCGGCGTGCAGCTGGCCATGCTGGC
>OGPZ01001035.1_pt1 | contig 21362 bp, 10 predicted proteins | sample 1553111 | NCBI WGS metagenome assembly OGPZ01 (sample SAMEA2579968, study PRJEB22360) | human gut metagenome
GCAACGGTTGTTGCTGCGCTAAAGTGAAAGTAGTAGCAGCAAGCACTGCCGATAAGATTAAAAAAGTTCGTTTCTTTAGGTTCTTCATTGTCATTGTTATTGATGGTATTATGCTATACAATAAATGTTATTCAATCCTGATTTCATCAAAATAAACTCTCGCCTCTTGTCCCGGACGTACATGATCGGCAGGACATGCTCCCGCCCCTTCTGCCGTTACACGGACATATCTTGCTTCCGTTCCTTTCATATCTACGGAAAAATCTTCGATAAAAGCTCCTTCACGGAAGATCTCTTCAGCAGTAAAATGGAGGCCGGCTATCTCACGATAGGTTTCATTATCATCCGAAACTGCTATGCGGATTGATTTCGGTTTATGCACTGCCATGCCGTAGTTGGTGATACAACCTATGGTGAAAGTACTCAATTTTTCCTTTTGCAGCAAATCTATCGTGAAAGAAATATGATCGCTCTTCTCCCAACAACACCATTCAAAGTCTGTATATTTCAAGCTGCCACGTACCCCGTTCGTCATGAGTTTCTCATTCGGTTTATTTCCGAGGATAGGCTTGCCGGTCGCTTTGTTCCAGGCAATAGGCAACACAAGCGTCTGCCCCATCTGCTCACCTTGTGCAAAGGTAGCACTCTTAATGGTTTGAGCCGCCGTTACTGTTAATGAATCGGTATATAAGGATGAACTTGCCGTTGGCTCGCTGCCATCTACTGTATAACGGATTTCCACATCGGGACGAATACACTCCAGCTTCACTTGCAACACTCCGTTTTCGGGAGTCACTTTATGCTGAATATTATACATGGAACGAGCATAAACAATTCCCTTCTCTGCAAGATGCTCATTATATCTGTCCATTCCTTTCAGGAATAAAGCCCAGTCTTTCTTATCCGGTTGTGTCCAGGCGACTTCTGCCACTGCTGCCAGACGGGGGAATAAAAGATAGTCCACATCTTCCGGCTTGTTACAGAATTCTGTCCACATCGAACCTTGCACTCCCATCAACAAGGAAGCATATTCCGGTTTCCAGTCTTTCTGCACCGGTTCGTAGTCATACACATCTTTCAGTGTGTTATTTCCAAAGTATGTCAACGGCTCGAACCACTGTGGTCCCTGATAGCGAATCAAATACATGATGCGTGCCGGAGTCATGATAAAGCGATGCCCTTCTTCCGCTGCTTTCAATGCAGCCTGTCCAAATCCCTGCCAACCAAGAATGATAGAGTTGTCGGGCAGAAAACTGCTATTGGTCAGTTCATCCCAGCCGATCACTTCCCTCCCTTTACTGCGCACATAGTCGCTGATCCGCTTCATGAAGTATCCCTGTAGATCTTCTTCATTAGCCAGCTGTTCTTTTTTCATCCGTGCCTGACACAACGGACACTGTTTCCAATGTGTCTTTTGAGCCTCGTCACCACCAATATGAATATAGCGTGAAGGGAATAATTCCATGATTTCATCCATCACATTTTGCAAAAAGGTGAAGACGCTATCGTTTCCCGCACAATAAATAATTTCGGAATTTCGTCCTCCTAAACCGGGCAGTACGCCGATATATTCTTTCACTACCGGACAAGCCAGTTTGGGATAAGCCGCCAATGCAGCATTGCTATGAGCAGGCATATCTATTTCGGGCACAATCTCAACCTGACGTTCAGCAGCATAAGCCACCATCTCCCGAATATCCTCTTGTGTATAGAAGCCTCCTACCGGGGTAGGTTCTCCCTTTTTCGGATTGCGACGGGCAGGAAAAGGTAAATCCTGACGATCCACCCGCCATGCACCGACTTCCGTCAATCGGGGATATTTCTTTATTTCCACCCGCCAGCCGTTGTCGTCTGTCAAATGGAAATGAAGTGTATTCAGTTTAAGCATTGACATACAATCAATGATACGCAATACATTTTCTTTAGGAATAAAGAAACGGGATGCATCCAACAGCAATGCCCGGTATCCGTAACGTGGTTCATCCTGAATGGTCACGACCGGAATGCTCCATTCCAAATTCTTGTCCGACAAACTTTCTCTTTCAATGGAGGGAGGAAGTAATTGGCGAATTGTTTGCAAGGCATAGAAAAAGCCTTTATTATCCGAAGCTTTAATAATGATCTCTTGGGGAGAAACTTCCAAAGAATAGGCTTCGCTTTTCAAAGATGGGTCCGTCAGTAAACGGACATTTCCCTCTCCTCCTACATTCAGTTTGGGGGTAAAACCGGCTGTACGAGTAAACAAAGCAATCAAACTCCGGGCAACTTCCGCCTGCTCTTCATTCTCCACTGCAAAAACGGTCTGATCGGAGAATAAATGGTTACCACTGCCCGGCATCATCTGTGCCGGGCGTGGAACCATAGAAATACTGTGTGTTAAGTTTGTATTATCACATCCTGTCACTATTGATACCAGAAATCCGGTCAACAGTATGAAGATATATTTTATCATGATATTATTTCAGGGTTATTCCTTGTCTCTTTCGGGGGAGAATCGGACAGGGTCATTATATTGTTCTTGTAGTTTCAACATCTCTTCTTTCAACTCTTTCACTACCGGTTCGTATTCAGGTTGCTCGTAGAGGTTATGCATCTCTGTCGGATCTGCCTGCATGTCATAGAGTTCCCACCAATTGATATCATTATAGAAATGAATCAATTTATAGCGTTCCGTGCGTATTCCATAATGACGTTTCACCATGTGCTCGGCCGGATATTCATAGAAGTGATAATAAAGTGCCTTGCGCCAGTTCTCCGGATGTTCTCCTTTCAACAGAGGAACAAGTGAGACTCCCTGGATATCCGATGGCACCTCTGCTCCTGCCAATTCGAGGAAAGTGGGTGCATAGTCGATGTTCTGTACTATTTCGGTGATATCTCCTCTACGGTCGAAGCCTTTCGGCAAGCGCATGACAAGTGGTGTGCGCATGGATTCTTCATACATGAAACGTTTGTCGAACCAGCCATGTTCGCCCATATAGAAGCCCTGGTCGGAAGTGTAGACAACGAGTGTATTATCCAGTAATCCTTTTTCTTTCAGATAATCGAGTACACGGCCTACATTGTCATCCAGAGACTTCACTGTCTTCATGTAGTCGCGCATATAACGCTGGAACTTCCAGTTAGCCAGTTCTTTTCCTTTCAGATTTTGCTTATAGAAGTCAGCAATGATTGGACCGTAGAATTTATCCCATGCAGCGCGTTGTCCTTCATCCATTCGCCCAATAAACCTCTCATAAGTGGTTTTCAGACGTGAATCCTTGTCGGGACGCAGCATTTTGAGGTCATAGATCATATCCATATCTTTCACGATGCTCATTTCTTGTGCGGCAGCAGCCGGACGACCTTCATACTCATCAAAGAAATTATCCGGTAATGGGAAAGTCTTGTCCTCATACAAAGCCAGATTGCAGGTATCCGCCATCCAGTTACGATGAATAGCCTTGTGATGAATCAAAAGGCAGAAAGGCTTTTGCGGATCACGCTTGTTTTCCATCCAGTCGATAGCATCATCCGTAATAAGATTGGTGATATAGCCGTGTTTCTGAATGGTATCATTGTTCTGCGTGATAAAGTTCGGATTATAGTAGTCTCCTTGTCCGGGAACGATTTGCCAGTAATCAAATCCTGATGGCAAACTCTCAAGGTGCCATTTACCAACTAATGCGGTCTGATAACCGACTTTTCTCAAGAGTTTAGGGAAAGTCTGTTGAGAACTGTCGAAAACGCAAGTGGTATTATCGTAGAATTTGTTTGCACAGCTATGTTTGCCCGTTATCATGCAGGCGCGGCTGGGACCACTTAGAGAATTGGCTACAAAACTTTGAGTAAAACGTACTCCGTCGGCAGCAATACGGTCGAGATTCGGAGTTTCCATATAGCGAGTGTCATAACAGCTCATCATTTGAGCCGTATGGTCGTCTGTCATGATATAGACAATGTTCAGAGGTTGCTGTTCCGCAGGTTTTTGCTTGCCTGCACAAGAAGCAAGGGAAGCTACAGCAGCTACTCCCGCTAAAGGAAAGAATAAGTTGGATTGCAGTTTTTCCATAAAAACAACTTTATATTAGATTATAGCGACAAAGGTAGGGGCTTGTCGACTAAATCTATGTTCACAAATAACCAATTAATTTCCAATATTCTCCATTTCTGCCTATTTCATAGGAAAAAATGGTAAAAACACGATTTACGACTCATTCCCAATCTAGCAAATGCAAGAAAATATATACAATAATTTCTATTTAAAAGAAAACCCGAATGAAGAGCAGAAACAACCCTCCTCTGCATCCGGGAAATTTTAAATTACCTGTTATAACTACTATTTTTTTAATAGCCGAAGTTATTTTCCGTAATAGCTATATTAGTGTTCATTTCATCACGCGGAATGGGGAACAACAGATTCTTCTTCAAGAAAGTTTCATCATTCAAATTTCCATTATTGTAAATGCGTTCTCCCCAAACTCCCGTTGCATTGGGATTATTTTCTTGCCACTTTTTAGTTATGGAGTGATTATTATTCACAGCAAGCGCTTTTTTCAAATATTCAGTTCCACGCAAGCGCATCATTTGATACATTTCAGTTTCACCAGCACCTTCAAAAAGTCTTTCAAAGAATATTTTTTCACGTACTTGATCTTTTGTTAATGTTGCCTCCCATTTGGCTGGTTGCGCTGAAGTTTTAGCTCCTGACTTACGTGCACGTGCCAACACAAGATCTACCGTATTAATTGCATCGTCTTTTCTATCCAATTCATTATAAACATCAGCCAACATCAATAATAAATCTGCATAACGATACAAAATTAGATTCTTATGACTAGCAATACCTGCCATATTCATATCAAAGGCTTTAGCAAAATGAGGCCATGCCGCTCTTTCTCCTGTTCTACCTGCAGCAGTACATACATTCAGATAATCTTTCAATCCTTTACGGTATTTCTCATCAAATTTCGTTTCATCATTCGTGATAGCCAGAATTTCATCTGCGCTCGGATTCTCTTTATTAGTCAATAACTCATAAGGAATTCTACCAACTAACAGCTTATTATTTTTCCAACCTGCAGGTTTTACACCGCTATCATAAGTGAAATAAGGATATTCATACGTAGAGTCACGGGCAGAAGGTACAGGTTCTACTTGAGCCACAGGCCCGACATTGTTTGTACATTTTCTCCATTTTGCCATAAATGTAGTCTCAATACGAGGGTCTCCCAAATAAGTTCCCGCAAAGAAATCATAAAATGCTTTCGTACACTTAACTCTATGGAAACTCTTACCATACGATGATGCAGCAGGATTAAAGACCCAAGATCCTCTATTAAAAGAAGACAACTCACCATTCACCTGAAATCCCAGTTGAAAGATAGACTCTTTTGAACCTTTAATCTTATCTACAAATAAATTAGAGAATTTCGATTCCAGGTCATATTTGCCCTTCACTCCTTCAAAATAAGTCTTTGCTTTTTCCCAAGCTGTAGCATCACCCAAACAGCCTAAAGTATGATATAATTTACCCAAATATGCTTCTGCAGCCCATTTCGTTGGAAATCCGTCAGAATTTGTTTCCGGCAAATATTTCGCTGCAAATTCCAAGTCAGTCCGTACCACATCCAGCACCTCTGAACGCGGGGAACGAGATATAGCTACACCGTCATGAGAAGAAGGGGTTGTTTTCAAAGGTACATCTCCCCAACATACAGCGAGGTTATAATAAGACAAAGCACGCAAGAAATGAGCCTCTGCAGCCATTTCGTCTTTATCCTCTAAAGAAGTGCTTTCCACATTGGCTATAAATGCATTCGTTTCATTAATTACTTTATACATTACATACCATGCATTTGTCAGCAAATCATCCGTATAGTCACATTGCAGCCATCCACACATATCATTTGTATTTCCATTAGTCTGGGCCCATCCAAAACCACTATATCGTACCGGAATTTCTTGCCAATGCTGACCATATCCTCCACTAGTCAATGCAAAATAGCCATAGCATCCATATAATGCAGCACGCGCCTTTTCAGAAGTAGAGAACTGAATTTGTGTATTCAACGTATATTGCGGGTCTTCATCTAACCACGATTCACAAGAAGCCAATAATAAGCAGCTTGCCAATAAAAATATATAGGTTAATTTCTTCATTTTCATAATAATTTATTGTAAATTAAAAGGTTACATTCAAGCCAAACACAAAAGAACGCATATTGGGGAAAGCATTCATATCAACCCCCCGACGCAGACCGTCAAATGCAAAACTATTTACTTCCGGATCATATCCACTATAATTGGTAATCACAAATGCATTCTTCACTGAAGCAAAAATACTGGTATTCTGGAACCCTATCTTAGTCATCCATGCTTTAGGTAAAACATAGTTCAGCGTAATATCCGAACAACGCAAATAACTTCCATCTTCTATGTAACGATCATAAACAACGCCTTTTACATTTGAAGTAGATGACGGATATAAATTAGAGCGATTTTCTGGAGTCCATGCATTATAATAAGCATCTTTTCTCAAGTTACCGGCCTGTCTGGAAGGAGTCTGCTCATAACGAATATTTGTATTCAGAATATCATTACCATAAACACCTGTGAAAGAAGCGGAAAGAGAGATGTTTTTCCATTCCAGACGTGTCTGGAAACCATACGTAAAATCAGGATTCGGATCACCCAACACAACCATATCGTTAGCATCCACTACACCATCTTCATTCACATCCACACATTTAATATTACCTGCTGCCAAATCATTTCCTACAGACGCTGTGTAATATTTAGTGGAACCATCTGCCGAGATATATCCTACTTTTCCATCAACTACATCTTCTTCCTGAATAATTCCTTGTGTCTTATAACCGAAAAATAGTCCCGGAGCTTTACCCTCAATAAAAATATTTGCAGGTCCAAAATGATCGCCAATCGTCTTACCTAAATAGCCACGTACTCCTTTTAAGGAACCTATATCAGAAACTTCCAAACCCAAATTTTCAATAGTAGTCTTATTGAAACCAATATTTCCACCTACATTCCATTTCCATCCATTACTACGAATAATATCAGCATTTAAACTAAACTCAAAACCTTTATTCAATAACGCTCCTTCATTTATCATCACTGTTGCAAATCCACTGGAATATGGCAAAGCACGTTCAACTAACAAATCTTTTGTGTTTTTACGGTAATAATCAAATGCACCATTCAGACGGCCATTAAAGAAACCAAAGTCAAGACCAGCATTCCATGAAGAAGTACGCTCCCACTTCAAACCTTCATTCTGTAGGCTTGAAATTTGCATAGATGTCAACTTATTCCCATCTCCATCAGCATAGTCCACCTTATTTTCATAAATAGATAGAGACTGATATGGATCAATGCCTTGATTACCTGTCTCACCATAACCCACACGCACCTTCAACTGACTTAACCAATCAACGTTCTTCATAAAGGCTTCCTGTTCCATACGCCATGCTAATGAGAAAGACGGGAAATATGCCCAACGATTACCTTTTTTAAATTTACTAGATCCGTCAGCACGTAATGAAGCCGTCAACAAGTACTTATCATAAGCTGATAAATTAACACGTCCTAAATAGGAAAGCAGTTGATAGTCTTTTTGTATAGGTTGTTTCACATTCACTTTTCCTGCATTATACATACCTTTTGTACGTAAATCATAGATAGAAAAAGTATTACCTGAAATATTCTCTGTCAGAAAATGATATTCATCATAAGTGATACCAGCAGTAGCCGACAGACGGAAATCCTTATTCAAATCCATGTTAAAGTTTAACAGGTTTTCCACTGTATAATTAGACTTATTGACATTACTAACAGCTAGCAGACCCTTCACATTTTCTCCCGGCGGTAACTGAATCCCGTACCAACGCTTACGGTCATTTACTATAATATTTCCCCCTGCACGCAGACTATACGAGAAATATTTATTGATGTTCCAATTCAGGTTCAAACTTCCGTTAAATGTTTTATCATTCGTAATGTCATCATAATCATTCACCCAACTAAAGACATTCATTTTTGATTCCAAAGCACCCGGATCATCATCAGGAACAATATAAGGAGCTGTATCAAGAACCGTACGAGCCAAAGATCCGGCAACGCCTCCGGTTGTATTACCACCTGTCATCATGTCATTCTGCTTCAATGAACCGCTCAATATCAAATTTAAAGTTACTTTTTTAGATAATTCAGCAGTTAAATTGGCACGTAAGTCGCCTTGTTTTATTCCTGTATTCTCTACAATACCATTAATATCTTTAAAGTTACCCGAAATATAATATTTCATACCAGCAGTTCCTCCACTGACAGAAGCCGAGTAAATTTGTGAGAAAGCTGATGTATATGCTTCTTTTTGCCAGTTACGATAGGTAATCACCTTATATAATTCCGGATTATTCGGGTCTGCCTGATAAGCGGATTCATTACCACTAAATACGTAACGCATTTCACCATTAGGTTGCAAATAATATCGCGGTTGGTCTAATTTAGAATTTGTGTAATCGGCATACTCTTCCAAATTTAACATATCATGCAAATTACGTGCATTAGCTATTGTAAAGTTTGCTGTGACATTTACTTTTGCCTTTCCGGCCTTTCCTTTTTTAGTTGTAATAAGAATCACACCATTAGCACCACGAGAACCATAAATCGCAGTAGCAGAAGCATCCTTCAAGACGGTAATATCTTCAATATCATTAGGGTTTATTGCACTCAACGGATCTTGAGCTATTTGGAAGTCACCACTTCCTACTGCAGATTCGGCAAATTCACCAGTAGATGCTTGTGGCACATTATCAATCACATATAGTGGTTGATTATCTCCACGTAACGAGTTAGCACCACGGATTGTAACAGAAGAAGCAGCACCTGGGGTAGACATGGAAGCTGTTACATTTAAACCTGCAACCTTACCTTGTAAGAGACCATCGATAGAGACAGCTTTTGAAGCATCATTCGCATCAGGACGAAGACTGGTAGTAGCACCGGTTAAATCGCTCTTTTTAGCCGTTCCATAACCTACAACAACTACTTCATCCAAATTTTGTGCATCTTCTTTTAATTGGACATTAATTTTAGTCTGATTTCCAACCACTATTTCTTGTTTGGAATAGCCAATAAAAGTAAAGATCAATACTGATTTTGAATTTGGAACGGAAATAGAAAATTTTCCATCGATATCGGTAATCGTTCCATTAGTAGTGCCTTTTACTTGTACATTGACACCAGGCATACTTTCATTTAGAGCATCCACCACCTGACCGGTAATGGTCTTTCCTTGTCCCATAGATTGCGCAGCAAACGCAAACAATGTGATGAAACATAGCAGAAAAACTTTTGATAGGTTCTTCATAGAAGTCATTTTTATAAATTATTAAATTTAAAGATTAAAAAGCTTATTCCAGCTTTTATTTGCTGAAATCGATACGCAAATATAGACGTGGTTATTGAAAACGTATGTTCTATTTTTACTATAATTCTTCCAATTTTGTCTAAAATCGTCCATTTCATCGACTAATTACAGCATTATAGACATCATTGAACATCTTTCAAGCAAAAAAAAGAAAGCGGAAGTATCCATTCCTGAATATTCCCGCCTCTTTTATATTTTATCCTAATATAGCTACAACTATTTTCCTAAAAAGATATATTACAACTTTTCTATATCAGAAGATTGAATACCTGTGTATTTGGTAATCATATCAACAGATATTCCGTCCTCTCTCATCTTTCGAGCAATTTCCATTTGTTTCTTTAGCTCTCCTTTCTCCATTCCTTCTTTTATTCCCTCTTTTATTCCTTCTTTTATACCCTCTTTCATGCCTTCTTTCATACCTTCTTCAGCCGCTTTTCTCCGCATCTCTTCGTTTTTACGCCGCTCATCCTCCTCTACGATTTGATTGACCCTGTATCGATCCAATGCCTTATCATAAGCGATACGATTTTCTTCCGAAAGATCGGCAACCGCTGCCAATCTCGCCAGATGTTCAAACACTTGTTCTTTCAAAGCATCCGGCATTCTGTTCCAATTGCTCATATTCTTCAGTGCATAAATTAATTTATCATATAGTGTGTCACAGTCCGACAAGTCCTTAGTGAAATAAGGGAATTGCAAATAAATCTGCCGGAGATGCGGATTGACAATTTTCCCTGTATCACGGTCGGAAAGAACCGTATCCGTACGGAATTTCGCTTCCAGATTCTCTTCTTTGAAATTCATCAGAAAGATTCCATATATAGTAGGCAGTCTATATTGTTTTCCATAAGCGACAAGTGGTTCCCTTGCCTTCATCGAATCTTCAGGAACAGGGACTTCCTTTGAAGAGGGAGACTCTATTTGCCGACTCACAGCGCGACAAACATAATAAAGTGTACGATCTAAAAAGTTACTGTGCCAACGGTTCTGCATCTCCACAATTATATACTCCCCACTTGCCGTACGACAATAAAGATCATAAATAATTCCTTTGTCACTCACATTATCCGCATGATCTTCCTTATCAAGAAAAGTAAGTTCTGTAATATGATGTTCGCCTGCAAGCAGTTCGTTCAACAAAGTGATGAGCAAATTCTTACTGGCCGGTTGACCAAAAATAATTTTAAATCCTATATCAGTAAAAGGATTGACGTATCTGGACATGATATTCTATTTTTATAGCAAAGATAGCTATTTAAATCCATAAATAGTAAGAACAATCCTAATCTTTACGGAATTATAGCCATAGATAGTAAGCAAAGTCCCTAATTCTTCAAAACAAATAAGATAAATGTTCTATTTTTCAGAATTAAGGAAGAAAACAAGACTACTGAAGAAAGGAACCTGAAATTAAAAACATCCAAATTATCACATATATATGCACATTACTGCCATAAAACAGTATATAGTTTCAGAGAATATGCGTTTTCTTAAAAAAAGAAGTGACTTTCCTCGGTGAGAAAGGAAGTGTTCCTCACCGAGGAAGGCCCCATTGCTCACCGAGGTAGCTCTCCATAGTCACCGAGGAAGCTATAAAAGCTCCCGGAAAAGGCTATTTACATGCTAACTCATCATTATACGCAAACAGAAAGGAAATGACAATATGACCCATATCTAGTCAAATAAAAAGCATATAAGCGCTAAATTAGGGAATCACTTATTTTTTAGGCAGGAGTTATCTAATATCGCAAACAGATCTACATTCTTCTATTTAAAATGCAGAGCGTTTTTTCCTTCACCACAAACAAGTGACTGATATATGAGAAACAGAAAGAATAGAATATACCTTTTTTCAGATCAGCACATTTTTAATCAAGTTCACTTCAACAACCATACTCTTTCAGAGTCTGCATCAATTTTGCTCCATTGATCGGCTTCACCAGATAATCATCGCAACCGGCTTTCAAAGCAGCCACCCGGTCGGCATCAAAAGCATGAGCGGTCAGGGCGATAATTGGTATTTCCGTATTGAACTTCCGGATCTCGGAAGTTGCAGTGCGCCCATCCATAACAGGCATCTTCATATCCATCAGTACGAGATCCACCGCTTGGGTACGAACAATCTCCACCGCTTTCAGTCCATTCGGTGCATGTAGCAACTGACATTTGTTTTTCAAAATGGAAGATACTAAGAAGAAGTTACTCTGAATATCTTCTACTACAAGAACTCTCTTTGGAGACTTCGTTTCTTCGGAAGCATGAGGTTCTCCTTTTTCCTTATTCAGTTCTCTCTCATTGCGCTGACGGGAAGCACCCGGTTCACCGTCAACCGATTCAAACTGACCCGGCAAAACCGCCCAGAACAGAGACCCTTTATTAAATTCCGACTCAAAGCCTATCTCTCCCCTGCAAGCCTCAACAATGGCTTTACAAATGGACAATCCCAATCCGGTTCCCTGCGCAAACTCATCCAGTTTCTCGAAACGATGAAACACCTTGTCTTTTTTATCTTCCGGTATGCCAATACCTGTATCGCGAACATAAAGATGAATACTCTCGTTAATCTTTTCATACCCCATTTCAATAGTTCCTTCGGAGGTATATTTGATAGCATTGGTTACAAAGTTAGTGAGAATCTGCGCCAACCGGTTCTTATCCAGACGAACGATACAGGCCTCATAAGGATTCTTAGCAACCAAACGCACCTGTGGATTCACTATACGACGATGCATTGAAGCTGCCAATTCGTTGAAATAAACAGCCAGATCAAAATCTTCGTATTTCAATTCTACCGAGCCGGCTTCTATTTTCGAAAGATCCAGTATGTCGTTAATCAGTTTCAGAAGTAATTCATTGTTAGCATTGATAATCTGGATGAACTCTTCTTTTTCTTCTTTATCTTCCGTCACCATCAGCAAGTCGGAAAAACCTACGATAGCATTTAACGGAGTACGGATTTCATGGCTCATATTTGCCAGAAAGGCGGATTTCAACTTATCGGATTGCTCAGCGCGGCTCCTTGCCTTTTCAAGTTCACCAATCATGTGCTGCCGCTCGGTAACATCATCTACACGAATCACGACACCGTCAACATCTCCCTGTTCATTAAATATAGGAGTAGCAAATACTTCAATGACGTGCTTATTGTCCAGATTAAAAAAGATGGACTCTACCTGACCGGATTTCCGGGCACGTTGCATCACACAATTCTCACAAGGAGTAGTACGATTATGGGCTGTCAGATAGCAAGGTTCTCCTTTTTTGTAAGCCTCATAAGAAAGGCTTTTACTACAAAGCGAGATATTCTCCCATTGTACGATATAGTCGTTTGCAATATACGCTAATCCTGAATTAATATTGTTCAAGACCAATTCATTCTGACGAATCAAATGAATCATCCTTTGCTCGCTCTCAAGAAGTTCTTTTTTCGAGCGCACAGCCTCTTCGTAAAGATTGTCATATTTGTTTTGCCACAAAACACGTTCGGTGACATCTTGAGTTATCACCATATAGTTGGTAATTTCAGACTTATCATTATGTACGAAAGAAACGGTAATCTCGAAGAATTTGATACCGGACAAATGGGTAGGAAAAAGACGTCGCAAAGTTTCAAAATCATATTTTGCCACAAAGCGTACAGTTTCTCCCTTTCGGATCTGCTCCTTGATTTCATCAGAGAAACTGGTGTAGTTGAATAGATTATAGCCCAGAATGTCTTTTTTGTCTCTTATCCCCATCGATCTCAACCGCGAATAATTGACATCTATCATAAGCCCATCCTTATCATACAACTCCAAGCCTACAGACAAGTCATTAAAGATATTATGCAAGAAGTTATCAGCTATCCCATTTACCAAAGTCTGTTCCATGCAGCAAAATTTGTATAGTATTACAATATTGATTGTTTATCCAAGCAAAGTTACTTTAATATTTTGTTACATAGAAAGAAAGAGGCCTTTTAGCCTCTTTCAGTATCTTTATCTAGTATTTTGGTATAGAAATTCTTCTGCTTTCGCCAATGTTTCGGGTTTACCGATATCAATCAGATGCAACTTTTCTGCCAAGTAACCACCATAGTTCACTTGCCGGCAAGTGGCAAGATAGAAATCCATAATTGAGAATTTTCCATCCCAGGAAGGAGAAGTCATCCACTGGAAAATGGCTGGTGAAAGTACATGGATGCCACTGAATGCGTATTCCTGATAAAGAGAACGATCATAATAAAGACCTTCCGGTTTCACTTGTTCGGTATCCTTGTTGATCCATCCGCAAAGTCTCTTATCCATATCAAAAAGAAGATAGCGGGACGTTTTACGCTGGCTGGCCAGTAAAGTGGCAACAGTGCCACTTTGTAAATGATAGTCATATAATTCTTTCAGATTCACATCTGAAAGAATATCTACATTATGTATCAGGAAAGGTTCATCGGAATTTTCAAAGAAAGGACGGGCTTTCCTGACTCCCCCACCCGTATCGAGCAACAGCTCACGTTCGTCGGAGATATGTATGGTAAGCCCGAAATTCCCGTTGGCTTTCAGGAAGTCAAGTATTTGATCGCCAAAATGGTGGATGTTAATCACTATTTCCGTGAATCCGGCAGCTTTCAGTTTTAAAATCACATGTTCCAACATCGGACGTCCGGCTATGGGAACCATGGCCTTAGGCATGGTATCGGTAAGCGGTTTCAACCGGCTACCCAAACCGGCTGCAAATATCATTGCTTTCATTTTGCCTCAAACGTACGTTCTATATTCTGTTCCCGGTGCACCAGTTCGACTTTCACACCAAATTTCTGATTCAGGTGTTCTGCCAGATGCTGGGCTGAGTAAACGGAACGATGTTGTCCACCGGTACAGCCAAAGCAAACGGACAAATTGCTGAATCCACGTTCCATATAGCGTTTCACGGAGGCGTCTACCAAAGCATAGACATGATCGAGGAAACGGAGTATTTCACCATCTTCTTCGAGGAAAGTAATTACAGGTTTATCCAGTCCGGTAAAGGGTTTGTAACGCTCATACTTACCGGGATTGTTGACGGCCCGGCAGTCGAACACATACCCTCCTCCATTGCCGGTGGAGTCATCAGGAATCCCTTTCTTATAAGCAAAGCTCATCACCTTGACAGTAAGCTGCCGCTTTTTCAGGTCATCCGTAAACTGTTTCAGTCCGGTAAGTTCTCGTAAAACTTTGCAGAGATACGGATATTCCGGGTATTCTTCTTTTAGCAATTCACGCAGGTTTTCGATGGCATAGGGAACGCTCTGAATAAAATGCGGTTTCTTTTCGAAGTATCCACGGAACCCATAAGCGCCCAGCACTTGCAACGTACGGAAAAGGACAAAGTGACGAAGTTGGCTATAAAAATAGGATTCGTCAATCGGTTGGTATTTGCGAAGAGCTTCTATATATTCTTGCAGCAGTTCTCTACGGAGACTATCCGGGTATTTCGCTTTCGCTTGCCACAGGAAGGAGGCTATGTCATAATAGAACGGCCCTTTGCGTCCTCCCTGAAAGTCGATGAGCCACGGTTCTCCGTCTTTTATCATCACATTACGGCTCTGAAAATCACGATACATGAAAGTAGCGGAAGAACTACGAAGCAAGACATCACTCATTTTCTGGAAATCGTCTTCCAGTTTGTCTTCCTGGAACTCCATGCCGGTAGCTTTCAGGAAACAGTATTTGAAGTAATTCAAATCCCAGAGAATAGACCGTTGATTGAACTCCGGTTGAGGATAGCAGCGAGAAAAATCGAAACCATCGGCACCGGCAAACTGGATAGCAGGAAGCAGGCGGATCGTCTTTCGAAGCAACTCTTTTTCGTCTTCGGAAAAAACACTGGTAACGCGCCCTTTCTCTATGGCATGAAACAATAGGGTATCTCCTAAATCTTCCTGCAAGTAATAGGCTTTATCCTCCGAGACGATGCGAACTTCGGGAACAGGCAGACCGCATTTGCGGAAATGTCCTGCCATATAAAGAAAAGCTTCATTCTCGTCGATAGAGGCTCCATAAACGCCAATCAAGACTTGTATACCCGTCAACCGAAAATAACGGCGATTGGAACCGGAAGATGGTAATTCAGTGATGTTTTCAGCGGGAACACCCGTATATGACTGATAAAGGTTCTGTAGTTCTTCGATAATCATAGTCGTATATTTTCGAGCAAAGATAGAGAATCTAGCTAAATAAAGAAAAGAAATTTCATTCAAAGACTATTCTCTTACTCAAAGGAATAATAAAATAAGCTTGCTTTATAACAAACATTCATTTGAATATATTATCTTTGTTTCAGTTTAACTGACCTAATTCCATGAAAACAAGAATCTTTATTTTACTATACATAGCATTTTTTATGCAGCTTGCCGGTATTCTTCCAATACAAGCCGGGCATTATTTTTATAAACAAATTTCGCTGAAAGACGGACTCCCCTCCACCGTACGATGTATCTTGACAGATGAGCAAGGTTTTGTGTGGATAGGAACCCGTTCCGGACTAGGACGATATGACGGACACGAACTAAAAAAATACATTCATCAGGCGAATAATCCGGATTCTTCCCTCCCTCATAACATAATTAATCAAATCACAGAGGACAAGCAGAATAATATCTGGGTTCTGACGGATAAGGGATTGGCATGTTATCAACGGCAAAGTGATAATTTTTTTATTCCTACAGATGAAAAAGGGAATAATATCTGGGTCAATTCGACTTGCCTGATTAAAGACGGGGTATTGTTCGGCTCGCAAAACAAGTTTTATTTCTATAGTTATCAAGATTCCTCTCTCCGCCTTTTGCAGTCACTCAATCAGGAGTCCAATTTCAACATCACGCAACTGAGTCTATGGAATGACCATACTCTCCTTTGCTGTAGCCGATGGCAAGGGCTACTACTTTTAGATTTAAATACAGGCAAATATAGTCTTCCTCCTTTTGACTGCGGAAAAGAAATCATGAATATGTTGATCGATTCACAGAACAGGATATGGATCGCTCCTTACAACGGAGGTGTAAGCTGTTTTACTCATGATGGAACACGACTGGCTTCGTATACCACGCAGAACTCTGAATTAAACAATGACGTCGTACTAAGCCTCGCTGAACGAGAAGGGAAAATTTGGATCGGAACAGACGGAGGTGGTATCAATATCCTCGAACCGAAAACAGGAAAATTCACCTTGCTGGAACACATACCGGGAAGCGACAATTATTCCCTCCCTGCCAATTCCATTCTCTGTCTTTACAATGACCGGAACAACAATATGTGGGCAGGAAGTATCCGCAACGGACTAATCAGTATTCGGGAAGTATCCATGAAAACTTATACGAACGTATTGCCGGGAAATGATAACGGACTAAGCAACAACACTGTACTAAGTATTTACCAGGAATCCAGCGATCGTATCTGGGTAGGTACAGACGGTGGAGGTATTAACCTGTTTAATCCTGTCACAGAGAAATTCACTCACTATCCTTCTACATGGCAGAACAAAGTGGCATCCATCTGTCCCTTTACCTCCGGCAATCTGTTGCTCTCCATTTTCTCACAAGGAGTATTTGTGTTCAATCCGGCAACCGGCAAAAAAACTCCGTTCATTATTATCGACCCGGAGACATCCACACGTCTCGGAAGCCGCGGGAAAACAGTGAACTTATTTCAGAACACTCCTCACAGTGTATTACTGCTCGGAGATCATGTTTATCAATATGACTTGAAAAAACAAACATTCAGTATCGCTACCGAGCAACAGGGAGCGGACATTATCGGCACTATTCTCCCCATAATGAATGATAAAAACCTCACCTATCTGAATGATACTAAACATATTTTCAGTCTGAATAACGAGACTAACCGACTTGAGACCTTGTATCAATGCACCAAAGATACGCTTATCAACTCCGTTTCCCGGGACGAATATGGTAATTTCTGGATAGGCAATAATTACGGACTGGTACATTACAACCCTGCTACGCAAAAACAAACTCCAATACCCACTTCTCTTTTCAGTGAAGTCACACAAGTAGTGTGCGACCAACAAGGAAAAGTTTGGATAGGAACAGATAATATGCTCTTCGCATGGTTGATTAAAGAGAAGAAATTTGTTTTATTCGGTGAATCTGATGGGGTGATCCAGAATGAGTATCTATCCAAACCCCGCTTGCTAAGTTCACAGGGAGATGTCTACATGGGAGGCGTGAAAGGATTGCTTTATATTAACAGTAAATTGCCGCTGGTTACTACCGGAGTGCCCAAACTCCAATTATCAGAGGTTGTCATCAATGGTGAATCCGTTAACGATAAGCTTACTGGCAATCCGACAGGTATATCCGCACCTTGGAACAGTAATATTACGATTCGGATCATGTCGAAAGAAGAAGACATCTTCCGACAGAAAGTGTATCGATATCAGATAGAAGGACTAAACGATCAACAAATCGAATCATATAACCCTGAACTGGTTATACGTTCTCTCCCTCCGGGAAGTTACAAGATCATGGCTTCCTGCACGGCCAAAGATGGTAGTTGGATTCCCAGTCAGGAGGTACTGGAACTGACGATTTTACCTCCCTGGTATCGGACATGGTGGTTTATCATTAGTTGTGCGGTGTTCATTACTGCTGCTGTCATCGAAACTTTCCGAAGGACGTTAAAACGCAAAGAGGAAAAGTTGAAATGGGCAATGAAGGAACATGAGCAACAGGTATATGAAGAAAAGGTGCGCTTCCTGATTAATATCAGTCACGAACTGCGTACCCCATTGACACTCATACATGCGCCGCTTAGCCGAATATTGAAATCGCTTTCTGCCGAAGATACACAATATCTGCCAATAAAAGCGATATATCGCCAGTCACAGCGAATGAAGAATCTTATAAATATGGTACTTGACGTGCGTAAGATGGAGGTTGGAGAAAGCAAATTGCAGATACATCCGTATGCGCTCAATCAATGGATTGAACATGTATCACAAGATTTCATCAGCGAAGGCGAAGCAAAGAACGTATGTATTCGTTATCAGCTTGATCCGCATATCGACACTGTTAGTTTCGATAAAGACAAGTGTGAGATTATTCTAAGTAATCTGCTCATCAATGCCTTAAAACACAGTCCGCAAGATGCAGAAATAATCATTACTTCAGAGTTGCTTTCAGAGGGAAACAGGGTTCGTATCTCCATCATAGATCAGGGAAACGGTCTCAAACAAGTAAATACACAGAAACTCTTCACCCGTTTCTATCAGGGTACAGGAGAACAGAGCGGAACTGGAATCGGACTATCTTATTCCAAGATTCTGGTCGAACTGCATGGGGGTTCTATCGGTGCCCAAGACAATCAGGAAGCCGGTGCAACATTCTTCTTTGAACTCCCGCTGCGACAACAGTCGGAAGAGATTATCTGTCAACCGAAAGCCTATCTGAACGAGTTGATGAGTGATGACAGTAAAGAACAACTGCCGGAGGAGAGTAATTTCGATACGAGTCCTTACAGTGTGTTAGTAGTAGATGATAATCCGGACCTGACGGATTTCCTGAAAAAATCACTGGGGGAATATTTCAAACGGGTAATCATTGCTTCGGATGGTGTGGAAGCTCTCCAACTGACCAGAAGCCATGTTCCGGATATTATCGTCAGTGACGTGATGATGCCGAGAATGAATGGATATGAACTTTGTAAAAATATAAAGGAAGACATTACCATCAGTCACATTCCCATTGTGTTGCTAACTGCAAGAGATGATAAACAAAGCCAGTTAAGTGGTTATAAGAATGGGGCAGACGCTTATCTTACAAAACCTTTTGAGGTAGAAATGCTAATGGAAATCATTCGCAACCGGTTAAAGAACCGTGAATCTATCAAGAAGAGATATTTGAATACAGGATTGGTCCCTGCACCGGAAGAAAGCACATTCAGCCAGGCAGATGAAACTTTCTTATTGAAACTGAATAAAATTATTCAGGAGAATCTGGATAACAGTAATCTGGATGTCACTCTTATTTGCAAAGAAATAGGAATGAGCCGGGCTTCCCTTTACAATAAGCTGAAAGCTCTAACCGACATGGGCGCCAATGATTACATTAATAAATTCCGGATGGAGAAAGCGATTACGTTAATCACTCATACGGATATGTCTTTCACGGAAATTACCGAAAAGATCGGATTTACTACTTCACGTTATTTCAGTACGGCTTTCAAACAATACACAGGAGAAACGCCGACCCAATACAAAGAAAGGCAGAAACGAGAAAGGAAAGAATGAAAATAAAAAAAGGTGAACATCATGCGGATAGGAAATATCCACGATGATGTTCACCATCCATTTTATCATTGCATCTCACTTAATTTCAGCCATTCACTTTCTTATAATCCTCCAGGAACTTCTTCAATCCCGAATCAGTTAACGGATGAGTGAGCAATCCTTTGATAGCACTTAACGGACAAGTAGCCACATCAGCTCCTACTTCCACACACTCGATAATATGTTTCGTATTTCGAATAGAAGCAGCCAGCACCTGTGTTTTATAATCATACGTACGATACATACGTACGATATCTCCCACCAGCTTCACTCCATCTTCACAAATATCGTCCAGACGGCCGACGAAAGGTGAAACATAGGTCGCTCCGGCTTTAGCTGCCAGCAATGCCTGCCCTACTGAAAATACTAATGTACAGTTGGTACGGATTCCTTTTTGCGTGAAATGTTTGATGGCTTTGATTCCATCGGCAATGCAAGGAACTTTCACTACGATATGCGGATTGAGTGCAGCAAGTTCTTCGCCCTCACGAATCATTCCTTCATAATCGGTTGCTATCACCTCGGCACTTACATCTCCGTCAACAATCTTGCATATCTTGACGTAATGTTCACGCTGGTTCTGCGTTCCTTTAATGCCTTCTTTCGCCATCAGCGAAGGGTTGGTAGTCACACCGTCAAGCACTCCGAGGTCATAAGCCTCCTGAATCTGCTCCAGATTAGCTGTGTCAATAAAAAACTTCATACTCTTAATTTTTAATGGTTAACGATCTAATAGTCAAAGATAAGAATTTATTTCTATTCATCCCTGATTAAGCGATCGTAATTGACGGATCAAGATATACATCCTGAATGGTATTCAATAATTCGACTCCTTCGTTCATTGGCTTCTGGAATGCTTTACGCCCGCTAATCAATCCCATACCTCCGGCACGTTTGTTGACTACGGCTGTAATGACAGCATCACGCAAATCGGAAGAACCATGAGATTCTCCACCCGAGTTAATCAAGCCTACACGTCCCATATAGCCGTTGGCTACCTGGTAACGGCAAAGGTCAATCGGATGTTCGGAAGCCAGTTCGGTATACATACGCTCGTCGATCTTTCCGAAACCAATGGCTTTGAAGCCACCATTATTAGTAGGAAGTTTCTGTTTCACAATGTCAGCTTTGATAGTGACTCCCAAGCGGTCGGCCTGGCCTGTCAGGTCGGCAGCAGCATGGTAATCGACTGCACCTTTCTTAAAATCATTGTTGCGCAGGTAACACCAGAGGATGGTTGCCATACCCAATTCATGAGCATATTCAAAAGCTTCGGCAATCTCTACCAGTTGACGGCGACTCTGTTCCGAGCCGAAATAAATAGTAGCTCCTACGGCCACTGCTCCCATGTTCCAGGCTTCTTTGACAGTGCCAAACAACACCTGGTCGAAGCTATTCGGGTAAGAGAGCAGTTCATTGTGGTTCAATTTCACAATGAAGGGTATCTTATGCGCATACTTACGTGCTACGGATCCAAGAATTCCAAACGTGGAAGCTACTCCGTTACAACCGCCTTCAATAGCCAGTTTCACAATATTTTCAGGATCGAAATAGATCGGATTGGGAGCAAATGATGCTCCGGCAGTATGTTCGATGTCCTGATCGACAGGAAGTATAGACACATAAC
>OGPZ01001042.1_pt1 | contig 21261 bp, 13 predicted proteins | sample 1553111 | NCBI WGS metagenome assembly OGPZ01 (sample SAMEA2579968, study PRJEB22360) | human gut metagenome
AATACATTTGTTAGATAATCCTCTAATCGAATATACCCACTATACCCACGCAAAAGGGGCTGTGACGAAATGATTGCACATTTTGTCACAGCTCCTTTTGCCATATCTGAAACAGATTTAATTTCCTTATCGCTCCCTCATCAGGCAGGTTAGAACCAGCTGCGTACGATGAACCAGGCGAGGGTCATGATGACGATGGAGCAGAAGACGGCTCCAGTCAGGGGACGGACGCCTTCGCGCAGGATGACGCCGAAGTTTACGTTGAGACCCAGAGCAGCCATGGCCATGCCGAGTATGATGTAGGCTGCCTTGACGAGGACGGGGACGGCCAGGCTGACGGCAGGGATGTAAGAGCCGATGGCGCTGGCTATGATGAACCCGCCCATGAACCAGGGGATGGGGATCTTGAATTTCGTGTTCGTATCGCCGGATCTGCGGCGTTCACGCCATGCTTCGAAGGTCCCGAGGATGAGAGCGACGGGAGCGAGGAGAAGTACGCGGGAGAGCTTGGCGATGATGGCACTGTCCGTACCGACGGCGCCGGCACTGCCTCCTGCGGCCACAGCGTGCGCGATTTCATGAAGACTCAGACCTGCCATCACGCCAAACTGGGCGTTGGAGAATCCCAGGAACGGCTGCAGGAAGACGATGATCAGGGTAAAGACCGTGCCGAGGATCGCAACAATGGCGACGGCGAGGACAGACTGATCGGCCTTCGCCTTGATGGCACCGGAAATGCCCATGACAGCGGCAGCGCCGCAGATGCTGTCACCGCAGGCCGTCAGGAGAGCCAGCGTGTGATCGACGCGCAGCAGGCGAGCGACCACATAATTGAGCGTGATCATAATAGTGACGACGAAGACGGCCGCTTCGAGACTCTTCAAACCGGCGCTCATGAGGATGACCAGGTTCAGCTTGAACCCCAGGAGAATAATGCCGGCGCGGAGGAATTTGTTCGCGATGAATCCCGTGCTTTCCCGCGCCATTTTAGTGACGGACTGACTAAACTGGATGACCATGCCCAGAATGAGAGCCAGGACAAGATGACCGATCAGAGAAAGACCGGGCAGACCGGCCAGTGCCTGACCGATGAAAGAACAGGCCAGCGTGAGAACGAGGCCGATGACAGCATTACGCTTATTGGCAAAAGGGAATACGTGCATATGAAAGCTCCTTACATGAAATTTTGACATGAGTTAAGAATACCCTATGACTTTCCCTTCATAAAATACTAAGATATAATGAAACCAATAAGCTTTTACCTATGGAAGAAGGGAGCCCGCACCATGACCTTTCGACACCTCAAAATTTTTCTGACAGTCTGCGAAACGATGAACATGACAAAAGCGGCCGGAGAGCTGCACATCAGCCAGCCATCCATCACACAGGCCATCCACGAGCTGGAAGACCACTATGGCATCCTCCTATTCAAACGCACGGGACGGAAAATCCTCCTGACACCGGCAGGCCGCCATCTGGAAAAATTTGCCAGCGAAATCCTTTCCCTGCAGCAGCAGGCAGAATCAAGCATGCATGCCTTGCAAAAGCAAATGCCTATATGGATCGGCGCCAGCATCACCATTGGCGACGTATTCCTCGTCGACCTCCTGCAGCACGCACGCCAGCTCTGGCCCGATCTGGAAATCCTCTCCGCTGTCCATAATACCGAAGAACTCGAGCAGATGCTCCTCGATGACAAAATCGACCTCGCCCTCGTCGAAGGCCGCCTTACCTCGACCCAGCTCACGACAGAACCCATCCTGACAGATACCATGACACTCATTGCAGCCCCCGAAAGCGAATGGGCCGGCAAAGATATCAAAACCGCAAGAGATACCGATTACCTCCCCTTTTTCGTCCGAGAAAAAGGAAGCGGCACGCGTGAACTGTTCGAGCAAGTCATGCGCGAGCACCACATACCCTACCACGTCATCGGCGTATACAACAACTCGACGGCCATTAAGAACGCCGTCATGGCTAACCTGGGCCTTTCCTTCCTCTCCAGAACCCTCGTACGTCAGGAAGTAGCTGACGGCCAGCTCGTAGAAGTACCCTTAGATGGACTCGAATGCAAACGCATCTTCCGCATCGCCTACCGCAAAGACAAAGACCTCACACCCTCCATGCAGGCCCTGATCGAAGAATGCAAACACAGCCAGGAATGGCTGCATAAAAAGATATAAGTAAATAAGGAAATTCAGCGCCTTCCATCTCCGCCCCTCACGGGGTTCTTTTTGAGTGCGGAAGCAGAACTCGCTTCGCTCGCCGTACAGAGTCCTGATCTCCTAAGTTGATAATATCGCTGAACATCGTAGCGGAAGGTTTTGACCTGCCTCGGAACAAGGATGATGCGAACGTTCACGCAGTGACAGAAAGGAGTTCATTTCCCACGAACGCAGCGAGGTTGTCTGGCTTTATCTTTTCACGCATTGCTCGCTCTTTTCTTTTCTCTAATTCCCTCTTTCACAATGATATAATGGTAAAAGAAAAGACCTTGTTATGTCTACTAAAAATACCCCCACCTTCGCCCGCGACGCAGAAATCTTGGGCCGCTTAGGCTACAAACTCCAGTTCGTCCAGCCCGTAGACAAGTTCCCTCAGGCCACCTACATCGAAACCGTCTCCCTGCTGAAAAGGAAGTAAGAAACTTAGAGGATGCAGCCATGAAATACAAGAACATCGACCACATCGTAATCACCACGAAGAATTTTGAGGCATGTCTTCCCATCTATGTGGACATCCTTGGTATGAAAGCCTAGGAAAAGGACGAAAGATACGACCTCTTCTTCGGAAACCAGAAATTCAATATCCACACAAGAAAAGCCGAATTTCTCCCTGCTGCCAGTAACCCCGGAATACGGCAGCCTCGACCTATGGCAGCCTCGACCTATGCCTTTCCATCGAAGACAGCATCGAAGACGCTGAAAAGGAAATCAGAGAAAAAGGCGGCGCCATTGAGGAAGGCCTCGTTACACGCCACGGAGCCTTTGGCGAAATGAAAAGCATCTATCTGAGAGACCCTGACGGCAACCTCATCGAACTTGCCTCTTACGGAAAATAAGAGCAAGGAAATGAAAAAGTGACTGTGACAAAATGGTTAACCATTTTGCCACAGCCACTTTTATTTTTTACAAAAGAAGTGAGGATTAAATTAACCTTATGATAATATTATTATAAGAGGTTCGAATGGGATATGTTGATATCTTTTTACATCGGTGGAGGCAGTTGCGATGGGAGAAATGGCTTCGTTTTATAAATGTGCTTTACAAGTAAATTCATTTACATATGCAAAATACAGAGGAAAGAAACCTGATGAAGAGGAGCATTATAACCAGAATATTCTTAAACATTGTCTAGATAATGATATTAAAATTGTGGGATTGGCAGACCATGGTTCTGTCACTTCATCTGAATCTCTTAGGGAATATCTATCAGAACACGGCATTGTTGTTTTCCCGGGATTTGAAATATCGACTGCCGAAAAGATCCACATTGTTTGTTTATTTTCCGATGAACTTGACTTCGTAAAACTTAACCAGATTTTAGGAGACTTGGGACTATCGCAAACTTCTAATGAAACAGAGCCCAGCGAACTGTCATGTTTAGAGATAGCGGAAAAAATAGAAAAACATGGTGGGTTTTGGTATGCTGCACACATAACTAATGACAACGGAATATTAAAGATACATCAAATGCAGCACATCTGGAAGAGCGACAAGCTTGTAGCGGCGCAAATTCCAGGAGGCCTTGACGAGATAGATCCTGATTATAAAAATATCATTAATAATACCGATAAAATTTATTTTAGAAATCGCAAGCCGGCTTATATTAATGCATCAGATATTGAGAGTCCAGAGGATTTGGATAAAGATAATGCGTCTGTCTTAATAAAGATGTCCAGTCCGACGTTTGATAATTTCCGCATGGCATTTAAAGATCCAGAATCCAGGATCCGGCTTAATTCAGAAAGAGAAAATAGCTATCAGAGTTCTTTTCAATCAATTAGTGTCCTTGGGGGATATCTGGATGGATTAAGTGTTAATTTTTCCGAAAACTTAGCAACCATTATTGGCGGTAGAGGTACAGGAAAATCTACACTTATCTCGGCAATAAGATATGCGCTTGATATGGAGCCCGCTGATAAAGATGAAGCGAAATATTTTCGAAAAATGATTGAACATAATCTGGGTGGCGGCAGTGTTATAACATTGAAAATTAAATCTAATGCGCAACATGGGCAAGAATTTATTATTAGGAGAAGATTCAAGAATGCTCCGGTAATTCTTACATTAGATGAAGTTGTTTCGAGCTTTAAGGTAAAAGATATCTTGCCTACGGTTGAGATTTATGGACAGAATGAAATTACCGAAATTGCAGAGGATAAAGATCTAATTAGAGAGGTGACTAGTCGTTTAATTTCTATTGACGAGTCAACCATGGAAGAACTAAGAATGGCCCATGATGAAATTATTAAAAATGGGAACGAAATCTCTGAGATCGAGGAGAAAATAGAAAAGACTCAACAAGATATAGAGGAATTGCAAAAATCTGAGGAAAATTTGAAATTTTATGAGGACACCGGAATGAAAGAAAAACTTGCTCCATTTGAGAAACTTTCTAGAGAGGAAGCTCAATTTGCGACTTTAGCAAATATTGTTAAGAACTCCCCCAACCCCGAATTTAACGAAATTCAAATAGATAAAAATATTCAGGGATTGGAGTTATTTAAAAAGTTATGTGAAGAGATCAGAGCATTTAATAATGAAGTTAATATGCTTAGCAAGCGTTATAAAGAGTGTAAGGAGAATCTTGTTAATGCTTATGAAGAATGCTATAAACAATGGGAGTCTAGAAAATGTGAATATGATGCACAGTTGCGGACATTCCTTAAATCAACGGAAGGTATTCGAGACCAAACCGCTATGGAAGTTTTTAACGAATATAATAGTTTGATTAAGAAGATTGAAGTATTTAAGCCGCAAGAAGAAAAGAATCATAATTTAATAAATGAATTAGAAAAACTCCAAGCGGAAAGAAAAAATCTTATAGAAAAATATAGGATGGCTTTAGATTGTAAAAGAGCAGAAGCCAACCGATCTCTGAAAAAGATAAATAAGAAAAAACTTAATGGAAGAATGCAATTGGGAATATTATTTGGACAAAATAAGAAGCCTCTAATAGATTATTTGACGAATAAAGTACCAGGAGTAGGCGAGAAGTCATTAGCAGGAATATCAGAATATCCTGATTTTGATGTATTTTCTTTCACAGGTACGTGTCGGGCTGGAATAGATTCCTTACAAAATGAGTATAATTTAACGCACAGTGTGGCAGAAAAAATTAAAGATTCGCTTAATGCTGAAAACCTCAGGGAAATTGAAGAGATGGAGTTAAAAGATATTATCGAGATAAAATTAGCTGTTAGCGATGGATATAAAAAATTAGAGAACTTATCAAAGGGACAACAGTGTACGGCAATTCTTAATCTCCTCTTATTAGATAATAAGGATCCTTTGATTATTGATCAGCCTGAAGATAATTTAGATAATTCATTCATTGCAGAGAATCTTGTTAGAATACTGAGAGAAAATAAAATTAAAAGGCAATACATCTTAGCTACGCATAATGCTAATATTCCCGTATTTGGCGATGCAGAGCAAATAATTACGATGGAAGAAGTAGATGGTAATGGAAAGATTGTGCAGGAAGGATTAGGCTCTATAGATGATATAGGTGTGCGGAAGCACGTAATTGAAATTCTTGAGGGCGGAACAGATGCTTTCAAAATGAGGGAAGAGAAGTATGGGATTTAAGTGCTGATGTTCCAATATAATTTATCATGTATACGATAATTAATTATTCCACTAGAAAAGCCCCGCCCAGTATGAGTTAGGGGCTTTTCTTTTACCTGATCCGCCCCTCTCATTATGCTACAATCAAACGAAGGGAAGGTCTTCGGACGTGCGGAACGGCTCTTTCTGCTTTACAATAAAATTATTGATGAAGAATTGAAGACTCTCAGCAGCACAAGTATAATTGATGTTATGGATAAGAAAATAATACATCTGCGGCAAAAGCCGTATTACGAAAATGACAATTCAATATTATACTTGGGTGATACCTCCAAGTTGCTACCAAAGATAGAGACAAATTCAATTGATATGATATTTGCAGACCCACCGTACTTTCTATCGGATGGAGGAATATCCTGTTCAGGCGGGGCTATGGTATCTGTAAATAAAGGATCTTGGGATAAAGCCTTATCAGTTAATGATAAGCACAGGTTTAATAGACGTTGGATCCGTCAATGTAAAAGGGTCCTTACTGTTGATGGCACGATTTGGATTAGCGGAACGCTTCATAATATCTATTCAGTAGGGATGGCACTGGAGCAGGAAGGCTTTCGAATTCTTAATAATATAACTTGGCAGAAGACTAATCCCCCGCCGAATTTGGCATGCAGGTGCTTTACTCATTCTACAGAAACAATTCTGTGGGCATGTAAGAGCGAGAAAAAGGAACATCATAACTTCAACTATCAGCTGATGAAAGAACTTAATAACGGTAAACAGATGAAGGATGTATGGACAGGCAGCCTTACAAAACCATCAGAAAAAAAGTATGGTAAACACCCGACACAGAAACCGCTATATCTGTTAGAGCGGATTATAGAAGCTTCGACCAAGGAAGGTGATATTGTCCTGGACCCGTTTACAGGAACATCAACAACAGGCGTTGCAGCTTTGAAATTGGGCCGAAAATTTGTTGGTATAGATAATGTTGAGGAATATTTGAAAATATCCGCGAAAAGGATACAAGACATAAACGAGAAAAAGGGGTTATTCTAATGACAAGAGATTTTGATGCATGGTTGAATACGTTCCGTAAATCAATTAACGAATACACCTATTATGTAGATTTTCCAAAGGTTTACAACAATGTTGATTCGATAAAGATTGAGTTGAATATATTAAATTCCTTGATAGGCTCTAAAGATATTGAAAATGATTTTGAAACAATACTGAAAAAATATCCTGAAACTTTGAAATGTATTCCCATTATTCTGGCAGTCAGGGCATCTGAAATTTATTGTCAGGATGATAATGGAGCTTTTACGTATAACTTTAAAAAGCAACAGCAAAGCATCGAGCAATATAGCTATTTTATGAAAGAAACCGGACTGTTTGACCTGCTGCAGAATCATATTGTTAACAATCTGTATGATTACTGTATTGGCGTAGAGACCGGATTGGATTCAAACGGCAGAAAGAACAGAGGCGGCCATCAGATGGAAAATCTCCTGGAACGTTTCATCAAGAAGACCGGCGTGGAATATTACAAAGAGATGTATTTGTCGGACATTGAGAAAAAATGGGGCGTTGATTTATCTGCTATTTCAGCAGAGGGAACAACAACAAAACGGTGGGACTACGTTGTAAAGACAGAATCTACCATCTATGTCATGGAGACTAATTTCTATACATCAGGCGGATCAAAGCTCAATGAAACATCCCGCAGCTACAAGCTGATTGCCGAAGAATCAAAAGGTTTAAAAGGCGTAAAATTTGTGTGGGTTACTGATGGTGGTGGATGGGTTAGTGCCAGGCGAAACCTCCATGAGACGTTTGATATACTTCCAACCCTGTTTAATATTACAGATTTAGAAAATGGAGTGTTGGACGAGCTGTTTTGTGAATAAGAAACCTATTTAGTCATGGATGATATTTATTGTCTTACTTGCTAATATGGAATAAAAAAAATGAAAAAGGGGCTGTGGCAAAATGATTACATATTTCGCCACAGCTCCTTTTTCATTTCTTATGGTTTTCTAAATATGAAGAGATATTCATGTGCAATCAGGAAAAAATTATATTTGATGCTATTTGTTTTCCAATACCCGGTTGCCCTGCAATTGTGCTGTTCCTTGATAATAATTTCCTTTGTTTTGAATCCGCTAGCCTCAAATATCTTCATGGCCTCAAAACTCATAGGGATGATATGCCCTTTCTTTCTGGTATCACCCATTAAGACAGCACAGAACTTCCCTTTTTTCAGCACTCTAAAACATTCACTGGCAACCTTTTTCATTTCTTCTAGAAAATTGGTAACGTCCAAATTTGATAAATCTTCACCAATATCTTGTCCCTCACTATAGTGAATGATATTTGCATAAGGTGGATGAGTACAAATAAGATCAATACTTGAATCCCCAATAAAGTTTAGATCCCTAGCATCCGCCTTTTTTATAGTTACAGTCCCATCCGCTCCCTCATGGTCAAAATCCACTTTTTCTCTGCAACGTTCAAGCGCAATATCATTAACATCCGTACCAATGATATTCCTGTTTAAAAGCTTTGCTTCTACTAGCGTCGTTCCACCGCCTGCAAATTGATCTAGTATTAAATCCCCCTCTTTAGAGAATCTTAGAATAATATTCCTGGGAATATATGGCGACCAATTTCCTCGCCATTTAGCATCATGCGTAGCCCAGTCGCCTCTTTGTGGAAAGCTCCAGACCGTAGTCATTTCCAGCTCAAAATCATCTGGTTCCCATTTTTTGATCTTTTGGGCCCTCTTCCACTTTGGTTTTACCAAAACTGCTTCTGGCGATTCCTCTAATGACTCTAAAGTACTCATTTACTACCCTCCATACATAAAAATTAGTGTATATTATTTAATTGCCGTTTTTCTCAGGCAATTATCTACATTAATAATTACATATCAGCAGCTCACTGATTTTCCCTCGTTTTTGAGCGTTACTATTAATCATCCTCGACGCAAGTATTCTGTTTATATTTAACCCCGCATATAAATCGTCAAAGAAATTATCATCTAGATCTGTATTCTTTGGATCCGCATTGCTAGCCATTACCAATGCTCCCTGCTGGGATAATTCTTTTATATATTCAGCTAATTCTTTTTGATTTTCATCATTAAATGAGCTCTTTGTATATGAAGTAAAATTAGACGTGCCACTTAACGGGCGATACGGTGGATCAAAGTAGACGAACGTTTTATCATCAATAAAACTCCGTGATTCACTATACTCTCCACAAACAATCTTTACCCCGTCTAAAGCGTCTGAAACGCGTCTTAAATTTTCTTCATCGCATATAATAGGTCTCTTATATCGTCCCATAGGAACATTGTACTTTCCTCTTGAATTTACGCGATAAAGGCCATTAAAGCAAGTCCTGTTTAAGAAAATAAATAGTGCAGCTAATTCCGTTGGTGGATTATCTTTATCTTTAAGAACATTAAATCTTTCCCTCTTACCTAAGAAATATGTCTTTCTATCATCTTCAGATAATGGGAGATATTCAGTTTGGTACTTTAAAAGTAATTCCACCAAGTCATCCACATCATCACGTACTGCTAAATAAGTATGAATTAATTCTGCATTAATATCACTAATGTAAATCTCCTCAAGCTCATATTTATTCAAGATATCAAATAGAACTGCTCCACCTCCTATAAAAGGTTCCGCATAACGTTTAATCGATTTTCCAAGTTCAGAAGGATATCTTTTACTGATCTCCTCAACTAATTGTCCTTTTCCACCCGCCCATTTCAAAAAAGGCTTTAAATTTTTATCATTCATAAATTCTCTTCTCCTACAATCTACAGGTTTAGATGTATTTTTAGGTATTGCCCACATTTTTCCAAACATTTTTGCGTCTGGAATTCTGCCTTCTGAGCAAAGCACTATGACTCGACGATGGGAAATTCCCCAAAGTTCTGCTGCTTCTGCTGCCGATATATATTCCATAGCATCCTCCATAACTAATTACGATCTAATTATATTCCATATCAAGAACAATATGAAGATCCTTATTATATCCTCGATGAATTTTATATTTTATTTTCTTACTTAAAATGCCAATGGAGGCCGATAAACACAAGCCTCATCGGATCTAAAACCAACACGAAATGTCCTATAAGCATAAAGTTACACTTAAAGATCTCGAGGAAAAAGCATCGGAAGAAACAACAGAGTAATAAAAGAATAATAAAAAGAAAGAGCAGCATCTCAGAAAATCGAGGTGCTGCTCTTTTTGCGTGTGGTTGTATGGTTTATACTCCCTCATCTTTCTCCAGCATTCTCATGAATTTCTCATCTATTACTCATTACTCCCTGGTATAATTAGATCTAGGAAAGATTTTTACGGTTTTCTGGGAAGGTTTGGTGGTTTGATGTTGAGGCAGGGGTTGTATGAGCAGCTGATCAATCAGGAGCTCAAGGAGGAGATTCGCTCGGCGGAGGCGGCGGAGCGGCAGCGGGTGGAGACCGGGGCTGTGGATGCTGCTGAGTCGGCGCGGGTTCTGGCGGAGTATGTGGCAAAGCTTCTTGAGAAGCGGCTGACGGCTGTGGCAGAGGAGTCCGGGAAGGATGAGGCAGAAGAAGAGCAGGTCCGTCTGATCAATCAGATGCTCAGCACACTCGGCAGTGAAAGCGGGAAGGATCTACTTCCGCTCACGCAGGAGCGCAGGGTGGATCAGCTCTTGTCGGTCGTGAATACGAAGAATTCCGCGTTCGCGTTCCAGGAGCATGGGAGTTTCTCGCGTCCGGGCACGTCTTTGGCGCAGAGTTCGCTCTTTACGGGTTCGGATCATGAACCGCCGATGTTTGTGGAGCTCGCGAAGGAAATTGAGTCCGCTGACAGGATCGATCTTCTTGTTTCCTTTGTGAAATGGAGCGGGATTCGTCTTATTCTCGAACCTTTGAAGAAGTTCACTGAGCGGGGTCATCTTCGCATCATTACGACGTCCTACATGGGCGCGACAGATGTGAAGGCAATCGAGGAGCTCGCCAAGCTCAGCAATACGGAAATCAAAGTTTCCTATGATACAGCGAGGACACGTCTCCATGCGAAGTCCTACATGTTCTACCGCGAGAGCGGTTTCTCGACGGCGTATATCGGCTCGTCAAATCTTTCCCGCGCGGCCATTTCGAGCGGGCTGGAATGGAATGTGAAGATTACCTCTCAGGACCAGCCGTCCACGATGGACAAGATGGAAGCGACGTTTGAAAGTTACTGGAACTCCAGCGAGTTTGAAACGTACCAGGAAGGCGACAGCAAGAAACTGCAGGAGGCCATTTACAGGGAAAGATATAAGGATGATCCGAATTTCAATAACTTCGGCACGAATCCTTACATCATGGAAATCCAGCCGTACCCGTACCAGCAGGCGATCCTCGACAAACTCGCAGCGGAAAGGGAAATCCATCATCGCTATAAGAATCTCGTTGTCGCAGCAACAGGGACGGGAAAGACCGTCGTCGCTGCGCTCGACTATCGTCGTTTCTGCCAGAAGTTCGGCCATGAGAGAAAACCCAGACTTCTTTTCGTTGCGCACAGGGAAGAGCTGCTGCAGCAGAGCCTTGCGACCTTCCGCAGCGTCATGAGAGATCCGACCTTCGGCAGCCTTCTCGTCGGACGTGAGAATCATCCGGAAACTATCGACCAGCTCTTCGTTTCCATCCAGAGTTTCCAGTCCAAAGATTTCACGAAACATGTCCCGGACAAGAATTACTATGATTTCATCATCATCGACGAATTCCACCATGCGGCTGCGCCTTCTTACCAGTCACTCCTCAGCTACTATGAGCCGAAGATTCTTCTAGGCATGACGGCAACTCCGGAACGAATGGATGGAAAGAGCGTCCTGCCGTACTTTGACGGACGCATTGCCGTGGAAATCCGCTTGCCCGATGCTATCGACAGGAAACTCCTCTGTCCCTTCCAGTATTTCGGCGTCGACGACACGACCGACCTCAGCCAGATCCGCTGGACGAGAGGCGGCTACGATGCCTCCGAGCTTTCCAACGTCTACTCCATGGAACAGTACGGCGCGAAGAAAAGAGCCGAATGGGTCCTTGAAGAAACAGATCGTTACGTGACCGACTGGAACGATGTCACTGGCCTTGGGTTCTGCGTTTCCAAAGCCCATGCAAAGTTCATGTCCGACTATTTCAACGACCATGACGTGCCATCCATGTACCTGACGAGCGATACGTCCTATGCAGACAGGAAATCCGCCGAGCAGAAACTCGTCTCCGGTCAGGTGAAATTCATCTTTGTCGTCGACCTTTACAACGAAGGCGTCGACATCAAATCCGTCAATACCATCCTCTTCCTGAGGCCGACCGAATCCCTGACCATTTTCCTCCAGCAGCTCGGACGCGGACTGCGTCTCTCTGAAGGAAAAGAATGCCTCACCGTCCTCGATTTCATAGGACAGGCCAATAAGAAATACGACTTTGAATTAAAATTCACAGCCCTTCTGAATAAAGCTCACGGAAGTCTGGCGGATGAGATCAAGAGAGGTTTCATCTCCGTCCCGCGCGGCTGCTATATCCACCTCGAGAAAAAGGCAGCCAAAAACATCCTTAGAAATATCAACGCATCTCTTGGCGCACAGGGCAGACTCATCCAGGGAATTAGTACCTTTGAAGAAGACAGCGGAAGACCGCTCACCCTGGACAATTTCCTTTCCTACTACAGCATGGATATCAAAGACCTCTACACCGATAGAGAAACGAAAGGGACCAATGCTGCCGGCTTCTACCGCCTCTGCGTGAAGGCGGACAAGCGGGAGGACTTCGAAGAACCGCTCGAGGATACCATTACCAAAGCGATGGGTAAAATCTGTGCCATCGACTCCCGGAGATGGATCCAGACCATCCTTTCAGAATTCATGCCGGGTACCGTCAGTGATGCAACAGAAGAAGAAAGACGCCTCATGCTCGAAATGTTCCAGTATACCGTCTGGCCGACAAACAGCACTAAAGATCCTCACGATTACAGCGACCTGGAAGGTGACATGGCCTCTATCCGGGAAAATCCCGTCATGTGCCAGGAAATTTGCAATATTCTGCAATACAACCTCGACCACCTCGACTTCGTCGATGAGAATGTCGATCTTGGCTTCACCTGTCCGCTCGACCTCCATTGCCACTACACCAAGGACCAGATTCTCGTCGCACTCGGCCATCCAGAAAGAGCGAAATCCATGCGTCAGGGCGTCCTCTACCTGAAAGACAGAAACCTCGACTTTTTCATCAATACGCTGAACAAAGCCGACAAAGACTATTCCCCGACGACCATGTATGCCGACTACTCCATCAATGAGCATCTCTTCCACTGGCAGAGCCAGAGCACCACATCCGAAGCATCCAATACTGGACAGCGTTACATCCACCATAAGGAAATGGGATCCCAAATTCTCCTCTTCGTCAGAGAATACAACAAAGACCAGACCGGTACTGCGCCTTTCGTCTACCTCGGCAAGGCCGAATACGTGAGCCACCAAGGCAGCAGTCCTATGAATATCATCTGGCACCTTGAACGCCCCATCCCGGCCAAATTCATTCGCCAGACAGGAAAGCTTCTGGCACAGTAAGGAGGCTCTATGAAAACGATCAGAGTCGTAGCCGCTGTCATTGCTGATGACCTCGACCATCCCACCAAAATCCTCGCCACGGAAAGAGGATACGGAGAATTTAAAGGGCAGTGGGAATTCCCCGGAGGGAAAATAGAAAAAGGCGAAACACCTGAAGAAGCGATTCGCCGGGAAATTCGGGAAGAACTCGAAGTGGAAATAGAAGTCGGTCCACTTCTTGGCACTATCGAATACGACTATCCAAACTTCCACCTCAGCATGGATACCTTCCTTGCCAAAGTCAGGGAAGGTACCATTGTTCTCAAAGAAGCGGAAGCTGCAAAATGGCTGACTAAGAGCAGTCTGGATACCGTTGGTTGGCTTCCTGCTGACCAGACCATCATCAAAAAGATACACGAAATCATGGAGTAGAGGGAAAGCCACGCGGTTTCCATGTTTTCCTCCGTTCCCCCACCCCGTATGCTACAATCAAGCTAAGGGAAGGTCTTCGGCCGTGCGGAACGGCTCTTGCTGCTTACTTTTCGAGTACGGGGAGAAAAGGAGGATTTTCTATGACACTTGTCAGCCAGCTGAGTTTCAGAGACATGTATCACCGGGTTTGTTTCTTTGCCATGAATGATTACCTGGCGGAGTTACTTGAGGCTGCGAAGATCGGCGCCGATGGGGCCGATGGGGCTTTGGGGTATGGCTATATTGATAACGAAGCAGGCTTCACGTTTGAAATCCTCGCTTCTGCGAAGAGGGAAGGGGACAGGTTCATTCCTCTTCCGAATGACGGAACGATTTCCCTGAAGGTCCGCAGGGGCAGCGCCGCTCACTGGAATATCATCCTTCATCCCGATGTCGATACGACGCCGTTTGAGGAAACGATCCGGTTCATCAACGAAGGCTATTTCAAAAATGAAGGTCTGGAATTCTTCCGATCCATGGATGCCATAGATGAACTCCGCCATCCCGATTTCCCCGACGATCTCCGCGTCCTCTTCATGAAGGAAGGCTAGGAAGGCGTCGAAATATGCTGGGTGCGAAGCATGGATGTGGCAGAAGACCATGTCATCGGAAAACTCCTGAATGAACCTTACAAAGACTTCGGCGTTCACGAAGGCGATACCATTCCTTTCGGCATCGTCAAAGACGGCGAAGACTATGTCTGCGTATATATAGGAGAAGAATAAATAGAATAGAAATTGAAAAAGTCCTCCCATCCGGGGGACTTTTTTGCTGAAAACGTTGTTGTACAGTTGCAAAGCGTAGGTCATTTTGATAGGTAAATTTAAAAATGACTTTTATACATTGGCAACTTATAATAAAAAGAAGAAGTGTAACTAAAAAAGGCACCAAGTTCGGCAGGAAAAAGATAAAAGATTATGTTGATGAAGGGAGGACAGGCATATGACGAGTTATTCAAGAAGTTTTAATGAGGCAACACGTGTACAAATGCCTGCGCTAGTCCATCTAACCAGACTGGGATACAAATATTTTGGGAAAATTACTGAGGACATGGCGGGAATAGAATATGATCCGGATGACAGTATTTTAATAAATGTATTTAGAGATCAAATGGATCGATTAAATCCAGAGCATAAAGGAATCGGAGACCAGCTGCTAAGAGAAATAAGGCAGGAATTGGATAACGATGATTTAGGACGCAGTTTTTATAAAAGGCTTAGATCTTTGTCTCCAGTTAAATTGATAGACTATGATAATCCGCAAAATAACGTATATCACTTTACTGCTGAATTTACCTATAAAAGAGATGATGATAATTTCAGACCGGATATAACATTATTTATCAATGGTCTGCCACTAGTTTTTATTGAAGTAAAAAAACCAAATAATGCTGGCGGTATGGTTGCTGAAAGTAAAAGAATGAACCAAGTTAGATTTCCAAATAGGAAATTCAGAAGGTTTATTAACATTACGCAACTGATGATTTTTTCTAATAACATGGAATATGATGCTGAAGGCGGGATAGTTCCTATTCAGGGAGCTTTCTATTGTACGGCTTCGCGTGAGAATGCTCCATTTAACTGCTTTAGGGAAGAAAATCCTGGGAACTTAGAGGTGGCGCCGTTTATTCGTGACTATCCTTATAGAGACATAGATAGGCGCATAGAAAAGAAAATTTTAACGGATTTCAACTGTCAGGTTATTCATTCGACACCGGAATATAAGACAAATTTAAATATAAATACACCGACCAATAGAATTATTACGTCGATGTGCTCGCCGGAAAGATTACTCTTTTTACTGAAGTACGGTATTGCTTACGTTAGGATTGATCGAGAAGTAGATGGAAAAATTGAATCAATCGATCAGAAAAATATTATGAGATATCAGCAATTCTTCGCGTCACTTGCAGTAAGAGACAAAATTGATAAAGGGAAGAAATCAGGCGTCATTTGGCACACACAGGGGAGTGGAAAAACGGCACTTTCCTTCCATTTAACATACGTTCTTTCAGATTACTTTGCAAAACATAATAAAGTCGCAAAATTTTATTTCATTGTAGACCGACTTGATCTGCTTGAACAGGCTGCTCAAGAATTTGAGGCCCGAGGCTTAGAAATTAAAACAGCGAATTCAAGAAATGAATTAATGGAGCAATTCAGGAAAAATCAAGCATTGGAAGGATATACTGGGAAACCTGAAATTACGGTTGTAAATATCCAGCGATTCGCTGAAGATAAAGCAAAGGTGGACCTACCTCCGTATGCTACTAACCTTCAAAGAGTATTTATTATAGATGAAGCCCATAGAGGATATAACCCTAAAGGTTCATTTTTAAATAATTTATTTGAGGCGGATCCGAATTCCATAAAAATAGCACTTACGGGAACGCCTCTGCTGAAAGAGGAAAGAGCATCGTGGAAGGTATTTGGGGAGTATCTGCATACCTATTATTACGATAAGTCCATACAAGACGGCTATACACTAAAAATTATCCGAGAAGATATCGAAACCTCATATAGGGAAAGACTTACCCAGATATATGGGAAGCTTGAAGCTCTAGTGAATAAAAGGGATGTAAATAAAGCAGCAATTGTAGAGCATGAGAATTACGTAAAAGAATTGCTCCGGTTTATTATCAGTGATATGAAGACTTTCCGTCTGGTACACGGTGATGATACGTTAGGTGGCATGATTATATGTGAAACTAGTGGCCAGGCCAGGAAACTATACTCGTATTTTAATGAGATTCAAAATGAGTTAAATCAAGTTTCACCAAGGAAAAGTCATTTTAAAGCAGCTTTAATCTTATACGATAGCAATGATAAAGAGACACAAAAGCAGATAATTAAAGACTTTAAGAAGAATATGACCATAGATTTCTTAATTGTTTTTAACATGTTATTGACCGGATTTGATGCACCAAGACTTAAAAGACTGTATTTAGGTAGAAAGTTAAAAGATCATAATTTACTTCAGGCAATTACAAGAGTCAATAGGCCATATAAAGATAATCGTTATGGTTATGTCGTCGATTTCGCAGATATAAAAAAGAATTTCGAGGAGACAAATGCGGCCTATTTAAAGGAGTTAAATAGATTTAATGATCCTGACGAAGTTGGACCGGAGAATGCAACTGATACATTCCGTGCCGTGCTTGAAAATAAAGATGCTCTTATCAAGCAAATGCATGAAGTTAAACAGGAGCTGTTTAAGTACACTACAAGTGATTTAGAGGTGTTTAGTTCTGAAATTTCAATGATAGACAATAAAAAAGAATTGTTGAATTTAAAGAAATCTCTGTTATCAGCACGAGATTGCTATAATATCGTGCGTACTTTCGGTGATGATGAATTAAAAGAAGCTTTCTCAAAGTATAAAATAGAAAATCTTCCTGAAATGATTAAAGAAGTTGATCACCATATCAAAATCATTAATGAGAAAGCCGCTTTTGCGAAAGAAGATAGCACAAAACTAATCATTAATGAAGCAATGATGGATATCACGTTTTCGTTTAGAAACCTTGGGTCAGAAGAGCTTAAAATCATTTCTGGTGGGGAAGAATTAAAAGAAAAATGGAATAAAGCTGTAAGAGCTTTTTCTGAAAATTTTGATCAGGAAGATCCAGAATATATCACACTAAGAGAAGCTTTTATGAAGCGGTTTAAAGAGCATGGCTTTGTGGTAGATAGTGTTGATGAGTTCAATGAAGATACAAAAAATCTGGATGAGATACTGAAAAAACTTAATGAACTGAAACAACGTAATAATGCACTTTTACGTAAGTATCATGGGGATTACAAATTTGCTCGTGTTCATAAACGTATCAATGAGGAAAACAAATTACGATTAGCCGAACACAAGGAACCTCTGATATCGGAATATGATGAACGAGTTATGATGGCTCTTTTGTACATCAAAGATGTCATAGACGATAAAGTTTATGATAGGAATGATATTTTGAAGAAAGATGCTTATTTTGCGAAGACTGTTATGGTAGAGACTAAGCGTGGATTAGATAAGTTACATTTATCAAATACTAGAGAAGACAGAGAATTTATCCAAAAAAGTATCTCACGTCAGTATTTAGAACAGTATAACAGTATGTATAGTGTGAATTAAAAAGGATATTCTAATAATATGGAAATAAAAGAGAAAACATATGCCCTGATTGATGGACTAAAAGCTACGTGTCAGACATTTGGGTTGGGGAATGATGGTAATGAATTTAAAATTATTACACAAGTATTTCTTTATAAATATTTGAATGACAAGTTTGGGTATGAAATTAGAAAAATTGATACTAACTTAGCGACAGCGGAAAAGTGGGAAACTGCTTATGCCAATATGTCCGAAAGTGAGCGAGAGGATTTACTTGACCAGCTTTCTCCAGATGTGCCGGTCCTTTATCCAGAACATCTAATATCTAATCTCTGGAATCAGCAATCGAAAGGCGATTTCGATCTTATTTTTGATGCGACTATGATTAACATTTCGGATATTAATTCTGAAATCTTTTCAACAAAAACCTCTCAGAGAACACAAGTCCCGTTGTTTGAGAAATTAACCCCTTTTGTAACAGATGAATCACAAAGGGCAGACTTTGCAAGAGCACTTGTGGATAAATTAGTTAATTTCTCGTTTGATGAAGCCTTTTCTAAGAACTATGATTTTTTTGCCCAGATTTTTGAATATCTGATCAAGGATTACAATACTTCTGGCGGCGGAAAGTACGCGGAATATTATACGCCGCATTCGATTGCAGCCATTATGGCGGAACTATTAGTTGGAGATAATGAAGATCTCCATAGCGTTGAATGTTATGATCCTTCCGCGGGAACCGGTACATTATTAATGGCACTTGCTCATCAGATTGGCGAAGATAAGTGTACGATCTTCTCACAGGATATTTCTCAACGTAGTAATAAAATGTTGAAACTGAACTTAATACTGAATGGATTAGTTTCCTCTATGGACAATGTAATTCAAGGGGATACATTGTCCGAACCATATCATAAATCTGATGATGGACAGAATCTTCGCCAATTTGATTACGTGGTTTCAAATCCTCCGTTTAAGATGGATTTTTCAGATACAAGAGAGAAACTTGCTAAGATGCCAGTTAGATTTTGGGCGGGAGTTCCAACTGTGCCTAAAAAAGATAAATCTAAAATGGCAATATACCCCCTCTTTATTCAGCACGTTGTAAATTCGTTAAAGAAAAATGGTAAAGGCGCAATTGTCGTTCCTACCGGATTTCTAACGTCTAAAAGTGGTGTCGAAAAGAAAGTTTTACATCATCTTGTTGATGAAAAAATTGTTAGTGGTGTAATCAGCATGCCATCAAATGTTTTTGCTACAACAGGTACGAATGTTTCTGTATTGTTTTTTGATAATTCAAAGAAAACAGAAAAAGTTTGCTTAATTGATGCATCTAAAATGGGTGAGGAGTATAAAGACGGGAAAAATAAAAAACGGAGATTAAGAGATGAAGAAATAGAACAAATAGTTAAAGTATTTAGAAATAAAGAGACGGTAGACGATCTTTCTGTAGCCGTAACTTATGATGAGATTAAGAAGAAGCGGTATTCATTAGCTGCAGGACAATATTTTGATGTAAAAATTGAATATATTCCCCTTACTCCAGAAGAATTCAAAGTAAAGATGGATGAATATAAAAAGGATTTGTTGAAATATTTTGAAGAAAATACGAAATTAGAAAATGAAATTATTGAACAATTGAATAAGGTGAAGTATGAGTAAAGTTGTGCAGCTAGGGGATGTGGCAGATATTATTACGGGGCCATTTGGCTCTCAATTACATGAAAGTGATTATAAGATGGAAGGCATCCCTGTAATAATGCCCCAAGATATTAAAGATGGGAAATTGAATTTTGAGGATGTCGCCCGTATATCGGAGAATGATTTTCAAAGATTAATTCGATATTCGGTACAGAATGGAGATATAATATTTCCACGAAGAGGGGATATCGAAAAGCACGCTTATATTGATTCTGATGAAGATTTTTTGTGTGGAACAGGGTGCTTTAGAGTTAGGGTAAAAACAACAGAAATTAATTCCAAATATCTATCGTATTATCTGGATAATGTGCATGTAAGAAAGTGGATTACAAATCATGCAGTGGGTTCTAACATGCCTAATTTAAATACGGGTATTTTATCTGAAATTCCAGTTATGATTCCCACGTATTCTGTACAAATTAAAATAGCCCGATTGCTATCAGTAATAGAGGCTAAAATACAAAACAATGTAAAGATAAATGATAATTTAGTGGCCTAGTCTCCAATAACCGCCTGTCCATTAATTAATAACGGTAAAAGACTATTTCGGACATCTTGCAATCGTTGTGATTCACAAGTATTTCGTGAAATCATATCAAAATATGGTTGAATTAATTTGTTAAACAAAATTATTTCATCTTCAACAGGAACATATATAGGCCGCTCTTTAAGTATTGGTTTTTGAAGATGTTTTAAACCAGTTCCAGTAAAATACTTAATGTCTATTTCATGTTGGATGGCTTTTAATAATAAGTATAGATAATCAGCAAGATTATATTTGGCTGTTATACACCAGGTATCAGTTGAATATGCTGCTTTCCCCACATAAAACCTAATACCAACGTTCCCGCCGGTGTTGATATAACAATTACGATCGTCAACAAAAAATGAATCCCATGCTAAAATACCATTCCCACTTGTAAAAAAAGGAAACCTACCGTTAGAGCACTTTGCTTCATTTACTTGTACTTGTGATTTAGGATATTCGTGGATAATATCGCTTAATAATCCATTAGGAGTTCTGTTAAAGAAAAAATTCATGTAGATTAGCTTTGCCAGCGCCTCTAAATTATCATTTATGTAAGTTATATTTTCTCCCTCAACGGCGGGAGTTATTTAAAATAGGGACTGCCGTTGTTAATCGTTCTCTAGTGAGGAGAATGATTATGAGCTCACCGATTATTAAAGAAGTTGTAGAGAGAATGTTACCATATTTAAATAATGTCCAGTGTGGTCAGTTAGAGGATGTACTACAAAATGTTTTATCGAAGTATGATTTATTTATAAGAAGAGGATTTATAGAGGAAGAACCGGATTTTTTAAATATGTTTCTTTCTGCGAAGAAGTTGGAAGGATGTTCTGAAAAATCACTTAGGTATTATGGAAGTACACTCCAAAAATTTCTAATGGAGATTGGAATGGCTGTGAGAGAAATTGATACGGATTCTATAAGAAGATATCTTACTGCTTATCAAAAGAGAAATGATTCGGGAAAGACCACTATAGATAATATTAGACGTATCCTCTCAAGTTTCTTTTCTTGGTTGGAACCTAGATTCCCGATTTACATAACAAGGATTCAAGAGAGCATTGCCTCAAATTAAC
>OGPZ01001072.1_pt1 | contig 20788 bp, 10 predicted proteins | sample 1553111 | NCBI WGS metagenome assembly OGPZ01 (sample SAMEA2579968, study PRJEB22360) | human gut metagenome
GGGTGTACCCATCATGGAGACCCGGGTGCGGGAGAGGTGCAGACCCGGGTCTGTGTGAGGTCTTTACGGGGATGCGTGGATGTTTATCCGCCATGTTGGAGGTACTTTTATGCCTTGTTTTGGCATCTTTTTTGCCGATGGCTGTTTTTTGGGCTGTAAACGGAAAGTATGGAAAAGCCTTTCCGCATCCATACGCTCCTTCTCACACTTACGGCGTTCATCGCCGAACAGGTCAAGATGAGGATGCCTACGTTGTTTCTCCCGCTCAATCCACTGGATAGTAGATGGCTACAAATGTACAACACATTCAGGAAGAATCATACTGTTTGCCGGATTGTTTTTTACTCCCGTGAGGTAAAAGGATATCTATTGTCTGAAGTAGTGAAAGAAGAATGATAACTTTGTGTCAGGTTAGCCTTAATAAATAGAATTTTATCTTTAATTTTGTGATTACTTAATTGCTAAGTTTATGAAAACACAAATACTCAAGGCAACCTTACTTGCTTTTATCATTTTCTTTTCTTGTCATCAGGCAAATCAGCAACACCCTATACTGGAGCAAGCCGAGAAAGTTATGTCCGAACATCCGGATAGCGCTTTATTCTTGTTGGAACAGGTTACAGCCCCAGAAAAGATGCCGGAGCGCGATTATGCCACTTGGTGTTTGTTAATAACAGAGGCGCGTGATAAGAACTATATCGAACATACTTCGGATTCCTTGATCAATGTCGCAATACAATACTTCGAAAAGAAAAAAGATATAAACCGACTGGCCGAAGCTTATTATTGTCAAGGCAGGGTTCTTTCAGAACTGAGCGCTTCGGAAGAAGCCTTAACTGCTTACTTAAAGGCAAAGGAATTGGTACGAGAAACATCTGATCGAGATTTGGAGGCGCGTATCAATAATCATTTAGGGACTTTATACTGGAAAAATAGAAAATTTAAAGAAAGTTTAGTTTGCTATCAGAAAAGTTATCGAAATTATAAAATATGTAGGGATACGATTGGAATAATTAATACAATGCAAAATATTGGAGAATGTATGCGTGAGTCTGGACAACTTGATAGTGCTGATCACTATTTAGATGGTGCTTTAAAGCTTGCTAGACAGGGAGGTATTACATCTTATACCGCTTATTTATTGTCCTCTTTGGGCAATATATATACAGAAAAAAAACTATATGAAAAGGCTTTGGCATACAAGAAAGCTTCTTTGAACTATTCAGAAAAGAGAAATACAATCTATTCTTGCTATTATTCTATCGGAAAATTATATGGAAATCTACATAAGTTGGATTCTGCATTGTTATTTGCAGAGATGGCTCTTGCGAGCACTGATTTATATGTGGAGTGTGGTGCTAACTGGCTAATATATACTTTATATGTAAAAAAGCAGGATTATAAGAAAGCATGTACATATAATGAACGTTACCTTTTACTCCGGGATTCAATCGAACAGGTATATCAACCTCAAAAATTGGCGAAAGTAGAAGCTTTATATAATAAAGAGCGTTTAATCAGCAAGCAAAACCAGCAAATGCATACAGCTCGTAGCAGGCAAGATTTCCTGCTTATCTGCTTTCTTTGTGCTTGTCTTGCAATAGGGATAGTCTATGTGATCATGTTCCAAATAATCAGTAAACATAAATTGAGAAATAAAGAAATACAGAAGCTATTGCAGAAAAATGAAAGTCTTTTGCTGAGCGATAAGCAGGAGATGGAGAAAAAAGACATCGCTTTGCAGACTATCCAGAAGCAATTGGAAGAGAACCATCTGTTAATAGACTCCTTGACTGAGACAATCCAGACATTGGAAAATGATAATTTATCTCAACTGGAAATATACAAACAGCAACAGGAAGAGGCTAATATCGAACAATCTAAACTTCTCAAAGAGAAAGAGACGATTCTTAAGCAAAAAGAGGAATTAATAAGCAATAAGGATATACTACTTAGACAGAAAGATACACAATTGCAGTCTATATTAGAAAAAAATGGAAAATTAGAGCAACGTATTCTTCTTTCAATAAAAGAGAAAGAAGAATTGGAAAGACAAAGAAGTGTACTAAGCCAAGAACTGGATGCAAATGTAAAGGCGCAAAAACAACTGAGCCTGGATTGGGAGTCACTGCGGCTTCAGCAAGAAGAACAATTGCGAAAAGAACAAGAGGTAGCCGGTGAACTCAAACAAAAATCCAGGATGTATGAAGCATGGATACAAAAATTGATTCATCAAGATGAATTTTTGCTTAATCTATCCGATAATAGACAACAATTGTATCCTTTAAACTTTAATAAGGATGTGTTTTATGAGCATTTTTCTTCGGTATTTCCTGGATTTGTAGAATATTTGTTCATACAGTATAAATTGGATGAGCGAGAATTGTTAATCTGTTGTCTGGTTAAACTGGGGGTAAAAACTGGTAAAATTGCGACTATACTAAACTTAGCACCAGATACGATCACAAAACAGAAAGCCGAGATAAAAGAAAAATACTTTAATGTGTCTGAAAAGCAAAGTTTAGACCGATTTCTCGAAAAATTATTATGGTAAAATCCGGTTTTTTGTCTGGTCGAATCCGGTTTTTGAAAGTAAAAGTGAATTTTTAATGTATGAGATCAGATTTATATGTCTGAAAATTAGTAAATTATTTGTTTTTTATTCTATACTGAACTTATTTTTTCTAATCCGGTTTTTTTTGTGTTTTATGTCTGAAATTTGCATTAGAATTTAGAAAGGTAAGAGTTATGAATAAAAATTTGCTTATTTTTATGGATGGTATTGTATGTTTATTTTTTCTGACTTCAGAATGGAATAACATGCTGTCCTGATTATGTGAAGGTTCTTTTATGATTAAGAGCTAAGCATGGTCAAGGCGGTTTTAAAATTTTGTAGGATACAATGAAAGCATTATTCATAATTGTTTTATGTTTATTGAATACATTATTAGAGGCTCAAAATATTTGTTTGAAGGGGCGTCTTGTAGATGAACATAAAAATGCGGTCTCTTCTGCAACAGTTCGCTGTTTCATACACGATTCAGTGTTTGTAAAGGGAGATATCAGTGATAGTACCGGTAATTTTTCAATAACAGCACCTGTTTCTCCTTCTGGATATAAATTGGTTATAAATTATATTGGTTATAAGGAACATGTCCTTCATACAAAGGGCGATTTGGGTGAATTGCAGTTAGGTGATATTGTTTTGATAGAAGAAAGTAATAAGCTGGATGAGGTTGTTGTCACCGGTCGACAAATAACGCGTACTACTGATAAGGTCTTGTATTTTCCTTCCAAAGAACAGTTACGTCATGCATCGGATGGTTATAAAGCATTGGCATTAATGATGATACCGACATTGGATGTCGATCCGTTTACAAAAAAGGTATCGACTATTCAAGGAGAAACATTGCTCCTCATCAATGGACGGGAAGCTTCGAGCGATGAGATCCGAAACCTGAATCCCAAAGATATTCTCCGTATTGATTTTTATGATCAACATCATCCTGAATATCCGAATGCGAATTCTGTTGTCGACTATATTTTAGAACATCATGATAGAGGAGGGATGGTCGCTATGAATGGGCAACAGCATTTGAATAAAGGAAACGGTAGTTATGGAGCTACAGGACAGATTTTTAACAAAAAGTCCGAGTTTATTGTTTCAGTTTCAGACAGCTATAATAATTATACTCCTAAACGTGGCTATGAAACTTCGACTTATTTAAAATCGACAAAGGAAACGATCGTGAATGAAGCTTCAAGTTTACCCTCTCCTCAAAATAGTAATAGTATAAATAGCTATTTTAATTATCTTTACCATGATAAGCACAATCAACTTTATACAACTTTAGTCTTGAATCAGGAAAAATTGGATGAGGATGATTTAAGTATGCAAACGTACAGCAATGACCCGGTCCGGTATAAAGTGGATGACAATTCTTCTTCTCATAATTTTAATCCTGCTTTGAGGATAGAATATACCGGGAGTCTAAAACACGAACAGTATATACGTTTCCGTTTAAGTGGAAATTACAATCAGAATAAGTATGACAGACAGTATGAGGCTTTACAAAATGACAAAATTACTTTAGCTTATAATACACATGCAAAAGAAAATAATTATAGGGTAATTCCTCAACTGATGTATAGGAAAACTGTACGAAAAAGCGATGTTCTCTTTGTCCTGTTGAACTATGACCATACTTATGCCCATACTCAATATGAAATCGATGGACAGCTTTCGGATGATTACCAAACAAAGGGAGAAGGGAGGTTGACATTAGGATATGCTTTTCGGTTAAAAAATAAATTGAAAATGACTGTTCAATGGGCCGATCAGTTGACTTATATCGATAATAAGAAAGAATCTTCTTTACAACATTTTTTCAGTCCCGGACTTTTTATGACTTATATGATTAATGAGAATAATTCGATACGTTTTACCACGGCTCTTGAATCGGGTGATCTTGGGTTGCAATATCGTTCTTTAACAGAGCAAAGAATTGATAAATATCAGATACGCAGAGGTAATCCAGAGGTAAAGGTATTGAAATTTTATTTGACGGGTTTGACTTATTCTTTAAATACGCCTGTTTTCAATCTTACTTATCATACTTCGTTTGAAGTGACGACAGATGTCCCTTATGAACGAGTATCTTATGATGAAAGCCGGAATTTGTTTATACATGATTATGCCATAGCTAAATCCGGATTTGATTTAGTGACAGGTCCAAGAATGAAGCTAAAAGTCATACCTGGAAAATTGACATTCGATTTGGCCGGATATTATAAAAAACGAGTTATACATGCATGGAGAAAATTAGATGTCAATTGTTTTTATGCTTCAGCTAAATTGTTGTTTATATATAAAAATTTCATGGCTTCCGGACAACTCATAACTCCCCAAAAGAATTATGATGATGTCGGAGTTTTCTATCGTACTCCACTTATCTACAATTTTAACGTAGGATATAATCTTAATAATTGGAATTTTGAATTAGGAACACGTAATCCATTTTCTACTTTTGTAAAAAAGAGAGAGTATATTTCGGATATCTATAGCTCATATTCCCGGAATTATGGTCCGAAAATAAACGATCATGTATTTTATGTGAATGTGAGTTATCGGTTCAACTGGGGTAAAAAGCATACATTTAAGCAAATAGAAATAGAGAAGACAAGAAACTCCGCCATATTGAAAGCAAATGAATAATTAATTATAGATATGATTTTTTCGGAAATCGATAAGGTTCCTTGTCATGTTGCATGAAACGAGGGGTTTCATTTGCAAGATAATGTTGTTGGTATCTATTTAAATTCATTACTTTTGTAGGAAAGAAAAACAAAAAATGTCATGAAAACATTCGATCAACTAATCATCACGACCGGCTTTTTGGCGTCTGCCTCTCCTGCGATGGCAGACGAAAAGCCGGAAGCCGACTCTGGACGCCCGAACATCCTTTTCATCCTTTCCGACGATCATACCTCGCAGGCGTGGGGAATCTATGGAGGAATACTGAGCGAATACGTGAAGAACGAGAATATCCGCCGCCTGGCGGCCGAGGGGTGCGTGCTTGACAACTGCTTTTGCACGAACTCGATCTCCGTGCCCAGCCGCGCGGCTATCATGACAGGCGCCTATAGCCATCATAACGGGGTCTATACGCTTGAAGACAGGCTCGATCCGGCTTTGGACAATATTGCGAAACGCATGCAGGAGGGAGGGTATCAGACTGCCCTTTTCGGCAAATGGCATCTCAAGACGCAGCCGTCGGGTTTCGACACCTTTTCGGTTTTCCATGACCAGGGGGAATATTGGGACCCGCTTTTCAAGACCGCGGAGGGCTGGATAGACGATGATAAAGGGAAAAGCGGCAAGATGGAGAAGGGCTTCTCGACCGACCTGGTGACCGACAAGACGATCCGGTGGATCCGTTCGCGCGACAAGGACCGACCCTTCATGATGTGTTGCCATTTCAAGGCGACGCACGAACCGTGGGATTTCCCCGAACGGTTGAAACATATTTATGACGGAGTCACGTTCCCCGAACCGGCAAACATGATGGAGTTCGGGCCGGAAGAATCCGGGCGTACGTTCCCCGGACAACCGTTGGAAGATATGGCCCGCCGATGGGGGATCGCCTCGAAAGACCCGGATTCCTGGTGGTGCAAGTATCCGGAACTGCCTTTCTCCATAGAAGGAATGGGCAAGGAAGATGCGCGCCGGAAAATCTATCAGAAGTTGATTCGCGACTACTTGCGTTGCGGAGCAGCCATCGATGACAATATCGGCCGCCTGCTGCGTTTCCTCGATGAAGAGGGGCTGTCCGAGAATACGATCGTAGTCTATGTCTCCGACCAGGGTTATTTCCTCGGCGAGCATGGCTTTTTCGACAAGCGCATGATGTACGAGGAGCCGCTTCGCATGCCGTTCGTTATCCGCTACCCGAAGGAGATCCCGGCCGGGACGCGCAATTCCGACATCATCCTCAATATTGATTTTGCCGCTACGCTGGCCGACTATGCCGGGGTGGACGCCCCGTCGTGCAGCGAAGGCCGCAGCTTCCGCGACAACCTGAAGGGCGAGACTCCGCGCGACTGGCGGCAGTCCATGTACTACCGCTACTGGACGCACCACAAGATCCGTCCCGCCCACATGGGCATCCGCAACCATCGCTACAAACTGATGTTCCTCTACGGCGATCCGCTGAATGCGACCGGATCGGATAAGGCTCCCGTCACGCCGTCGTGGGAGTTCTACGACCTGCTGTCCGACCCCCACGAAGACCATAACGTCTACAATTCCCCCGCTTATGCCGGTGAAATCGAAAAGATGAAGCGCGAGCTGCTGAAACTCCGTCGCGAGGTTGGCGATACCGATGCCGCAACGCCCCGGATGCAGGAGATACTGGATGAGTATTACTGGTAAGAGACAGGAATGCTGGTAAAATCGAAAGATCATCCATATCTATAGGCTTTTTATCTATTTTCTTTTTAGATGAAAAGGCTTTCCTTTGCCCCATATCTTAATTCGTAATGATCATGAAGATGAAAATAATGACACATTTTTGCAATTGCGCCGCTCTCGCGCTGCTGTCTCTTGCCGCCTGCACGGAGATTCCCGGTGACAAGAGCAAGCCTGAATGGAAAGAATCTGCTTCGGGAGTATGGGAAATATCGGTCGGTAAACCCGAAAAGTTGAATCTGCTGAGTGAACTTGGCCTGCATCCGAAGTGGGATGCCATCAATGCGATGCCGAAAGCCGATCTGCCTGTCGACCGCGACGAGATCCGCTTCGAGGAAGTGGACGGCAAAACCTATATCCGTTTCCCGCTTGACAAAGGGGAAAAGATATTCGGGCTCGGCCTGAACTTCAAGACGGTCGAACAGCGCGGGCGGATCCTCGAACTGCATGTCGACCATTATGGAGGTAAGGATAACGGACGCACTCATGCGCCGGTTCCCTTCTTCGTATCCAGCAAAGGTTACGGAGCTTTTATCAACTCCGCCCGCTATATCAAAGCCTATGTCGGAACCGGTGTCCGCAAGGATACGAAGAATCCGCCGGAGGTGCAAGACCGCAATACCGATCCCGGTTGGAGTGCGCAGCCCTATTCCGATAACCTCGAATTCCTGGTTCCTGCCGAAGGCGTCGAGGTGGTGCTGTTTGCCGGACAGGACATGCAGGATGTCGTGCGCCGTTTCAACCTCTTCAACGGAGGGGGCGTGTTGCCTCCGAAATGGGGGCTGGGTTTCTGGCATCGTGTCCCGACTCTTTTCACTGACCGGCAGGTGCAGGACGAGATTGCTGAGTTCCGGAAACGGGGTTTCCCGCTTACCGTGATCGGTCTCGAACCGGGCTGGATGAGCCGCGCCTATCCTTGTACCTATGAATGGGATGCCACCCGTTTTCCCGAACCTGGAAAGTTTGTGAACGACCTTTTGCAGAAGCATATCCGCACGAACCTCTGGTTCAATCCCGGTGTCTCTCCGGAATGTGAAATAAGGGACGCCATCGAGCCTTACACGGCTTCCCATACGGAATGGAACGGCCTGGTTCCGGATTACCGGATGCCTGAGGCACGCCGGATCATGCTGGATCATTTCAAAAAGCACCAGTTGGATTTGGGTGTCAGCGGGTATAAGATGGATGAGAACGACGGCTACGACAACTGGTTGTGGCCCGATGTCGCCACCTTCCCTTCCGGTACGTCGGCGGAACAGATGCGGCAGATCTACGGCTCCCTGATGCAGCGCATGACGACGGATCTGTATCACGAGAAAAACCAGCGCACCTACGGGCTTGTGCGTGCCGGGAATGCCGGAACTTCCTCCTTCCCGTATGTGATCTATAACGATTATTATAATCACCGCGACTTTATCACGGCGCTGATCAACAGTTCGTTCATCGGCGTGCTGTGGACGCCTGAAGTCCGTGCCTCCAAGACTTCTGAAGAATGCGCCGCATGCAGACCGTTTGTTTCTCTCCGGTCGCCATGCTGGATGCCTGGGCGGACGGGACGAAACCGTGGTCTTTCCCTGATGTGGAGAAGCAGGTGAACGAAATCTCCCTGCTCCGTATGCGCTTGATTCCGTATCTTTACACCGCATTTGCCGGTTACGCTTTCGAGGGGACGCCTCCCATGCGCGCCATGAACCTCGAACCGGGCTACGCCGCCGATGAACAGATCGAGAAGGGCAAGCTCGACGGGACGGAGAATCCGTATGCTATGGCGGTCAAACGTGAGGTGAAGGATCAGTTCATGGTCGGCGAAAACCTGCTGGTAGCTCCTCTCTTTGCCGGCGAAACCGAACGGAAAGTCATCCTCCCGCAAGGCCGATGGTATGATTTTTATACCGGAAAGTTGGCAGGGAAAGGCGAAGTCATTACCGTTTCTCCCGGCCTCGACCGTATTCCTGTTTATGTGAAGGATGGCGGGATCGTCCCGCTTTGTCCGCCTATAACTGAACTGGACGGTACGAAACTTCCGCTCGAGATCCGCCATTACGGTTCCAAGCCCGGTACTTTCCGCCTGTATGACGACGACGGGGAAACCTATAATTACGAGAAAGGCGAATATACGTATCTGACCATCACGGTCGATGTCGCTCCGGACGGTAGCAAACAAGGAAAAGTCTCTGTCCCGGAAGGCCGCGAGATCTGGTCGTATAATGGAGAATATACGTTCCGCTATATGACGGAGTAGTTATCCTTTCTTCATCTTTTTATACTCCCGCGGCGGCATCCCCATGATCTTGCTGAAAAGGCGGGAGAAATAGTAGGTATCTTCGATGCCGATCTTATAGCAGACCTGGTTCACCTTCATGTCCGTAAAGTCAAGAAGCTGGCAGGCCTGCTGTATTTTTAGCTGGTTGAAGTAGGCTAGCGGTGCGTAGCCCGTCCGCTGGCTGAACAGGACAGAGAAATGGGAAGAAGAATAGCCCGTGTGCGCGGCGATTTCCTGCAACGTCAGCTTTTTCTCGATGTTCTCCTTCATGAAATGGATGGCAGCCGTTACGATATCGTTCTTTCCCGTTTCGTGGCGGACGGCGTCCCGGTACTGTTGCAAATAGCGCAATGTCCCGAGGTAGTGGTAGAAGATGGAGCAGGCGTAGAGCAAGTTTTCATGGCTGTACCCCATCTCCAGTGTCCGGAGTATCTCTTCAAACATATCGATCCGGTTGCTGATGCGGGAGTGCATCCCTGGTTTGATCTCTATCGGGCGTGTGCACTGGCTGGCGAAATGGGGAGCCAGCTTTCCTTTAAAATGAATCCAGTAGATCGTCCACGGCTCTTCCTCGTTGGCCCCGTAAGCGTGCGGTTTCCCTGCCGGCAGGATGAAATATTGGTTGGCGGTCACCTGGAATTCCTCTCCTTCCGTCCGGTACCAGCCCGATCCCTCTATACAATAGATGAAAACGAACTGCGTGATCGGCTCCTGCCGGTACCCGAAATGGTGCCACGCTTTCGTATAGTATCCGATATCGGTAATGTGTAAAATGGAGGAAATAGGATCTTCCTCCATTTCGTGGATAATGGATTGTGGAAGGACAAGTGCCCGTTCTCCGCTGAAACCGTCTTTTCTTTTGATCATGATATGTTGATTTAGGAATGATGCAAACTTACGATTAAAATCGGAAGATTGTCCATCTATATCGACCTTTTATCTATTTATTTTTCTTCGGAAAGGTATTTACTTTGCATTTGTATCTTAATCATTCAATATTAACAAGTAAATGATGATTTATGGGTGAAACTTGTCCCCGCGTCAAGCGCGGGAACGGGACAAATCGATAAATCATCATTTACCGCAGATAACTTAATTACTAATTATCATGAAGCAAACAACAGGCTATTTATTATTGATCTGTCTCGTCTCGGCAATGGGCGGATTACTGTTCGGTTACGACTGGGTGGTGATCGGAGGAGCCAAGATATTTTATGAACCCTTTTTCAACCTGGAAGGTTCGGCAGCCCTTCGCGGCTGGGCAATGAGCAGCGCACTGATCGGCTGTTTAGTGGGAGCTTTGCTTTCGGGTGCTTGGAGCGATCGCTACGGGCGTAAGAAAATGTTGATCGCGGCCTCTTTCCTTTTTGTCGCTTCGGCCGTCGGGACTGGGGCGGTGGACAGTTTTTTCTGGTTTGTTGTCTACCGCATTGTCGGAGGATTCGGTATCGGTATTGCATCGAATGTCTCTCCGGTTTATATAGCCGAGGTTTCCCCGGCATCCGTCCGTGGTAAGTTTGTTTCGCTCAACCAGCTGACGATCGTGTTAGGTATTTTGATGGCTCAGTTGGCGAACTGGCAGATCGGCGAATATTTTACGGCCGGCAGCGAAACGCTGAGTGCGGAAAGTATTGAATGGGCCTGGCGCTGGATGTTTTGGGCCGAGTTGGTTCCGGCGGGATTGTTCTTTGCCCTCTCCTTTGTGATTCCCGAAAGTCCCCGCTGGCTGGCTACGGCCGGACGGTCTGACGAGGCTGGTAAGATCCTCGTGCGTGTAGGCGGTACGGACTATGCTGGGCAGACACTCTCTGAATTGGGACAGTTGAACGAAGACAAGAAGGAAAAGGCCAACTGGGGGGCGTTGTTGCAGCCCGGTGTGCGCAGTGTACTGGTGATCGGGATCGTACTGGCTGTTTTCCAACAGTGGTGCGGGATTAATGTGATCTTCAATTATGCGCAGGAAATCTTTTCGGCTGCCGGTTATGCCGTGTCTGATGTCTTGATGAATATCGTGGTGACGGGTGTGACGAACGTGATCTTTACGTTTGTCGCCATCTATACGGTGGATAAATGGGGGCGGCGCACGCTGATGTTTGTCGGTTCGGCAGGTCTGTCGGTGATCTACTTTATTTTAGGGACCTGCTATTTCTTAGGAGTAAGCGGCTGGCCGATGTTGCTCTTGGTCGTTTTGGCGATTGCCTGTTATGCGATGTCCTTGGCGCCGGTGGTCTGGGTGGTGCTTTCCGAAATTTTTCCTGTCCGCATACGCGGGATGGCAATGGCGCTTTCCACTTTCTTTCTTTGGGTGGCTTGTTTCTTGCTGACCTATACCTTCCCGATCCTGAACGAGGCGGTCGGCGCTTCGGGTACGTTCTGGCTGTATGCCGGGATCTGTTTGGCCGGTTTCCTCTTTATACGGGCTAAACTCCCTGAAACCAAGGGCAAGACACTGGAAGAACTGGAAAAAGAATTAACGAAATAAATTAAGAATATGGCAGTGAATGTAAAAGTTTGGGAGGAAGATATCCTTCTTCCTACATACGGCATCGGTAAACCGGAAAAGAATCCGATGTTCCTGGAAAAACGCGTGTATCAGGGTAGCAGCGGGGTGGTCTATCCCTATCCTGTGATTGAAAAGATCGAAGATACCTGTGAGGACAAGTCCTATCACGCCGTGTATCTGGAAAATGAATATATAAAGGTAATGATCCTGCCTGAATTGGGGGGGCGGGTACAGATGGCGTACGATAAGATCAAGCAGCGTCATTTCATCTACTACAACCATGTGATCAAACCGGCTCTGGTCGGTCTGACGGGGCCTTGGATCTCTGGTGGAATCGAGTTTAACTGGCCGCAGCACCACCGTCCGAGCACGTTCCTTCCGGTGGATTACTCGATCGAGAAAAAGCCGGACGGCAGTGTGATTGTTTGGGTTAGCGAAAGGGAACGGATGTTCCACCAGAAAGGTATGGCCGGGTTCACGTTACGTCCGGGCCGTGCTGTTCTGGAAATACAAGGGAGGGTGTATAACTCGACTCCTGTTCCGCAGACGTTCCTCTGGTGGGCGAATCCGGCGGTTGCCGTGAACGATCAGTACCAGTCGGTCTTCCCCGGCGATGTGAACGCCGTGTTCGATCATGGAAAGCGGGATGTCTCGCGCTATCCCATTGCTACGGGAACCTATTACAAGATGGACTATTCGGCAGGTGTCGATATCTCCCGCTATAAGAATATTCCCGTGCCAACGTCCTACATGGCGATCCGTTCCAGATATAATTTTGTCGGCGGCTATGAAAATGATACCCGTGCCGGTGTCCTGCACGTAGCCGACCATCATGTCTCTCCAGGCAAAAAGCAGTGGACTTGGGGAAACGGCGATTTCGGGCAGGCCTGGGATCGCAATCTGACGGATGCGGACGGTCCTTATATCGAACTGATGACGGGAGTCTACACTGACAACCAGCCGGATTTCACCTGGTTGCAACCGTATGAAGAGAAGACCTTCACCCAGTATTTTATGCCGTACAGGGAATTGGGAGTGGTGAAGAATGCTTCTTCCGACCTGTTGATGAACATCGAACCGGAAGGCAATGTTTCCCGCTTGAAAATCTTCGCTACTTCGACGCAGAAGGATTTGCATATCGTGGTTATGAAAGGAGAGAAACAAGTCCTGGATATCATTCGGGATATCACGCCTGAAACGATCCTTGAAGAGTGGGTTCCGGTCGACACCCTGACCGGTGTCCGCGTCTCCATCTGCAATTCGAAGGGGAAACTCCTTCTGTCTTGGGAACCCGAACCTAACGAGATAAAGGAAGTTCCCGAACCGGCAAAAGCCGCTCTCGATCCGAAGGATATCCGGACGACGGAACAACTTTACCTGACCGGCTTGCATCTTGAGCAATATCGTCATGCGACCTATTCCGCAACCGACTATTATGAAGAGGCGCTCAGCCGTGATCCGGACGATGTCCGCAATAATAACGCAATGGGATTATGGCTGATCCGCAAGGGGCAGTTTGCAAAAGCCGAACCTTATTTGCGTCGTGCTGTCAAGACACTGACGGAAAAGAACCCGAACCCGTATGACGGAGAGCCTTTGTATAATCTCGGATTGTCGCTTAAATACCAGGGCAAGACGGATGAAGCCTACGACTGTTTCTATAAAGCCTGTTGGAATGCGGCTTGGCAGGATGCCGGATATTATTCGTTGGCCCAGTTGTCCGCTTCGAAAGGCAATTGGGAGGAGGCTTTGTATGAAATCGATAAATCCCTGCTTCGCAACTGGCATAATTTGCGCGGTCGCCATTTGAAGGCTGTCGTTCTCCGCCATCTCGGACGTGTGGACGAGGCGTTGGCTTTGATCCGGGAATCCCTCGCGATCGACCGCTTCAACTTCGGCTGTAGTTTTGAAGAGTATCTGTTGACGGGCGAGAAGGCTGTTCTGGATGACTTGCTCGTACGGATGCGTTCGGAAGGGCATAACTACGAGGAATTATCGCTCGACTATGCCTCTGCCGGCTGCTGGGAAGAGGCTCTGAAAGTGGTTGAGGTGGCTTTCGAAGTCGTTGTCTCGGAACGCACATTGCTGTATTATTATAAAAGTTGGTTTTTATTATCCTTAGATCGTCTGAAAGAGGCCGAAATGGCGATCTGCGTTGCCGAGCATCAACCGGCTGACTGTTGTTTCCCGAATACCCTTGAAGCGATTATGGCTTTACAGGCGGTGATCCGGTTTGCGGATGTCGCACCCAAAGCCCATTACTATTTGGGTAACCTGTGGTACGACAAACGACAGTATCCTGAAGCTGTAGCCGAATGGGAGAAGTCGGTCGAACAGGACGATACGTTTCCGACAGTTCTTCGTAACTTGTCACTGGCCTATTTCAACAAACTGAATAAACAGCAGGAAGCAGTGGTTCTGCTCGAAAGGGCGTTTAAGCTGGATATACGGGATGCCCGCATCCTGATGGAGCTCGACCAATTGTATAAGCGCCTGAACCGTTCCCATGCCGATCGTTTGGACTTGTTAGACAAGTTAAAAGATGTGGCTTTCTCCCGTGATGACCTTTATCTGGAATATGTCACCTTATTGAACCAGCTAGGACGCTACGAGGAGGCGATCCGCATGATCGATGCCCGCCGTTTCCATCCCTGGGAAGGAGGAGAAGGGAAAGTCCCAGCACAGTATCAGTTGGCACGTGTCGAGTTGGTAAAAGCCTGCCTGAAAGCCGGAGAGAATCAAAAAGCATTGGACTTGATCGAAGAATGTTTCATCTATCCTCATAACTTAGGCGAGGGGAAACTCTATGGCGCCCAGGAGAACGATTTCAATTACTACAAAGGTTGTGCCTTGCAAGCATTGGGACGTGAAGCCGAGGCCCGCGAACTGTTCCTGGCCGCCAGCATCGGGAATAGCCAGCCGGCAGCCGCCATGTACTACAATGATCAGAAACCGGATAAGATCTTCTATCAGGGATTGGCTCTCCGTAAGTTAGGACGTGAAGATGAAGCCCGCGGCCGCTTTAACCGGCTGATCGACTTTGGTGAAAAACATTTGTTCGACACTTTCAAGATGGACTATTTTGCCGTTTCGCTTCCTGATCTCCAGATTTGGGAAGACGACATGGACAAGAAGAACCGCATCCATTGTAACTATCTGATGGGGTTGGGGCATCTCGGACTCGGCGACCTCGACAGGGCAGAACGCTATTTCCGTATCGCCGCCGGAATGGATAACAACCACCAGGGAGTACAGATACATTTGAAAATGGTCGGAAACCTTATATAGTGTAATGGACGGACTGATAAATGAATTACTTAAACTGATAGGATTATGAAGCAGGTAAACATCTTTTTATTGGGGGCCTTGATGAGCCTGGTATTCTTTCTGTCCTGCAAGGAGACTTCTTCCGAACTGTCTCTGGCAGGTGAGTGGCAATTTGCTTTGGATCCGGCTGATGCTGGAATAGGGCAGGAGTGGCAGAAGAAAGGCTTGGCAGATGTTGTCCGTCTGCCGGGGTCATTACAAGAGCAGGGGAAAGGCGATGATGTCAGCCTGGATACCCGGTGGACCGGACAGGTTGTCGATAGCTCCTGGTATAATGCTCCCGAATATGCCAAATACCGGCAGCCGGGTAATATCAAAGTGCCTTTTTGGCTGAATCCGGACAAGCATTATGTCGGTGTAGCCTGGTATCAGAAGAAGGTGAATGTTCCTTCCGGTTGGGAGAACCGACCGGTAGTACTCAGTCTTGAACGGACGCATTGGGCAACCACTCTCTTTTTGGACGGCAGGAAGGTCGGGGAGCAGAACTCCTTACAGACTCCTCACCGCTATCTCCTTGAAGGGTTGGATGCCGGTGAGCATACTCTTACGCTGCGTGTGGACAACCGCCTCTATGCTGACGTGGGGATAAATGCGCACAGTGTCTCCGACCATACGCAAAGCAACTGGAACGGCATTATAGGCGATATGAAACTATCGGCAAAACCTTCTCTGTATATCGGATCTGTACGGATCTATCCGGATATAAAGAAGAAACAAGCGTTGGTAAAGGTACAACTGAAAGGAAATACCGGGAAAGGAACTACTACGGTCGTTATGCAGGCAGAAACATTGGAAGGTAAAACCGTCGGTAATCCAGTCCGTTTCGCTGTAGAGGCGGGAGAGGGGGCGCCCGCTCATGCAGAGGCTACCGTTGATCTGGGAGAAGAAGCCCGGCTTTGGTCGGAACATAGTCCGAATGTTTATAAAATGAAAGTCTCCCTGGAATCCCCGGATGGCATCGATGAGGCAAGCTACAATTTTGGTTTCCGTGAGTTCAAGGCAAACGGTACGCGTTTCGAGATTAACGGGCAGCCTGTTTTCTTACGTGGTACGCTCGAATGCTGCATATTTCCACTGACAGGGTATCCCGCCATGCAAAATGATTATTGGGCGAAGATCTACCGTACCTGCAAGGAATACGGCTTGAATCATGTCCGTTTCCATTCCTGGTGTCCTCCGGAAGCCGCTTTCCATGTGGCTGACAGTATGGGAATCTATCTGCAAGTGGAATGCGGTGGATGGGCGGAAGTCGGTAGCGGCAAACCGCAGGATCAGTGGTTGAAGGAAGAAAGTGATCGCATCCTTGAAGAATACGGCAATCATCCTTCTTTCTGCATGATGGTCTATGGCAATGAACCCGGTGGGGCGGACCAAGTGCGCTATCTTTCCGGCCTGATCGATCACTGGAAGAAGAAAGATCCCCGTCGTGTCTATTCAAGTGCCGCCGGATGGCCTTATGTGGAGAATGCCGATTATTGGAACACCCCTGATCCGCGCATACAGGCTTGGGGCGCAGGCATCAACAGTATTATCAACCGCGAGGCTCCCCGGACGGATTACGATTTTGCCGGTAAGATCCGGTCGAATATGCCGACTGTCAGCCATGAAATCGGGCAGTGGTGTGTCTACCCCAACTTTAAGGAAATAGAGAAATATACTGGTGTACTGAAAGCCAAAAATTTAGAAATATTCAAAGAGACTTTAGCAGGGAAAGGCATGGAAGATATGGGAGAGAAATTCCTTTATGCATCCGGTCGTCTGCAGACCCTCTGTTATAAGGCGGATATCGAAGCGGCTCTCCGTACACAGGGTTTTGCCGGTTTTCAACTGCTTGACCTGCACGATTTTCCCGGACAGGGGACGGCCTTGGTAGGTGTGCTTGATCCTTTCTGGGACGAGAAAGGGTATGTGACGGGTGAGGAATACCGTACGTTCTGCAACAGTACTGTTCCGCTGGCTCGCTTCCCGAAGATGGTCTGGTTGAATAATGAAAAACTGGAAGTTCCGCTGGAAATAGCCCACTTCGGCGAGAAGCCGCTTCCCGAAACAACGATCCGCTGGACTGTTTCGACTGTGGATAAGCAGGTATTGAAGGAAGGCTCTTTCACGCGTGAGATACCCTTCGGCAATTGTATTCCGGCCGGGACGATTGGCTGCGACCTTTCTGAGATCGAAGAACCTTCCCAACTTCTCGTCTCTGTCCGAATTGGAGACACGGATATACGGAATCAGTGGAATATATGGGTTTACCCGGCAGTGAAAAAAGAGGTGAGAAATCTCCCGTATATCACGACACGCCTGGACCGGATGACACAGGATAAACTGAATAAGGGTGAATCTGTCCTGCTGCTGACTTACGGGACTGTTCCGCCTGAAAAGGGAGGCGACATAGTCGTCGGCTTCTCCAGTATCTTCTGGAATACGGCTTGGACCCGCGGACAGGCTCCGCATACACTTGGTGTCTATTGTGATGCAAAACATCCGGCATTGGCTGCTTTCCCGAATGAGGGAATGAGTGACTACCAATGGTGGGATCTGATGAACCGTTGCGATGCCATGATCTTGGATGACTATCCGAAGGATTTCCGCCCGATCGTCCATATTGTCGACGATTGGTTCACGAATCGCAAACTCGGAATGCTTTACGAAGCCCGTGTCGGGAAAGGCAAATTGTTGGTTTGTGGCGCCGACCTGCAAAACGATTTGGATAAACGCCCGGCGGCAGCCCAGTTCCGGCAAAGCCTTTTGGAATATATGGCATCCGAATCGTTCAACCCGTCGCAGGAGTTAAATATAGAAGACGTATTATACACTAAATAAAAGTAAAGAATGAAAAGACTCTCTATGTTGTTGGTCGGCCTGTTTGCCTGTCTGACGGTTCAGGCGGCACAGACCGACCGGATGGATCTCTCCGGCCTGTGGCGTTTTCAGTTAGACCCGATGGGATTCGGCAAGACCCCCGGATCGGAATTGTATTTGAGCAAACTGACGGAAACAATCGAGTTGCCCGGTTCTATGGATGAACGGGGAAAGGGGATCCGGAATATTGAAGCCCATGTGGATCGCCTGAACCGCAAGTTCGAATACTGCGGACAGGCGTGGTATCAGCGTGAAGTCGTGATACCCGAAGAGTGGGAAGGAAGAGAAATTATTCTCTCGCTGGAACGCTGCCATTGGGAGACAGCTGTCTTTGTGGATGGCGAACCGGTTGCAACCGATGAACGCCTTTCCACTCCGAACCGCTTTATTCTGACAAAACAGTTGACACCCGGTTTGCACACGCTGACACTTTGTGTCGACAACCGCCTGAAATACCCGATGGACCAGTGGAATCACGGGACAACCGAATACACGCAAACCAACTGGAACGGTGTTGTCGGCCGGATGGAGCTCATCGCCAAACCGTCCTGCTATATCGGGAAGATGGATATTTATCCTAACCTTGAAGCGAAGAAGGTTAAAGTATGCCTTGCCCTCCACGTTTCCGGAAAACAGGCAGAGGGAGAACTCACCCTCCGTATCCGGGAGAAAGACGGTAAAGAGGTCTGCCGGACAGTAGTCCCCGTGTCTCTTTCCGGCAAAGATGAGAAGATCGAGCAGGAGCTTGCTTTAGGCAGGGACATGAAACTGTGGGACGAGTTTTCTCCTGCTTTATATGATTTGACTGCTACTCTTGCGACGGAGGCAGGCGAGGATACTTGCACGTCTGTCTTCGGTATGCGCCACGTGGAACAAGGCCGGCATCATATCCGTGTGAACGGTCGCGATATTCACCTGCGCGGTGTCCTGGATTGCTGCGTTTTCCCGCTCACCGGCTATCCGGCCACGGATGTGAAGGAGTGGAAACGTATCTTCAACACAGTGAAAGATTACGGTATGAACCACGTCCGCTTCCATTCCTGGTGTCCGCCGGAAGCCGCTTTCGATGCGGCGGACGAATTGGGACTGTATCTGCAAGTCGAACTTCCGATGTGGATCAAGGATGTCGGGCAGTACCCGGCTCGTCGCGATTTCTTCGAGAAAGAAATGTATGCCATATTAGACGAATATGGCAACCATCCTTCCTTTATCCTTTTTTGCAACGGTAATGAGAACGAAGGCAATTTTGCCGTCCTCGAAGACCTTGTGAAGAAGGGACAGGCTCGTGACAACCGTCGTCTCTATTCCGCCTCTACAGCTCGCACGCATGTGAAGTCTGATCAGTATTATGCCTCTCACGTGGCTGCCAATGTCGGAGAAAAGAACAAACGTTGGATCACTGTCTACGAAGGCAAACCTTCCACTGACTGGGATCGCAGCGAAGAGTCGGCCATTGATGTGCCGGTCATCGCACATGAGACGGGGCAGCGTTGCATGTACCCTAATTTCGAGGAGATGAAGAAGTATACAGGCGTTCTCGAACCTCGTAACTTCAAAGTTTATCAAGACCGTCTCGCCAAGAACGGCATGCTGCATCAGGCGGGTGAGTTCTTTCGGGCGACAGGCGCACATACCGTACTTCAGTATAAAGAGGTGAACGAAGCGTTGTTGCGTACCTCTACTTCCGGCGGTTTCCAGTTGCTCGGTCTTTCGGATTTTCCCGGACAAGGGAGTGCCTTTGTCGGTATCTTGGATGCCTTCTGGGAAAGCAAAGGGTTGGTAACCCCTGAGAAATACCGTGAATCATGTGCTCCGATCGTCCTGCTGGCGCGCTTTCAGAAGCGTGCTTACACAAATGCGGAGACCTTTACTGCGAAGATGGGCATCTATCATTTCGGTCCCGAAGCGATCCGTAAAGGGCAGTTGACTTGGCAGCTCGAAAGCGAAAGCGGAGAGATTGCGGCAAGCGGCAAGCTGGGCCATAAGGAGATCCCATTCAGTACGGTCGATTCTTTAGGAGTTATCCATATCCCGTTGGACAAGATCACGATTGCCGGACGCTACACCCTGAAAGCGCGTATTGCCGGAAATATCCGTAACGAATGGGACATCTGGGTCTATCCTGCCGTCAAGCAGCCTGCCTCTGAAGGTTACAAATATGTCCGTCGGTGGACTGAGGCTAAGGAACTCCTTCAAAAAGGCGAGAACGTCCTGCTGATCCCGGACAGTTGTGCCGGACGGAAGACGCATTTCGCCAGCCATTTCTGGAACCCGATCATGTTCAACTGGAACCCCATGATCGTAGGGACGCGCATTGAACACCGGCACCCGGTTTTCCGCGACTTCCCAACCTCTTACTATGCCGATTGGCAGTGGTGGGATATTCTGAACTACGCCACGGCTGTCGACTTGACCGATATGCGTGCCTTGACCCCCGTTATCCAGAGTGTCGATACCTACGAGGTTAACCGTAAGCTCGGTGTCTCGTTTGAAGCCCGTGTCGGTAGCGGCAAGCTGTTTGTCCTTGTGGTCGATCCGGTTAAGGATATAGAGAAACGCCCGGCCATGCAGCAATTGCTGACATCAGTCCGCAACTATGTCGCTTCCGACCGTTTTGCCCCGACTGTTACCCTGCAACTTTACGAACTCGATGCTTTGTTCGACTATAACAAAATCCGGGAGACGGAAACTCGTTCGGACGAAGCTGTCAAGCAGTTATTAAATCAATAAACCGTATCTTTGCAGGAGACAAAGAAAGAATAATATCGATTTAATACGAATGAAAAAGGAATTTTGGCTAACTTGCATAAGCGCATGCCTATTGGCTGCCTGTTGCGAAAAGGAGTCACTGCCTGTCACACCGACAAGC
>OGPZ01001073.1_pt1 | contig 20737 bp, 15 predicted proteins | sample 1553111 | NCBI WGS metagenome assembly OGPZ01 (sample SAMEA2579968, study PRJEB22360) | human gut metagenome
TAATGGGGATGTTTGGTTTTTGCTGGTATAATATGCCTCTAACCAATTAAAAAAATCAATTGTGGCTATGGCTTTTCTTTTTTGTGTGGAGATGTTATATGTTGAAGATATATTTACTCCACTATCCCTCCAAAGAACTTTAGCCTTTTCTATCGAGAAAATACCTTTTTCTTCGGCGCATACCAATACTGTTGCATTGTCTGATCTGTATGCAAGATCAAACTTTATAAATCTCCCAGTTTCGTTAAAATGAGATGTCCTAAAAATAAATTCGGGCATTCTAGCGTCTATTTGATAAGTGTATATTAGACGGATAAATTCGGATGCAGATAAAATCTGAGGATATTCATTACAATGTTTTGTGATATTTTCATGTTGATCAATAATATCTATATTGTAGTGGTAGACATCATATATATGATTACATGCGAGAGCTTGATAAAACATTTCTACACAATTTGCCTCCATTATATCGTCATCTGAAAAGAGAATGAAGTACTCTTCATTCTGTATCATGTCTAGGCACCTTTCCCATTGTGAAATAAGATCACTTTTTCCTCGATTGTCGGAAAATTTCTTATATGTAATATTTAGTAGACTGATATATTGGTTGATGATGTCAGGTAGATTTTCCGGGCTGCAATCATCACCTATATATACAGAGAAATTTTTATTTGTCTGTTGCACTAGTGAGTCTAAGGTTCTTTTGAGGTAAGCTCCTTTATATGCTGGAATGATAATAGCTAAGTTCTGATCCATTTATATTAAAATATAATTTATTGCTGCAAATATACAAATAATTGGCTATAAAAGGTCTTTGAAAGCCAAAAAGGGCTTGAGTAGGATTATGCTTGTTTGGATGGAATATCATTTAGTTGATTAAACGTTGTATCTTATTTGTTTTTTACATTACTTTTGTAAGCCAATATAGTTTGAGATAAATGTGAGTCAATGGTACGTAATATGAATGATATGAATTCTCTATATAGTGTAAGCGTTATTATTCCGGTTCATAATACAGCTCCATATTTGGAACGATGTGTAGAATCTGTGAGAAATCAGACCTTAAAAAATATTGAGATTATCTTGGTTGAGAATAAATCTCAAGATAATTCTCCGGTGCTATGTGATGAATATGCAAGAAGAGATCCAAGAATAAAGGTGCTGCATCTTTCGATAGCTGGGTTATCTATAGCTAGAAATGCCGGGCTTAAAATAGCCTCTGCTCCTTATGTTGGTTTTATTGATAGTGATGATTACATAAGTGAAACAATGTTTCAGGACTTATTGGATGCCATTAGTAGTAGTCAAGCGGAAATGGCTTATTGCAACTTCTGTTATGAATATGAGGATGGGAAAATAGAAACTGTTTATACTGACTCTGGGCATACATGCATACGACAGCCTAAAGAGGTTATTGAGGATATCATATGTGAAAAAGTGAGTAGTTCTTCATGCACAAAGTTATTTAAGAAAGAACTGTTTGCTTCTCTTTTATTTCCCGAAGGAGTTTTTTTTGAGGATCACGCAGTACTTTATAAATGGGTAGCTATGTGTACGAAAGTTGTATGGGTTGATAAAGTCTATTATTATTATTATCAGAGGGATGGAAGCATCTGTCATACTCTTGATATGAATAAGCATTATCACTTTTTTATGGCCGAATATCCGAGATTAGATTTTGTGAAAGAGAAGAGGCTGTTTTCAGAGAAAGAGCGCGGAGCGATTATTAAAATGATTGCTCAAACTTGTTTTTATCACTTTTCAGATTTTATGCAAGAAGCTAAATTTCTAAGGGATAGAAAGCAGATTAAAGATATGAGAGTTCGGATGCGTAAATGGCTCTCTTTACCTTCAGATGAAATAGACAAAAAGTTGTATAAGAGGATAAGAAAGATTACTTATTTCTGGCCAATTTATTATTGGAAACATTATGCTCGTAAAAAAAGAGAGTAAGGAGGGTTGTGTCAAAACGTTGGCACAACCTTATAATTTTTTACTAATTTCCAATTTAAATTCAGAAGTTTTCTATTTGCATAAAATGGGACAGTACCTATTTCTACTTACTAAATACATAACCTCTATGTCCCCAATACTCATTCTCCCACTTACTTATTTGCATTTGAACTTCTTCCCATGACCAAACATAAAAACGATCATTTAAAAGAGGCGAATACATTTCATAAATAGGTTGTGTATTAGCTTCTGGTTCTGATAATATGTAACCTCTAAGCCCCCAATTCTCATTTTTCCAATCATTTATTTGCCATTGAACTTCATTCCAAGAAAAGGCATAAAACCGATCGTTCATCGTCGGTGCGAACATCTCATAGATAGGTATTGTATTTACTCCAGGTTTTGCTAATATATATCCCTTAAATCCCCAAAATTCATTATTCCATTTATTTATTTGCATTTGAACTTCATCCCAAGAAAAGGCATAAAATCGATCGTCCATCGTCGGTGCGAACATTTCATAAATAGGATTTAATTGTAAAACTGACAACTGACTGTCATTTATATATTTTATCACTGCTTTTTTTACCTGTTCTCTCTTTACTGGATCAGAAATAAATTCATAAATAGGGTATGCTTTATCCCAGTTTATTTTTGTTAAACCAGCATTAGCAGCAGTTACTGATTTTTCCCATGAGTATTTATCAATAGTAGGATAACCTGTTTCTAAATTATATGTTCCACCAACTCCGTCACCGCCTTTGTACTCCAAATGTAAAGTTCGGTTTATGTTCTCCGCACTAGTCGATACATTCTCTATTACTGTTTTATCCACGTCAGCACTCAATCCGATTTTTGCTAATACTCCTTTCAATCCAGCTTTTATAACTTTCGTTTTTTTCTCTTGATCATCTTCCTTTATTATGCTGGAACTATACATGACTCGGAGGACACCCCCAATTGTTATATCTGCTAATACATGTGTTCCATAATCTTTTACGAACTGTTCAGGGGATGTCATGTTAGAAATATCCCTTTTGAATTTGTCAGTCAAGAAATTTGATAATACATCTACATTCTCAGCCAATCGGAGCCATCTCACGTCTTTGCAGATATCTGCACTTGCATAAGAATATTTGGTAGATAATTCATGCCTTGTGAAGTTTTCTTTAGAGAAAGAACCTGTAAAACTTAAATTTCCTTTGACTATTGGTATACTATCACAACTAACAGAGGTATTAACACCAGTTTTCTTCGTAATTTCTTTTATATAGTCATATGAAGAATAACCATAGTAATATTGATTCTTTCCACTAACTTCATTACTTGTAATGATGCTATTCTTATCAAACTCACGCAATTTTGCAATATCAATTACAGAGTTTCTAATTGAATACTTGTCTAAATAATCACCTGTAACATCATACCCAAAACCTAAAGCATGATCGTCTGTATCAAGTGATCTAGTTGTTAATTCTTTATTCTCATTTTGTGTTTGCTTTATAAAATCATCAAATTGTTGAATCTCGTCTGAACAAGAAATTAGTAACAGGATAAGGGAAAGAGCACATAATTTGTTTTTCATAATAAAAAGTATTAAATTTATAATTAGCTTAATAAATAACATTCTTTTTATCCCAAATGTATTAATTTACATCTTTAATCTTAAATAATAATTTGTTTAAAAGATTTCCAGATGACAATATACAAGAATAATATTAAACATACAAGGAAAAGGAAAGAAATCAGGGTAACTGCACCAATTTTTTTCTATAATTCCCCCAAATATAACATCCGACGTATACATGTTTTTTTATTTTCTTTCTTTTCCTTTTATATTGAGCCATTTTTCTAATCTTAATTGCATGAATCTGAGATGGAATCGGCGGACTCTTCTTCGCATACGTGCGGAGACATAACTAGGATTAATGAGTTTTGAATAGTGTCTGGCCTTTTTATACATGCCCAGATGCATATACTTATCGTATAAATCATAATAAAAGCAACTTAGGGATCGTAAATATGGCTCTGTTAACGGAGTCTTAAATTTGTGGATATAAAATGCAGTTATATCAATGGTCGATAATATGAATCTTTCATATTTCTGTATATCATTAGAATGACTTGCTGACTCTTCTAAGACACGGTATACTGTAGTGCTTTCCGGAAGAAATTTTATTTTGTGATAATATGATATCCATAGCCACATAGGATAGTCTCCCATTAGCCAGTTTTTGCTCTTGGGTTCCACTTCTTTCAAGTATTCCATGACTAAGGAACTGCGTATACATGTAGTAAGAGTTGGAATACAATTTCCGGATAATAACTCTATATAACCATTAAATTCCCGTCCAATAATATCTTCTTCTATTTTGCCTTCCTTTTGGTTATATACCTTGCTGGTAGTATATATCATGCCGTAATCAGGATTGTTTTCTAGAAAATCGATTTGTTTCTGAAGTTTTAATGGGTCAATCCAATAATCGTCTCCTTCGCATATTGCAATATACTTTCCTCTGACTCGTGAGCATTGGTATTTGGCAAAGATATCTTCTTTCTTTGAGTATTTGTTTTCTTTCTGATATATGGGTCTTATGACTTGAGGTTGATTATGCTCGTACTCGCGAATGATATCAGGAGTATTATCAGTGGATGCATCATCATGGATTAGAATTTCAAATGGAAAATTTGTCTTTTGCATTAGAAAACCGTCTAGACACTGGGATATATATAATCCATGATTATATGTGCTACAAATTATACTTACTAATGGAGTATTTGCTATATCTTTCATTCAATATTAACTTTTGTGTACCTCTTTCTTCATTAAATACTTCTCATCCCTATCCTCGGCCTCATAAAATCCCATTTTATGATATGCATGAAGTGCATTGTTATTGTCTTTTCTAACTTCGAGCAATATCTCCTGAATATCCGTAGAAAGATGTTCTATGATATAATTAATTGTTTTTTTAGAGATCCCATGACCTTGATGGTCAGGGTTTACACAGACATAGGGTATATATAAAAATCTCTCTTCTCTATTGTAATAGCCAACAATTAAGGATATAATGTTAGATCCGGAAATAGTATAGTATATAGAGCCATTATGGTACATTTTCAATATCCATTCATCCAGGTTGGGCATCTGTAACAGAGAAGGAACAAACCAGTTTGCAGAGGATATGATAAAATCTCTGAATTCGGTATATGCTAGAGGTTCTGTATGGATTATTATGCTCATATTTTAATCAATAATAATATGTACAAACTGGTCCATGTTTTCTATAACATTAAACATTTCTTCTTTCGAAGAATATTTGAGGATAAGTGTCCCCAATGCATCGCCAGCATCACGGAAAGCATGAACATTATCTCCACTTTTCAGTTCTGTTACACAATCTACCAGATTGTTTTTTGCAAAGTTTTCATCAAATGATATTTCTTTAAACCGTCCGGTCTGCTTGCTATGTAACATATAATTAGACCAATATCCCCTTGCAGGTGACATCTCTATTTCGGAGCAATCTTCTCCCAAAGCTGCTTTTATCACATATTTAACCATGTTGACTCCTGTTGCCAGTTCCGTAATCTGAGGTATTAAACTGCCACCGCTTCTGGCACCTAACTCCAGTATATACAATTTCCCGTTTTTGCCAAGAATAGCCTCGACATTATATGCGGTTGTCCCCATTTTTAGTTCAGAAATCAGACGCTGTATGTCCTTTTCCAGTTCTGTTATAATTTCAGGTTTCATTTGAAAAGGCCAGCATTCACCAAGTGGGGCGAAATCTTTGACAACTGAAGAACTGTAGTATTCGTTTCCAAAACAGTGGAATTTTAAAATTCCGTCTACGGAAAAGGCATCTCCTGATATCTGATATCCGTCCTTCTCTATGAATTCCTCAATAATAATGCGTTTTTCACGGGAATATGAGAGGGCATCTTCTATAAAGTCTTTTAGTTGATCTACGTTAGTCAGTTTATTGATGCCTTTACTTCCTGATGAATCGACAGGCTTTATCATAACAGGAAGGGTTAAATTCTTGATTTGTTCCAAAGCCTCCGTGTATGAAGAACATCCGACGTATTTGGGAACATTGAAATTATGTTCAGCCAGATATCGTCTGAATAAGTCTTTCTGAGAAAGAATTTCTACAGAAGTATAGGGGCTGGTAGGCAATCCTAGTTTCTCACAAACATAAGCAGCTGTAGGAGCTGCGGGATCTGAAGCATATGCAACGACGCCATCTACTTGAAGTCTTTTGGCTAACTCGTAAACAGCCTCCTTATCTGTTGTGCTGACATTATAATATTCGTGGGCATACTGATGTCCTGGGTTATTCGGCAAGTAATCGCAGGTGATTACATAATATCCCATTTTTACAGCTTCTTTAATCGCATAGACCTGATATAAAGAGCCTCCTAGCATTAAAACTTTTTTCATCTTATAAACTTTCGACAAATCGCTTAAGTCTTTGAATTCCTTCTTTAATTTTATATATATCTAATGTAAAAGCAATCCGGATAAAATCCTCGCAACAATCACCGTAAGTTATTCCAGGAACCACTGCTACCTGTTCTTTCTCTAAAAGGGCATATGCGAACTCCTCAGATTTTAATCCGGTAGATTTTATATTTAACATTGCATAAAAGGTTCCTTGTGGCGCATCGACTGTTATTGTTTTGATTTTGGCAACTTCTTCCAATAAAACATTTCGGCGGAGAGTGAATTCCTCAATCATACCAGCCGAATATTTCTCCGAATTTCTTAGTGCTTCTATTGCTGCATACTGAGACGGCAATGGAGCACAAGCAGCTATGTTCTCTTGAAACATTGTCATGACTGATATTAATTCTGAAGGTGCAGCTACATAACCCAAACGCCATCCGGTCATACAGAATTCTTTTGATAAACTATTGATAACAACAGTGCGTTCCTTCATCTTGTCGCATGTAACAATACTTTTGAAATGAGCATTATCATAAAGTAGTGTTTTGTATACCTCATCTGTTATTACTATCAAATCATTCTCAATAGCTATCTGTGCTATTTGTTGGATGGAGTCATCAGAAATTATCCGCCCGGAAGGGTTGCTGGGCGTATTTAAAATAATAGCTTTTGTTTTAGGAGTGATTGCCTTCCTTATATTTTCTATAGATATCGATAAGTCATTGGTGCTGACAGGAGCTGTGATAATGGGCTCTCCACTACACATACATACCATCTGTACATAGTTTATCCAATATGGAGCTGGTATAATGACTTCATCCCCTCTGTTTAGAATGGCTAGCAGGGTTAAATATAATCCTTCCATTCCCCCAACTGTAACCATAATCTCATTTGTCGGGTTGTATTCTATATTATATTGTAACTTGTATCTGGAAGATATTATTTCTCTTAATTCTAATAATCCGGCATTAGGGGAGTATCTTGTACGACCTTCCAGTATCGCTTTACAGCCAGCTTCTTTTATTTTATCGTGTGGATGTATATCCGGATCTCCTAATGTGAAGTCTATAACATTGTCATATTTTTGGGCCAAGTTAAATAGACGCCTTGTTAAGGAAGGGGATATAGAGTTTGTTATTTCTGATAATTGTATCATACTATTTCTTTATAATTTGGAGGATATACTCGACTTCATTTTCACTTAAAGCATGGTGCATTGGCAAGCAGATGACGTTATTGGACATTTGGGTTGCTATTGGCAGATTGTCAGGGTTAGCAGAATCTAATCCGCGATATGTTGAGAATGTACTGATTAGCGGATAGAAATAACGGCGTCCGAATACATTATGTTCTTTCATCTTAAAATAAAGTTCATCACGCGTCATTCCATATTCTTCAGCATTTATGAAAATTGGGAAATAAGAATAATTGTGGCGTACTCCTGGTATATCATTGAAAAAGGTTATCCCTTTAACACCTTGAAGTTCATCTCTATATCTTATGGCTACTTTGCGACGGGAATTGATTGCATGATCTACTTGCTTAAGGTTAAGTAATCCGTATGCAGCGCGTACCTCATCTACTTTACTATTAATACCGGGGGCTACAACTTCAGTTTCACTGGCAAAACCAAAGTTCTTTAGATAGTCGATGCGCTTTTTAGTCTGCTCGTCATGAACGACTAATGCTCCACCTTCCAAAGTATTGTAAACTTTCGTTGCATGAAAACTCAGAGTAGCCATATCTCCAAAGTTTAAAATGCTTTCCCCGTTTATTTCTACTCCAAAAGCATGAGCGGCATCATATATGACTTTTAATCCATATTTATTGGCAATTTCTTGAATCTCTTTCGTTTTACAAGGCTTCCCGTAAACGTGTACAGGCATGATAGCTGTAGTCCTGGGGGTAATGGCCGCTTCTATTTTACTAGGATCCAGATTACAGGTTTCTGACTCAATGTCTACAAAAACAGGTTTGATTCCATTCCACCAAAGAGAATGTGTTGTTGCTACAAAGCTAAAGGGAGTAGTTATCACTTCACCGGTAATTCTCATTGCTTGTAAAGCGGTTATTAAAGGTAGAGTTCCGTTCGTAAACAAACTGAGATAGGGAACTTTAAGATACTTAGCTAATTCCTCTTCTAGTTTTTGGTGGAAGTTGCCATTATTTGTCAGCATTTTGCTTTCCCATATTTCTTTTAATAAGAAAGTAAAATCTTCCAAAGAAGGCAGTAGGGGGGAAGTCACATATATAGGTTTATCTATCATTGTAATTATGGATATTATTGGTCTATATAATAGTTGTTTAGGTTAATGACGTTATTGTCTTTGTCTCCATTAAGAACCGGGTGCCAACTCCAATTTAATGATTTAAGACTTAAATTTCACAAAGATAGATAGATTCCAATACTTATCAAAATATATGTTTGGAATTTATCTAACTATTGTTGTATTGGAATTCTATCTGTTGTATCTTTGCATGATAATGAACTTATTTAATGATGCAAAGGTAATGAGACATGCTTTTTTAATTCTGGCCCATAATGAATTTCAAATATTGAAGATACTACTTTCTATGCTTGATGATGGGAGGAATGATATATATTTGCATATTGATAAGAAAGTCGTGCTCGGACCTTTAGAGCAAGATTTATTTCGGCTTGCAAAAGCTCGTCTTTTTGTACTTGAGCAACGTCTTGACGTAAGATGGGGTGATATTAGTGTGGTAAAGGCTGAACTGTTGTTACTTGAGACAGCCAGTATGAAAGGTCCTTATGATTATTATCATTTGTTGTCAGGAGTCGATTTGCCGATAAAGTCACAAGACTATATCCATCATTTCTTCGAGAAAAATAAGGGGTATGAGTTTGTGCCTTACTCTTGTGGTGAGGCTAATTTAAAAGATCTCGAAAGAAAGGTTTTTAAATATCATTTGTTCTGTCGTTATTATAAAATTCCACCTCGTATTTTTAAAAAGCAAGTACAATCTCTTCGAATAAACTTTTTAAAGTTGCAGGATTTCTTCCATTATAACCGACCTAAAGAAATTGAATTTAAAAAGGGTTCCAATTGGGTTAGTATTACGCATGAGTTGCTAACAATTATATTAGCTCAAAAGTCTTTTATTTTAAGGCGTTTTAAAAATGTTTGCTGTGGTGACGAAATATTTCTTCAATCTATATTGTGGAACTCAGAAAGGCGGAGTCATATTTATCCAGGTAGTGAGCAGTTGAATGCCGGACTTCGTGCAATTGATTGGGAACGGGGGAATCCTTATGTTTGGAAAATGGAGGATTTGCAATATTTATTAGAAACAGAGCATTTGTTTGCTCGAAAATTTGATTCGCAGAATATGGATGTTGTGATCAAAATAAGGGAGCTTTTTTCTTGAATGTATAAAGTGATGTGTGGTGGTAACTCATGAAGATGAATAGAGAAATTGCACCTTAGATATCATTCTATGATTTAATCAAATGGAGAAGTAACATTATTTATTTTTGTATATTTAGTTATACTTTTCTTTGCTGGTCTTACATATTATTTATAATATTGTACCGTTTTATAAGTCTTCTGTAGGTAGTTGGATCAAAATCAATAAAAGAGTATTGGATGATGTCTGTTTTTAATAAGCGTAGAGAGTTTGTTCGTTTCATATTGGTTGGTATTCTGGCAACTGCTACTCATTATGGTATTTATTTCTTTTTATGTGTACTGATGTTACCAGCTATTGCATATACTATTGGTTATGTTATTAGCTTTATTCTGAATTTTTACTTGTCTAATATATTCACCTTTAATACTAAGCCTACTGTTAGGAAAGGAATAGGATTTGGCATCAGTCATTTTATCAATTATTTGTTGCATATCGGGCTGTTGTCGCTATTTATATGGATCGGAGTTCCCGAGAGATGGGCACCTCTTCCTGTGTTTGCATTAGTAGTACCGGTTAATTTCCTTCTTGTTCGTTTTGTTCTAAAATCTAAAAAAATATGAGTAAAGTTAGTGTTTTAATACCTGCATACAACGAGGAACTCTCTCTTCCGGAGCTCTATTCGAAGCTAAAAGAAATGATGGATTCTTATGCAGAATATGAGTGGGAGATTTTGTTTGTTAATGATGGCAGCCATGATAAAACATTGGAAGTTATTAAATTTTTGAGATCACAAGATGAGAGAATTAATTTTGTCGACCTGTCGCGCAATTTTGGAAAAGAAGTAGCAATGTTAGCTGGTTTCGATTATGCTACAGGCGATTGTCTGGTGATTATGGATGCTGACTTGCAACATCCTCCTCACTTAATCCCTGAAATGTTGAAATATTGGGAAGAAGGGTATGATGATGTATACGCAAAGCGAATAACCAGAGGCAAGGAGAGTTTGATGCGTAAATATCTGTCCTTGTTATTCTATAAGTTATTGCAGAAAACGACCCGTGTGGAGATTCTCCCGAATGTCGGTGATTTCAGACTGTTAGATCGTTGTTGTGTAAACGCTTTGAAACAGATGCGTGAGAGCCAAAGATATACTAAAGGTATGTATTGCTGGATTGGATTTCGTAAGAAAGAGATCAAATTCGAGCAGGAAGATCGTGTTGCCGGTACATCTTCGTTTAACTTTTTCAGCCTTCTGAGCTTGGCTGTGGAAGGGGTGACTTCCTTTACTGTAGCTCCTTTACGCATTTCTACTTTTGCTGGAATTATAGTTTCCCTGGTTGCTTTCATATACATGTGCTTTATCATGTTTAAAACATTGATATGGGGCGAAGTTGTACAGGGTTTCCCTACTCTGATGGTTGTGATTCTTTTTCTAGGTGGGATACAGTTGCTGTCCTTGGGAGTCATAGGGGAGTATATAGGACGTATTTTCAATGAAACAAAGAATCGTCCTACCTACATTGCAAGAGAATATAATGGTGTGAAACAATAGCTAAGATTATGAGTAAAAAAACGGTTCGGATTGGTATTGGCGCATTTCTGTTGATAATAGGAAGTTTATTTTACCTGATGAATATGTACACTCCGATATGTGGAGATGATTATCTTTATTCATTCTATTTGACTCCTGTGGCAGCTAAGTCTTTCTTTGAAGGCGCATCGATAGGATTTGAGCAGAAGATATCATCATTTACCGATGTTATTTTTTCGCAATATAATCATTATTTTTATGTGAATGGCCGTACCATTCCTCATATTCTGGAGCAGTCGTTTGCCGGACTTTGGGGGGAGAATTGTTTTAATTTAATCAATGTATTCGCTTTTCTGTTACTTAATATGTTGGTTATATGGATTTCCGGAAAAAGAAATCTGACAAAATTCGGTTACTGGGTTGCTGCAGTTTTCTTTATATGGTTCTTATTGCCTTGCCCGGTTGATCTCTTTTTACTGATGAGTGGTGCTCTCAATTATACTTGGAGCGCCGTTCTTTGTTTGGCTTTTCTGCTTGTTTATACTAAAGTGCTGCACATGGAAAGGGTGAATTGGGGAGTTGCTTTTCTTCTTTTTTTGCTGGGCGTCATTTCTGGTTGGACACATGAATCTTTGGTTATAGGCATTTCCGGGGCTTTGTTTATTATTTATTGTGTACAATATAATAAGAGGAAGCCTAAATCACCTGAAATAGCTTTGGTTGCCGGCTTTTGGCTTGGGACCTTGTTGTTGTGTTTATCGCCTGCTGCCCGCGGGCGCGCGTCGTTTGATCATCCTTCCATCTGGGAAACCTTCTTATTGATAATCGGTGAGCTTCGGGCATTTTATGTTCTTCTGTTTTTGCTGGTATATACTTTTTTTCGTGAAAAGAGAAACAACAATAATCATACCCTGAGAAAGTTTTTCTATGATAATCAACTTTATTTTTATGTAATCTTAATTGAACTTGTTTTTAGCTTGGTTATAGGATTTCGAAATGTCCGGCAATTGTTTGGAATAGAGTTGTTTTCTGTTGTGATTTTAATCAAGCTGATCAGTGAACAGACTTCATTTAATGCGGTTTGGTGTAGAAGTGTATCAATTGTGGCAGCAAGTGCGATCGTTTTGCATATGGCATTTGTCATTCCATGCGCAAAACGTTCTCATGCGCAATTTCAGGATATAGTGACCACTTATCTCCACTCAGAAGACGGTGTTGTTTCTTTCAGATACGAAGAGTTTCCCTGTTGGGTCGATTCTTATGTCTGGCGATTCGGAGGGTATGCGGATTGGGAAGCTTTTTGTATTTCCGTCTATTATATGGGAGACAAAAAGCCGATGAAAGCTTTGCTGATTGATTAGTATTCATTTGTGATAATAGATGATTGTCAGTTAAGATGTTTTTCGGTAGTAATATTTTTTGCTGTGTATAAAAATTGTAAAAAGAAGTAGGATTTTGCATGTGTTCATATTAATAGCTCTATATTTGTATAATTAAACCTAAACCCTTTTACAGTTTACTTATGGAGCTATTGAAAAGTCATTTTTTTAAAATGAGAAAGGCTTATATTGAGTCGTTTATTATTCTTTTGTTTCTGTCCTGTTGTCCTTTCATTGTTTCTTCCTGTCACGAGGAAGAGAAAGAGGAGATACCTGAATCTCCTTTTGACGAAGAAGATATTCAACACGAACAAGATCTGAATGCTTATTTGGGAAAAAGCTATTCGTGTAAAATTTCTCAGGTCTCAGTAATGGAATCTTCCGTTTGCGTTACTGGTGAATATACCGGTGAAGGCAACTTCTTTTTAGGTGAGATTCCTCCTTATTTGGATATCATAGATGTGAAGAAGGCTCCTTATAAGTTGAAGTTAGAAGATTCATCTTTTGAAATTAAGTTAGAGCGCTATGTAGAAAGGGATGGAGCGTTATATGACCGTCTTTTGTCAAAGTGGGCTATTTATAAAGAGGGAGTAGAAAGAGACCAACTGGTTTCTCATGCGCATCAAGCGGATGAAATTCATGCGTTTCAGAATCTTCCGGCTATCAAACTGACTTCAAAGAAAGGGTTGGGTGGAATTATTCCTAACCAATATATATCGGATTTTACTTCGTTGGGGATAAGCAGTGCTACGATTAATGTTTGTATCACTCAGTTTATGCACCTGACGCCAAGAGCGGGAGATATTGCGCATACTTATGGGGGAAGAACCTATTATATGGATGAAGGTTACCTCAAGACTGTGCTTGACGTTCCTCTTTTAGAAGCAGCCAAACGGAATATTGCTGTTGCTGCCATCATTCTTGTCGAACCGGCAGCTAAATGTGTAGACCCTGACTTGGGGGCATTGTTGCAACATCCGGATTATGAAAGAGGGGTTTATACAATGCCTAATATGACTACTCTGGAATCGGTGAATTGTTATGCGGCGGCATTTGATTTTCTGGCGAAAAGATATTGTACGGCGGACAATCGCTACGGGCGTATAGCTCATTGGATTATGCATAATGAGGTAGACGGCTGTATAGACTGGACAAATATGGGAGTAAAACCTCTTACTGTATTTACGGACACCTATATAAAATCAATGCGTATATGTTATAATATAGTACGCCAATATGATAAGCAGGCAGAGGTTTTGGGCTCCTTTACACATTCCTGGACACAGATAGCGAATGTGGGATGGTGGCTCTATACAAGCAAGGAAATCATTGATTTGTTGAATGTTTATAGTCGGGTAGAAGGGGACTTTCAGTGGGGATTAGCTTATCATAGCTATTCTCAGGATTTGACGAATCCATGTGTTTGGATTGATCCGAACGCAACGTTTTCCATGGATACCCAATTTATTACGTTTAAGAATCTGGAAGTTCTGAGTAAGTGGGCGCTTACCAAAGAAAATAAATATAAAGGGACTATTAAGCGCTCTGTCTGGCTTTCTGAGGCTGGAGTAAATTCTCCTACTTATTCGGATGAAGATTTTCAGAAGCAAGCGGCTAGTTTGGCTTTCGCCTGGAAGAAAATCAATGCATTGGAAGGGATTGATGGGCTACAATGGCATAATTGGTTTGATCATCCGGGAGACGGAGCTTGCTTCGGATTGCGTAAATACGTGGATGAATCTTACAGAGGGGAAGCCAAACCTGTGTGGGAAGTTTATCGAAAAGCAGGCACAAATGAAGAAGATGAATACTTCGAACAATTCTTACCTTTAATTGGAATTCCTGATTGGAATATTATTGAGAATTTTTAATCAACGACATTATTAACTAAAACTGAAATTATGGAAAATTTGAAAGCTTTCTTTACGAGAAGGCCTGAACGCCTGCTAGGGCGATGTGGCATGTTGTTTTTAATGGCATTTTTTGTGATGAACTTGTCTTCCTGTAATGATGACTTTATTGAAGATGATGGGGGAGAAGTTATTCCTCCTGAGGATATTGTTATCCCGCCTGTTTATATGTTATTGGATGGGCCCTATAAGTCGGGAGTAGCGTTAACTCAGAATGAAGACAGTAGTTATACGATAGAAACTACTAATGGTGATCCTTGGGCGACTGCCGGTTTGTTTAAAGAAGATGTTCCCGAAGAATGTAATGTTCTTGAATTTGAATATCAGACGGAAATGGGGATGAGTAACCTTGAACTCTTTTTTGCTGATGCAAAAAATGGGATTGATGCTACTCATAGCATGAGTGCGGGAACCGTTCCTGCTTCTACGGAATGGGCTTCATTCAGCGTTCGTCTAAAGAAATATAGACAGGAGTTTGATTGGGGAAAAGTGAAAGATTTTCTGCGTCTGGATTTTGGAGACCAGCCTAATAATATCATACAAATGCGTAATATACGCCTGCGTATGATGAATGATGAGGAAAAACAGGCGGAAGAGGACGAGAATAATGAAGCACTTAATAAAGAGAAGTACGAACAAGGAATTAAAGATTATCTGAATAAAGAATATGATTGCCATGTAACTGATGTGGTGGTAGGAGAGAGTACGATCAGTATTCAAGGTAACTATACGGGAGAAGGTACTTTCTTCTTGGGAGAGATTCCTCCATTTGTGGATATGCTCAAAGTAGAAAAGGTGGAAAATAAAACACCTTTATCAAACGGCTCTTTTAACGTTCAGTTGGATAGATATGTTACTATAGGTGACTATGAGTATGATCGTTTATTGTCTAAGTGGGCTATATACAAAGAAGGAGCTTCCAAGGATGAGATTGTTTCTCATGCCCGCTATGCGAACGTGGATAAAATACACGTAAAACAAAGTGTTGAGGCTATTCCTTTAAAATCTAAGAAGGGGTTGGGAGGATTGATAAACCATGGATTCCTTGCATCTGATTTGGATGATTTGGATATTGCCAGTGCCACCATCAACATCCCTATTTCTCATTTCATGCATCTTTCTCAACAGGAAGGAGATATTCCGCATACTTACGGTGGCAGGACATATTATTTTAATGAGGGATATATGAAGAGTTCATTTGATGCTGTGTTAGAGCAAACGAGTAAACGTGGAATCTCTGTAGCAGGTATTTTGCTGGTTCCTCCTACCGGAGATGCCGGTACTCTTTTGAAACATCCGGATTTTAATGGTATAGCTCCTTATACAATGCCTAATATGACTACAATAGAGTCTACAAATTGTTATGCTGCCGCACTTGACTTCCTGGCAGAAAGATATAGTGACCCTAATATGCGCATAGCGCACTGGATTATACATAACGAAGTGGATGGAGGAAGTCATTGGACCAATATGGGTGACAAACCGATTGCCACGTTTATGGACACTTATCTCCGTTCGATGCGTATATGCTATAATATTGCGCATCAATATGACCAGCACTCGGAAGTCTTTATCTCTTTCTCGCATGGATGGAATATCGCTGCCGGTGGCGGTTGGTATAAAGTAAGAGATATGCTCGACTTTATGAATCAGTTCAGTGAAAGCGAAGGTGATTTCTTCTGGTCATTGGCGTGTCATAGTTACCCGGCTCAGTTAGGTAACCCGTGCACTTGGGATGATGAACAGGCAACTTATTCTATGGACACGGAATATGTGACCTTGAAAAATTTGGAGGTTTTGGATAAGTGGGTAAGTCTCTCCTCCAATAAATATAAAGGAACAGTGAAACGTTCTGTCTGGCTTTCTGAGGCAGGAACATGTTCTCCAAGTTATAGTGATAATGATTTGCAGGATCAGGCTGCCGGCTTTGCTTATGGCTGGAAAAAGATTAATAATCTGGACGGCATTGATGGAATACAATGGCATAGCTGGTTTGATCATTTGGGAGATGGTGCCTGTTTGGGCTTGCGTAAGTATACCGAAGCACCTCATAATGGTGAAGCCAAGCCTGTATGGACAACCTATCAAAAAGCGGATACAGATGAAGAAGATGATTATTTTGAACAGTACTTATCTCGAATAGGGATTGATAGTTGGGAAGGAATTATTCAGGATATTCCATAAGCGATATTAGGTAAAAGAGGAAGCTCATTTGGGCTTCCTCTTTGGGTGTTGTGATTATATCTAAGTCCGCTATAAAAGAATTTTTTTAGTCTCACGGTCTCACTACTTTTACATAATCGCCAAATAATTAAGATATTATAGAATGAGAGATACTTTTTACAAAGGTATCTCTCATTCTTTTCTCACTGGAATTACTCTATTTTAGTCTATCTCTCATGCTGTTTTTGGGTATCTCTCATTCTATTTTACAACTATTTCCCGTAATGTCCTGGACACGGCACATAAATTGGTTGCGTACGAATTCCGATATTCTGCAAAGAGCCTTCTTCTTTCAACCTGTGAATATGGCGTGCCGCCATACTGTGTGTGAATTGGCAAAGTGACTGCATATCAGAGCGGGTCAAAACCGTATGCGTAGAGAAGTACCCGGTTAATTTTTTGTCTATTTCTTCTTGGGAGAGGGTAGCCGAGTGGGGTTTATACTTTGAGCGTTGTGCATGCATACCTATAAGCTCACCTTTTAAATCTCTGTCCGCCAGGAAACTGACCGATTTAAACTTCACTTTGTCAGCGTGTGCGGCCATGGAATGTATCGGCTCTGTTGCTTGTAATGTGATCTGAAAATAGCCGACCCCGTCAAGATGTACTCTTTGCCCTTCGCGTAAGTGATTTCCCATGCACCGACTGAGTTCCATTAACATTGCTTCCACTTCGGCCTTGCCAAAGGTAGTTGCCGAGTGAATTTCGGCTGCCAGTCTTTGGGTAGTCACGTGTTGAAAATTCACGACTCTGGGATGATAACTTGTTTCCCCCTCTTCTTCTCCCTGAACGGGATTCTTATAAAATTCGAATTGTACTGCCATCTTAATTGTTGTTTATATATGGTGTTACTTATCTCTTCGGCATTTAAAGCCTTTATCTGCGTGTCATCTTACCGACATCTTCATCGTTCTACCCGGGTGAACCAATCATTGCACCTTCGAGAACGTATCTGTGTACCTGGGTGAACAGGTCGGTTCACCCGGGTAGTATGATGAATAACGTCCTTCAAAGATACGACAATAATAGTTGTAAAACAAGCAATTATAGGATTGTTTGCATGATAATGAATGGTAAAATATATGCGCCTTAAAGTACTTCTAAAAGGAGAAATGTATAGGTCTGAAATTAAATAATGGAAGTTGGAAAGCAGAATGAGAGATAAACAAAAGAAGGTGAGAGACAGGTTAGAATAGAGTAATTTCAGTGAGGAAATGATGAGAGATACCTCTGTAAAAAGTATCTCTCATCCTATAATATATTAATTATTTGATGATTATGTAAAAGTAGTGAGACCGTGAGACTAAAATATATTTTTTCTTTTCTAGTAGAGGGAGAGGAGATGGGAATGAAACTTATGATCAGAAACTTGTTTACATAGAATGTTTACAGTACTTTTGTGCAAAATATATATTGCCCTACACACGCAAGCAGGACAAACAGCAAAAGAAAAAATGAGAATAACACAAGTGAGAGACGATGGCAAAGTAAATACGATGCGTACGTTGAAGATTGAACAGCTCGTAGAGCAGATGAAAAAGGAAACTAAAGCACAACTGGTCTCTAATATGAGAGAAGTCCTGCCTTATATACTTCCCGGTGATAAAAATGATTATATAGAGAGGGTCCCGAAGATACTTCCGGCGGCAGCTTTTGTCAGGAAAAACGGGGTGATGGCGATGACCAAATATAATGGAATCGTTATACTTCAGGTCAACGGGTTGTCCGGACGTATGGAAGCTGATGAGGTGAAGGAGTGTGTGAAGGAGTTGCCTCAGACGTATCTTGCTTTTATCGGTTCTTCAGGAAAGTCTGTAAAGATATGGGTTCGTTTTACGTATCCCGACAACCGTCTGCCTGATAATCGCGAACAGGCGGAAGTCTTTCATGCGCATGCTTATCGTCTGGCTGTGAAATATTACCAGCCCCAACTCCCGTTTGATATCGAATTAAGAGAGCCTTCGCTGGAACAGTATTGCCGATTAACTTTCGACCCGGAGCTGTATTTTAATCCCGAAGCCATGCCTGTTTATCTGAAACAGCCAGCATCTTTGCCGGGGGAAACCACCTATCGAGAGCAGGTACAGGCGCAGGCTTCTCCTTTACAGCGGCTTGTTCCCGGATATGATAGTTACGAAGCACTTTCTGTTCTTTTTGAAGCAGCATTTGCCCGAGCATTTGCCGAGCAAAAAGGATACCGCCCAGGCGATGATATACACTCATTGCTTGTTTGTCTGGCTGAGCAGTGTTTTCGTGCCGGCATTCCACAAGAAGATACCGTGCGATGGGCACGTGCTCATTATCGTTTGCCGAAAGATGAATTCCTGATTCGTGAGACGGTGAAGAACGTGTATGGTACGTGTGAGGGATTTGCCGATAAAAGTAGTTTGCTGCCGGAGCAATTGTTTGTCATGCAGACAGATGAGTTTATGAAACGCCGCTATGAGTTTCGTTTCACTATGCTGACTTCGAGCGTGGAATACCGTGAGCGGAACAGCTTCAACTTTTATTTTCGCCCCATAGACAAACGGGTGATGGCAAGTATTACGATGAATGCGATGTATGAGGGCATCAAACTTTGGGATAAGGATGTGGTCCGATATCTGAATTCCGATCATGTTCCCGTTTATCACCCTGTCGAGGAATTTCTTTATGATCTTCCCCATTGGGACGGTAAAGACCACATCCGTGACCTGGCTGAAAGAGTTCCTTGTGATAATCCTCATTGGGGACAACTTTTTCGTCGTTGGTTTCTCAGTACAGTGGCGCACTGGCGTGGAGTTGACAAAAATCATGCGAACAGTACTTCACCTATTTTAATCGGTCCGCAGGCTTATCGTAAGTCCACCTTTTGCCGTCTGATTCTGCCTCCTTGTTTGCAGGCGTATTATACGGACAGCATTGACTTTAGCCGTAAAAGGGACGCCGAGTTGTATCTGAATCGTTTTCTTCTCATCAATATGGATGAGTTTGATCAGATAGGTGTCAATCAACAGTCATTCCTTAAACATATTTTGCAAAAACCGGTTGTTAATACCCGTCGTCCGAATGCGTCAGCTGTGGAATCACTTCGGCGGTATGCTTCTTTTATCGGGACGAGTAATCATAAAGACTTACTGACAGACACTTCCGGTAGTCGCCGTTTTATCGGCGTCGAAGTGACGGGAGTGATTGATGTGGTGCGTCCCATTGATTATGAGCAGCTTTATGCACAAGCAATGACGGCACTTTATAAAAATGAACGGTATTGGTTTGATGCAGAAGAGGAAGCTATTATGACGGAGTCTAATCAGGAGTTTGAGCAATCTCCCGCGATCGAGCAATTGTTTCAGGTATATTATCGGGCGGCGACCGACGAAGAGGCAGGAGAATGGTTGCTTGCTGCGGATTTGCTACAACGAATACAGAAGGCTAGTAAGATGAAGTTTTCACCTCGGCAAGTATCTTATTTGGGGCGTATTCTGCAAAAGCTGGGAGTGAAATCGTACCGGAGATCTCATGGGGTTTATTATCATGTGGTGCCCATATCTTTTGATAATGAGTAGTGTTGGAGTGAAATAGACGAATAAATGGTCAAGAAGGTGGCTATTATATAATTCGTATTAATTATTAAAAGAAACCTTCAACTGTTAGACAGTTTTATTGTATCTTTGCAGCCTTAACTTATTTTATTTCAAATAATGAAGGAATTTTTGCAACTGATGCGACGTTTTGTGTCGCCATATAAGAAGTATATCGGATGGGCTATTTTGCTGAATATCTTGTCAGCTGTATTCAATGTGTTTTCATTTACTTTGTTAATTCCGATTCTGGACATTTTGTTTAAAACAGGAGAGAATAATAAGGTATATGAGTATATGGAATGGGGAACTGACGGTTTTAAAGATGTTGCGATAAATAATTTCTATTATTA
>OGPZ01001101.1_pt1 | contig 20316 bp, 16 predicted proteins | sample 1553111 | NCBI WGS metagenome assembly OGPZ01 (sample SAMEA2579968, study PRJEB22360) | human gut metagenome
ACCGTTCAGAGAGGCAGCTATCGCCCGCTACCGGGAACAGCCGCTTCCGTCCGTGATCCTGATTCCGGGGATTTCCGGGAATACGGGAAAAGGCGTGGAGTCGGTCAAGCATTCGGTGGAACAGGCAGTTGGATCGGATATTCTGTTTGGAGATGCATGATAGAAAGGTGGGTGAAACCTTCCAATGAGCAAAGGAACGATAAAGAAGGTAGCAGGACCGCTGGTTATCGCCAGCGGGATGCGGGATGCCAACATGTTTGACGTGGTACGTGTAAGCAGCCAGCGTTTGATCGGAGAGATCATAGAGATTCACGGAGATGAAGCGTCGATTCAGGTATATGAGGAGACTTCCGGTTTAGGACCTGGCGAGCCGGTAGAGTCGATGGATGTGCCGCTTTCGGTTGAACTGGGACCGGGACTCCTGACGAGTATCTACGATGGAATCCAGCGGCCGCTGGACGATATCATGAAGGAGACGGGCAGCAACAACTTAAAGCGCGGCGTTGAGGTTCCGTCTTTAAAGCGTGATAAGAAATGGCAGTTTGTGCCGACCGTGAAAGCGGGCGACAGCGTGGAAGCAGGCGACATCATCGGTACCGTGCAGGAGACGCTGATCATTGAGCATAAGATTATGGTGCCGTATGGTGTAAAAGGTACCGTCAAAGAGATCAAGAGCGGTGAATTTACGGTGGAGGAAACTGTAGCGGTCATTGAGACGGAAAACGGCGAAAAAGAGCTTACAATGATGCAGAAATGGCCGGTTCGTAAAGGTCGTCCATACAAGAAAAAACTTCCGCCGGCAAAACCTCTGGTAACAGGCCAGCGTGTTATTGATACCATGTTCCCAATCGCCAAGGGTGGTGTGGCAGCAGTTCCTGGCCCGTTCGGAAGCGGCAAGACCGTTATCCAGCATCAGCTTGCAAAATGGGCAGAGGCAGATATCGTAGTTTATATCGGCTGCGGTGAGCGTGGAAACGAGATGACAGACGTTCTGAACGAGTTTCCGGAGTTGAAAGACCCGAAAACCGGACAGTCTCTGATGGAGAGAACTGTTCTGATCGCAAACACCTCAGATATGCCGGTTGCGGCACGTGAGGCTTCTATTTACACAGGTATCACCATTGCGGAGTATTTCCGTGATATGGGTTACTCTGTAGCACTGATGGCAGATTCCACTTCCAGATGGGCCGAGGCTCTCCGTGAGATGTCCGGACGACTGGAGGAGATGCCAGGTGAGGAAGGTTACCCGGCGTATCTGGGTTCCCGTCTTGCACAGTTCTACGAGCGTGCCGGACACGTGATCTGTAATGGAAAAGACGGAAGAGAAGGTGCCCTGACAGCTATCGGTGCGGTATCTCCTCCAGGTGGTGATATTTCCGAGCCTGTTTCCCAGGCAACACTTCGAATCGTGAAGGTATTCTGGGGACTGGATGCAAACCTTGCATACAAACGTCACTTCCCGGCAATCAACTGGCTGACCAGTTATTCCCTGTATCTGGACAGTGTAGGTGGATGGTTTGATGAAAATGTGGCGCCGGACTGGATGGAGCTCCGTCAGAGAATGATGACCCTTCTCCAGGAAGAGGCAGAGTTGGAAGAGATCGTAAAGATGGTAGGTATGGATGCACTTTCTCCGGGCGACCGCCTGAAAATGGAAGCAGCCCGTTCCATCCGCGAGGACTTCCTTCATCAGAACTCTTTCCATGAGATCGATACCTATACATCTCTGGAAAAACAGCACAACATGATGCGCCTGGTACTTGCATTCTATGATGCAGGCCTGGATGCGCTGAAACAGGGTGCAGATATCAATGATATCGTAAAACTGCCGGTACGTGAGCAGATCGGCCGTTACAAATATACAAAAGAAGATCAGCTGGCAGCGGAATATGAGAAGGTAACCCACCAGCTTGCAGCAGAGACTGCGGAACTTCTGGGAAAGGAGGGCCTGTAAAATGCCAAAAGAATATAGGACCATACAGGAAGTTGCCGGCCCTTTGATGCTGGTACGAGGCGTTGAAGATGTGGCATTTGACGAGCTGGGTGAGATTGAGCTTGCCGATGGCGAAACAAGAAGATGCCGTGTTCTGGAGATTGACGGAAGCAATGCGCTGGTACAGTTGTTTGAGAGTTCCACAGGTATCAACCTTTCCAACAGTAAAGTACGTTTTCTGGGACGAAGCATGGAGCTTGGTGTATCCGGCGATATGCTGGGCCGTGTCTTTGACGGACTGGGCCGTCCCATTGATGACGGTCCGGAGATCCTTCCGGAAGAGAGAAGAGATATCAATGGCCTGCCGATGAATCCGGCAGCCAGAAGTTATCCGGAGGAGTTTATCCAGACCGGTGTATCCGCTATTGACGGACTGAACACCCTGGTACGTGGGCAGAAACTTCCGATCTTCTCCGCATCCGGTCTTCCTCATGCACAGCTTGCGGCACAGATCGCGAGACAGGCGAAGGTTCGCGGAAAAGACGAGCAGTTCGCCGTTGTATTTGCTGCCATGGGTATCACTTTTGAGGAGTCAAACTTCTTCGTAGAGAGCTTTAAGGAAACTGGGGCTATAGACCGTACTGTTCTTTTTGTAAACCTGGCAAATGACCCGGCTGTTGAGCGTATCGCTACTCCGCGAATGGCACTGACAGCAGCAGAGTATCTTGCCTTCGAAAAAGACATGCACGTTCTTGTAATCCTTACAGATATCACAAACTATGCGGATGCTCTCCGTGAGGTTTCTGCAGCACGTAAAGAGGTTCCGGGCCGTCGTGGATATCCCGGATACATGTATACAGACCTTGCTTCTCTCTACGAGCGTGCAGGCCGTCAGAAAGGAAAAGCAGGAAGTATCACCATGGTTCCGATCCTGACCATGCCTGAGGATGACAAGACCCATCCGATCCCTGACCTTACCGGTTACATCACAGAGGGACAGATCATTCTGAGCCGTGAGCTTTACCGTAAAGGAATCACACCGCCCATTGATGTTCTTCCGTCTCTGTCACGACTGAAAGATAAAGGTATCGGTGAGGGTAAGACAAGAGCAGACCATGCCAACACCATGAACCAGCTGTTTGCCGCATATGCCCGTGGTAAAGAGGCCAAAGAGCTGATGACCATTCTTGGTGAGGCTGCCCTCTCTGACATTGACCTGATCTATGCGAAATTTGCGGATGCTTTTGAGAAGGAATATGTTTCCCAGGGCTATCAGGCAAACCGTGATATCGAGGAAACCCTGGCCATCGGCTGGAAGCTGCTTTCCATTCTTCCGAGAAGCGAGCTGAAACGTATCGATGACAAATTCCTTGACCAGTATTACGGAAAAGTATAAAGGGGGGATGATTTGTGGCATCAACACAGGTGAATCCTACCCGTATGGAGCTTACGAAGCAGAAAAAGAAGCTGGTGACTGCAGTCCGTGGCCATAAGCTTCTGAAGGATAAGCGGGACGAGCTGATGCGACAGTTCCTGGATCTGGTGCGCGAGAACATGGAGCTGCGTAAAAAAGTAGAGGCTGGTATCCGAAGTGCCAACACCAATTTTGTCATTGCAAAAGCCGGAATGTCGGAGGAGACTCTGAACACCGCTCTGATGGCTCCCAAGCAGGAAGTCTATCTGGAAACCGGCAAAAAGAATGTCATGAGTGTGGATATTCCTGTTTTTGAATACAAAACAAGAACCCCGGATGCCAACGATATCTATTCCTATGGTTTTGCTTTTACCTCCAGTGATCTGGACGGAGCGGTAAAATCTCTGGCAGATATCCTGCCGGATATGCTCCGACTGGCAGAAGTGGAAAAAGCCTGTCAGCTGATGGCTTCTGAGATCGAAAAAACAAGGCGTCGTGTAAACGCCCTGGAGCATGTCATCATACCGGAAGCACAGGCAAACATCAAATACATCACCATGAAGCTGGACGAGAACGAGAGAAGTACCCAGATCCGGCTGATGAAGGTGAAAGATATGATGCTGGAGGAGGCACATCATTACAAGGAGCGGGAGGCAGAGCGCGGAGCGTAAAGCATAAAATACAAAGCGCAGGCATCCTGTAAGAAAAAGAAAAGTTGATATAGAAAGTTTTGAGTAACGGGAAGGAGACGCCTCTGTGCTGTGCGATGGTTTGAACAGTGCAGGGGCGTTTTGTTTATAAAATATTTAGTTTTCGTTTTCAGAAAATCAAGAGATGTACGGTATAATGATCAACAGTAAAGAATGTGCGGCGGAAGACAAGCCCGGGTATTTTATCTACCTGTCGCAGCAGAAAGAGAAGGGAATACATATGAATACTTTTTTACAGTCAGTACAGAATCTGGACGGAGAAATCCTTCTCCAGATCCAGCAGCATTTAAGAACGGATATGCTGACACCATTTATGAAAATCGTTACATTTCTGGGAAACGGAGGATGGTTCTGGATCCTCTGTGCAGTTGTTCTTCTTGCTGTTCCAAAGACAAGAAAAACAGGCTATGCGGCAGTTTTGTCCCTGATTTTCGGAGTGATCGTTACGAATCTGCTTCTCAAAAACATAGTAGCAAGGCCAAGGCCTTTTGCGGAAATCGAAGCTCTGATCCCGCTGATCGCCAAACCAACGGATTTCTCCTTTCCGTCAGGCCACACAACAGCATCCTTTGCCGTTGCCCTGGTAATGCTTCGGATGCTCCCGAAGAAAATTGGAATCCCGGCAGTAGTCCTGGCAGCGCTGGTGGCATTTTCCAGATTGTATCTTGGTGTCCATTATCCAACAGATGTCCTGGCCGGGTTCGTTGTTGCGCTGGTGGGAAGCTCGCTGGCTGTGTGGGGTGTGAGGACGAAGCTGGGAAATCAATAAGTTTGATAACAGATGTTGAGAAATAGAAGTATATAATGTGGGTTTAACCAAATAAAGGAAGTTCCCTGGGAATGTGTGTCACTTTCCCAGGGATTTTTTTATATACACTTTAATTTGATAAAGTATTGACACGCCAGACGGAAACGGGGTACAATTATAAACAAGATTGTCAGGAAACGGTGAAAATGATGATGTAGAAATTAAACCAGATCAGGGAAGAGCCCTGTGGGGTTGTGAAAAGCAATAAGCAATGGGTGGGGACTTGCTTGTATCAGGAGGAGCAAGCCTGCTCAGAATAAAAGGAGAGAACACGAAATGATATCAGAAAAAATGAAACCCTACGTAAAAAACAATTCTGCCATCCGTATGATGTTTGAGGAAGGAAACCGCCTCCGTGCAAAATACGGCGCAGATAAGGTTTTTGATTTCAGCCTTGGAAATCCAAGTGTACCGGCGCCGGACAGTGTTCGTGAAGCCATTATCGATCTTGTAAATAATACGGACCCGACCGTCCTTCACGGATATATGAGCAACGCAGGTTTTGAAGATGTACGCCAGACTATCGCAGAATCTTTAAACAGACGTTTTGATACAAAATTTTCTGCAAAGAACCTGATCATGACAGTAGGCGCTGCAAGCGGCCTGAACGTAATTCTGAAGACGATCCTGAACCCGGGAGAAGAGGTGATCGTTTTTGCACCATATTTTCTGGAATACGGTGCATATGTCCGCAATTATGACGGTGTCCTTGTGGAAATCTCTCCGGATACCACAACCTTCCAGCCAAATCTCGCTGAATTTGAGCAGAAGATCACACCGAAGACAAAAGCAGTTATCGTAAATACTCCGCACAATCCGACCGGAGTTGTATATTCAGAAGAAACAATCAGGAAACTTTCCGCAATTTTGGAAGCAAAACAAAAAGAGTTCGGAACCGTGATCTACCTGATCTCCGATGAGCCATACCGTGAACTGGCTTACGATGGCGTGGAAGTTCCGTACCTGACGAAATATTATGACAATACAGTTGTGGGATATTCTTACAGCAAATCTCTTTCCCTTCCGGGAGAGCGTATCGGATATCTGGTGATCCCGGATGAGGCGGACGGAAGTGAAGAACTGATCTCAGCTGCAACCATCGCAAACCGTACACTTGGCTGCGTAAATGCACCATCCCTGATCCAGAAAGTAGTTGCGAAATGTGTAGATGCAAAGACAGATCTTGCAGCTTACGATAAAAACCGTCAGGCACTTTACAATGGCCTGAAAGAATGCGGCTTTGAGTGCATCAAACCACAGGGTGCGTTCTATCTCTTCGTAAAATCTCCGGTAGCTGATGAAAAAGCCTTCTGCGAGGCCGGCAAGAAATATAACATCCTCATGGTACCGGGAAGCTCCTTCGCATGCCCTGGTTATGTGAGACTGGCATACTGTGTATCTTATGATACCATTGTAAATTCTCTTCCGGAGTTTAAGAAACTTGCAGCAGAGTATGGCCTGAAATAAATTAACGAGAATAAACGATAATTATAAAGCGATTATATAAGAGATCCCCGGTACAGCCTGTTCATACAGAACTGTATCGGGGATCTTTTGCAAGAGGGAAATAAGCAAAGGAAACGCAGCCGGGAGCGAATAAACTCCCGGCCGTGTTTCCCTTAGAAGGGTGTTCCACATTTATTTGGCTTTTTTCTCTTCTTTCTTTGGCATTTCTCCGTAGTATGCCTTCAGATAGATATCTTTCAGCTCGGATACAAGTGGATATCTCGGGTTAGCGCCGGTGCACTGGTCATTGAAGGCCTGCTCGGACATCTCATCCAGAGTCTCCAGGAAGTATTTCTCATCTACGCCGTAGTCACGGATTGTAGGCATGATCTCGATTGTTCTCATCAGGTCATCCAGTTTGGCGAGAAGTTTTTCGAATACTTCTGCATCGTTCTTGCCTGTAAGACCTACAGAACGGCCGATCTCAGCATAGCGGGCAAGTGTCTTTGGATACTGGTACTGTGGGAAGGTACCCATCTTGGTCGGAACCTCAGCACTGTTGTAACGCATAACATCCAGAAGAACAACTGCGTTTGCGATACCGTGTGGCAGGTGATGGAAAGCACCAAGTTTGTGAGCGAGAGAGTGGTTAACACCGAGGAATGCATTGGCGAATGCAAGACCTGCCATGCAGGAAGCGTTAGCCATATGGTCTCTTGCCTCTACATCGTTGCCGTCTTTATACGCACGTGGCAGATACTCAAATACCAGTTTGATCGCTTTCAGTGCAAGACCGTCTGTGTAATCGGAAGCCATCATGGAAACATAAGCCTCGATTGCATGTGTCATAACGTCGATACCGGAAGCACGGGTCAGTCCCTTCGGTGCGCTCATCATGTTGTTGGTATCTACGATCGCCATATCCGGAAGAAGCTCATAGTCAGCCAGCGGCCATTTAACGCCGGTATCCTGATCTGTGATGATGGCGAAAGGTGTAACCTCGGAACCTGTACCGGAAGATGTCGGGATTGCTACGAAGTAAGCTTTTTTACCCATCTTCGGGAAGGTGTAAACTCTCTTACGGATATCCAGGAAGTCCATGGACATATCGGAGAAGTCAGCGTCCGGATTCTCATAAAGCATCCACATAACCTTGCCGGCATCCATTGCGGAACCACCACCAAGAGCGATGATGCAGTCAGGCTCAAATGCTGTCATAGCCTTGGCTCCGGCTTTTGCGGAAGCGAGAGATGGATCTGGTGCTACATCAGAGAAGCATGTATGAACGATGCCCATCTGATCCAGTTTATCTTCGATCGGTTTGGTGTAACCGTTCTTGTAGAGGAAGGAGTCTGTTACGATGAAGCAGCGTTTCTTGCCCATAACAGTACCGAGCTCGTCAAGAGCAACCGGCATACAGCCTTTCTTAAAGTAAACCTTTTCCGGTGTTCTCATCCAGAGCATATTCTCTCTCCTTTCAGCAACGGTCTTGATATTCAGAAGGTGCTTGACACCAACGTTCTCGGATACGGAGTTACCGCCCCAGGAACCGCAGCCAAGAGTGAGGGATGGAGCAAGTTTGAAGTTGTAAAGGTCACCGATACCACCCTGAGAAGAAGGCGTATTGATAAGGATACGGCAGGTCTTCATAGCTGCCTCGAATTTATCCATCTTCTCTGTCTCATTCACGTTGATGTAGAGGGAAGATGTATGGCCGTAGCCGCCGTCAGCAACAAGACGCTCAGCTTTTGCGATAGCATCGTCAAAATTCTTAGCCTTGTACATGGCAAGTACAGGGGAAAGTTTCTCGTGTGCGAATTCCTCGCTGATATCAACGGACTCAACCTCACCGATAAGGATCTTGGTCTCAGCCGGTACGGTAACGCCTGCCATCTCGGCGATGGTAGCTGCCTTCTGGCCTACGATCTTGGCATTCAGAGCGCCGTTGATGAGGATTGTCTTTCTGACTTTCTCGATCTCGTCTTTTTTAAGGAAGTAGCATCCTCTGTAAAGGAACTCTTCTTTTACTTCTTTATAAATGCTCTCCAGAACAGTTACGGACTGTTCGGAAGCACAGATCATACCATTGTCAAATGTCTTGGAGTGGATAATGGAGTTAACTGCAAGACGGATATCTGCACTGTCATCAATGATGGCAGGTGTATTTCCAGGTCCAACACCAACAGCCGGTTTACCGGAGGAGTAAGCTGCCTTAACCATTCCAGGACCACCGGTTGCGAGGATGATATCTGCGTTCTGCATAACCATGTTGGTCAGCTCAAGGCTCGGGATATCGATCCATCCGATGATTCCTTCCGGTGCACCAGCGGCAACAGCTGCATCCAGAACAACTTTCGCTGCTTCAATGGTAGACTTCTTGGCACGCGGATGCGGGCTGATGATGATTGCGTTACGTGTTTTCAGAGAAATAAGAGATTTAAAGATTGCTGTGGAAGTCGGGTTGGTAGTCGGGATAACTGCGGCAACCAGTCCTACAGGCTCCAGGATCTTCTTGATTCCGTATGCCTTGTCTTCTTCTACAACACCACATGTCTGTGTGTTCTTGTATGCATTATAAACATACTCTGCTGCGTAATGGTTCTTGATAACCTTATCTTCCATGATACCCATGCCTGTTTCTTCAACGGCCATTTTGGCAAGTGGGATACGCATTTTGTCGGCGGCAGTAGCAGCTGCCTTAAAGATCTTGTCAACCTGCTCCTGTGTGTAGGTAGCGAAGATCTTCTGTGCTTCTTTCATTGCAGCCATTTTCGCGGTCAGGGCTTCTGGAGTGTCGATGATGGTAGGGATAGTTTCTTTCTTTGCCATGTGGAATCCTCCTGTTTTCATATGATAATGATCTGTGGTTCTGCGGGCCTGTTTTTTTATGCCGGCAGATGCTGCAGAGTTTTTGTAAGTCCCCGCGCTGCGTTGCTTGGTTGATTCAATCTGATTGAATTTTCTGTTTCAATGATTATATAGTATCAAAATTCAGAAAAAAACGCAAATTCTGAATTTTGCCGCTATGTGCAAAATGACGAACAGAAAATCAGGGGAAAATACTGTAAATTTCACTCCGCAGAACGCTGAATTATTGAAAAATCCTTTAAAAAAAATCTTTAAATTCAGCACTGTGCACAAAAAACATGTTAAATATTTGTCAGCACTGACAAAAAACATGCACACATATGAGGGGCTGGCAAAAGACAAAACGTATCATGCAGTTAAAACATTAACGTTAAACTTTTGTCAATCAATCATGAACACATTATAATTTAACAGATTTCAGACGTCAATAGCGAATGTGATAAATAATTAATGAAAATAACGAAGAATTTTGATAAATAATTCACAAAAATATCATGTCACGGTAAAGCGTCAAACCATAATTGATAAAAAAACTTGAAATTATTTGAGTTTTCAGAACAATTAAGCAAAATATATGGAGACTTTTTTCAGGAATGCAGAAAGAAATGGATAGATTTGTCTGAAAATGAAAAACAGGGCAGGAGATAACTGCCAGAATCCTGCGAGCAGGAAAGCCCGATGTTGTTCAGGGAAATTCGCCACAGGCAGAGAATCCTGCAGCCTGGATTCTTCCTGCAGAAAGAAACGGTCATGCAGGAAATGATTCCAGAAAAAAACTGCCATACAGGAAATGATTCCCGTATGACAGTTGTGTAAATCGTGTTAAAGATATATCCGAATCCTTTATAACTGCAAAACACTGCCAGAATCCAGTAAACAATAAATAATCGTCAAAATTCTATCAGCTCTTGCGGAATGCAGCACGTTTTCGATCTCTGGAATCCAGGATACGTTTACGGATACGAAGGCTCTTAGGAGTTACCTCAAGAAGCTCATCCTGGTCGATGAACTCGATTGCCTGCTCAAGGCTTAATACCTTAGGCGGAACAAGCTTCAGCGCATCGTCTGCCGAAGAAGAACGGGTGTTGGTGAGGTGCTTGGTCTTGCAGACATTCAGCTCGATATCCTCAGCCTTACCATTCTGTCCGATAACCATACCGCTGTAAACCTTCTCGCCAGGTCCGACGAAGAGAGTACCACGCTCCTGAGCGGAGAAAAGACCGTAAGTTACAGTCTCGCCTGCCTCGAAAGCGATGAGGGAACCCTGTTTACGATACGGGAAGTCTCCCTTGTATGGTGCATATCCGTCAAACATGGTGTTCAGGATACCGGTACCCTTGGTGGAGGTAAGGAATTCGTTACGGAATCCGATCAGTCCACGGGAAGGGATGGAGAACTCAAGACGTACAGTTCCGTCGCTTGCTGTGCTCATACCCTGAAGTTCACCTTTACGCTCGCTGAGTTTCTGGATGATGGTACCGGAAAATTCCTCCGGAACATCAACATATGCGATCTCGATCGGCTCCAGTTTGCGTCCGCGCTCGTCTGTATGATAGAGAACCTCCGGTTTGCTGACTGCAAATTCATATCCTTCACGGCGCATGTTCTCAATAAGAACGGAAAGGTGAAGCTCACCACGGCCGGAAACCTTGAAGCACTCAGTTGTATCTGTGTCTTCCACACGAAGGCTGACGTCTGTATTCAGCTCACGGTAGAGGCGGTCACGAAGGTGACGGGAAGTGATAAATTTACCTTCCTGTCCTGCAAGCGGGCTGTCGTTTACAAGGAAGTTCATGGAGATGGTAGGCTCGGAAATCTTCTGGAACGGAATGGACTCCGGGTTATCTCCTGCACAGAGTGTATCTCCAATGTGGATATCTGCAATACCGGAGATCGCAACGATGGCTCCGATGGTAGCACTCTTGACTTCAACCTTGTTCAGGCCGTCAAATTCGTAGAGCTTGCTGATCTTTACGCGCTCGTGTTTGTCCGGGTCATGATGGTTCAGAAGCATCAGCTCCTGGTTCACGGAAATGGTTCCGCGCTCAACTTTACCGACACCGATACGGCCTACATATTCATTGTAGTCGATGGTGCTGATAAGAACCTGTGTATCTCCGTCCGGATCTCCCTCCGGAGCAGGAATTGCATCAAGGATGGTCTCAAAAAGCGGAGCCATATTCTCAGGCTTGTCCTCAAGGTTACGAACTGCATAGCCGGCTTTTGCGGAGGCATACAGGAACGGGCAGTCCAGCTGCTCGTCAGATGCATCCAGATCCATGAGAAGTTCCAGAACTTCGTCAACAACTTCCTCCGGACGTGCTTCCGGACGGTCGATCTTGTTGATGCAGACAATAACATGCAGGTTCAGTTCGAGAGCTTTACGAAGTACAAATTTAGTCTGAGGCATGGCACCCTCGAAGGCGTCCACAAGAAGAATAACGCCGTCTACCATCTTCAGCACACGCTCTACCTCGCCGCCGAAGTCCGCATGGCCTGGAGTGTCGATGATATTGATTTTTACACCCTTGTAATGAACTGCGGTGTTTTTGGAGAGAATCGTAATGCCGCGCTCACGCTCAATATCGTTGGAGTCCATGACACGTTCCTGGACTTCCTGGTTCTCACGGAAAACACCGCTCTGTTTCAAAAGCTCGTCAACAAGTGTTGTTTTACCGTGATCGACATGGGCGATAATGGCCACGTTACGAACATCTTCACGCTTGGTCTTCATATAATCCAAATCCTTTCTTTCCATATATAAGTAATCTTTTTGTTAAAAATGATGTCCAAATTTACAGTTTATCACATTTTCGTGAGATTACAAGATATAAAAAAATATTTTTAGTTTTTCATTTTCCAGACATATTATACCCCAAATGCACATACATTGGTATAGACGAAATACACGAAGAGGAAGGAGAGCTACTTATTATGGCAGATAAAATTATTGAAAACAATCAGGTATCGGTTATGGGGCGTATTGCCACCGGATTTACCTTCAGCCATCAGGTTTTTGGAGAAGGGTTTTATATGATGGATATTCTGGTAAAACGTCTCAGCGATTCTGAGGACAGGATTCCGGTGATGGTGTCCGAGCGTCTGATTGATATCACCCAGGACTATGTTGGGGAGTATATTGAAATCCACGGACAGTTCCGGTCCTATAACCGTCATGAGGAAAAGAGAAATAGACTTGTGCTTTCGGTATTTGCCAGGGAAGTGAAATTTGTGGAAGAGGGAGAGGAATCCATACCGGTCAATCAGATTTTTCTGGACGGGTATATCTGCAAACCGCCTGTATACAGAAAAACTCCGCTTGGAAGAGAGATTGCGGATCTTCTGATGGCAGTCAACCGTCCTTACGGAAAATCCGATTACATACCATGTATATGCTGGGGAAGAAATGCCAGATATGCTTCGGCTTTTGAAGTAGGCGGACATGTGCTGATCTGGGGCAGAATTCAGAGCAGGGAATATATGAAACGAATCAGTGAAAATGAGACAGAAAAAAGGATAGCCTATGAAGTTTCGGTGAGCAAATTGGAATATGTTGAGTAACATTGGACAGGTTATGGAATATTGGTGGGAACATTAAGGTAACACTTGCATTTCCAGCCAATCTGCGGTAATATAAGAAAAATTAAAAAAATGGGGAATTACCGGTTTCACTAAACAGTAAGAGGAAGAATCATGGAAAAAGAAATAACAGAGGTTTATTGCGGGAACGGGAAAGGAAAGACGACACTGGCTATCGGCCAGGCTTTGCGCTTTGCCGCGCAGGGAAAAAGTGTGATCATCATACAGTTTCTCAAGGGCAGGGAACGCAGAGAACTGGATTTTCTTGAGGATCTGGATAATCTTGATTTCAAGATTTTCCGTTTCGAAAAAATGGACACCTGCTATAATGACCTGAGTGAGCAGGAAAAGACAGAAGAGAGAACCAATATTCTCAACGGCCTTAATTTTGCACGGAAGGTAATTGCTACCGGAGAGTGTGATTTTCTGCTGCTGGATGAAATCCTCGGGCTTATGGATAAAGGAATCGCTCCAGTTGAGACGATCATCGATATGCTTAAGCAGAAGGATGAAAGTATGCACATAGTTATGACCGGACGCTGGCTTCCGGAAGCGCTGAAGCCATATGTGGACAGTGTTACCACAATGACAACAGAGCTGACCGGACAGGAACGGAAATAAGCAACAGTTCACAGAAGAAAGAAGGAGGAAGACAAATGGCAATTTTTAAAGGAACAGGCGTTGCAATCGTAACACCTATGCACGAAGACGGTAAGGTAAATTATGAGAAACTTGAGGAGATCCTTGAGGATCAGATCGCGAACAGCACAGACGCCATCGTTATCTGCGGAACAACAGGAGAATCTTCTACTCTGACACACGGAGAGCACCTTCAGACAATCAAGTTCACAATTGACAAAGTTAACAAACGTGTGCCTGTAATCGCAGGAACAGGTTCCAATTGTACAGAGACAGCAATCATGATGTCCAAGGAAGCAGCTTCCTATGGTGCAGACGCTCTTCTTATTGTAACACCTTATTATAACAAGGCTACACAGAAGGGACTTATCGCTCATTACACAGCAATTGCCAATGCAGTTCCGGAAACTCCGCTCATCATGTACAATGTACCGAGCCGTACAGGCTGCAACATCCAGCCGGCTACTGCAGCTTACCTTGCAAAGAATGTAAAGAACATTGTCGGAATCAAGGAAGCAACAGGAGATCTTTCCCAGATCGCCAAAATGATGTCTCTGGCAGACGGACAGCTTGAGCTTTACTCCGGAAACGATGATCAGGTACTTCCGATTCTTTCTCTTGGCGGACTTGGTGTTATTTCCGTACTTTCCAATGTTGCACCGAAGTTTACACATGACATGGTCATGAAATATTTCGACGGTGATACCAAGGGAGCAACAGAGGATCAGCTGAAAGCTCTTCCGCTGATCAACGCACTGTTCAGCGAAGTAAACCCGATTCCTGTTAAGACAGCTATGAACCTTATGGGAATGAACGTAGGACCGCTTCGTATGCCACTTTGCGAGATGGAAGAAGACACAAAGGCAGCTCTTGCAAAAGAGATCGAGAAATTCGGCCTTAAGCTTGCAAAATAATCAGACTGTAAGCGGAAGGTAAAGGAGAATATACTATGGTAAAAATCATCATGCATGGCTGCAACGGACATATGGGTCAGGTGATCAGTGGCATTGTGGAGAAAGATCCGGATGCAGAGATCGTGGCAGGCATCGACATTGCAGATCAGGGAAAAAACAGCTATCCGGTATTTACCGATATTGATACATGTCAGGTAGAGGCAGACGCGATCATTGATTTCTCCTCTGCAAAAGCAACAGACAAGCTTCTTGAGTACAGTGCCGCACGCCAGATCCCGGTTGTTCTCTGCAGCACAGGCTTAAGCGAGGAGCAGCTTGCGAAAGTAGAAGAAACATCCAAAAAGGTTGCAGTGCTGAAATCTGCGAACATGTCTCTTGGTATCAACACACTTCTGAAACTGGTTCAGGACGCTGCCAAGGTTCTTGCAACTGCAGGATTTGACATGGAGATCGTTGAGAAACATCACCGCCTGAAAGTAGACGCACCAAGTGGTACTGCACTTGCACTGGCAGACAGCATTAATGAAGTTATGGATAACAAGTATCATTATGTATATGACCGCAGCCAGAAACGTGAGAAACGTGACGATAAGGAGATCGGAATCTCCGCAGTTCGTGGCGGAACCATCGTAGGTGAGCATGAGATCATTTTTGCAGGTCAGGACGAAGTGATCGAGTTCAAGCATACTGCATATTCCAAGGCTATTTTTGGAAAAGGTGCTGTAGAAGCAGCCAAATTCCTTGCCGGCAAACCGGCAGGACGTTACGATATGAGTGACGTGATCGGCTGATCCTGACAGGTTGACAGTTTAATCCGTAACAGAATGATACAGGTAATAAAAACGGGTTTCGTGTAAAAGCGGAGCCCGTTTTTTTGAATGAAATTGCGAAGCGATTTCATTCATGAGCATGTAGTGGAACGGAATGCGAATGTCCGCTATATGGCCTTATAGCAAAGAATATTTTTGAAATTTTTGCCAGGATAGAATACTGGAAAAAGTGCCATATTAGGAATACAGAATTTTTCAGAAAAAGGAGAAGATCATATGAAAAAATGGAAGGCGATTCTTTTTGGCACTTTGCTCACTCTGTCTCTGTGTACATTTACAGCCTGTGGTACAGAGGTAAATAATGCGGATGAAACTGTGGACGAGAAAAATAATGATGAGAGAAATAAGAAAAAAAATACAAACGAAAATACTGCCACAGAAAATGGAATTATGGAAGATGAAACAGATAATGACGGTGTGATGGACAACGGCGGGATCATTGAAGATTCTGGCACAGATAACAATGAGATGGCCGGTGGAAATATTACCGTGACTCCTGCGGGAAATGGAAATAATACAACAGCAGCGCCTGGAACTACAGATGCCAACGGAACCGGAAATGACGGAACGGTATCCGGTGAGCTGGGTGACAGTGTGAAGGACCTGGGCGACGGCGTAGGAAATGCGGTGGATGATATTGGCAATGCAGTAGGAAATGCGGTAGAGGGCAGATAGAGTTGCTGTTTATTTCGTGGTCAGCAACTGTAAGGTAACCTGGTGCTACAGATATTTTACCACAGCATTGCATAAAACTGCTTCTGATGCTATTATCAGTGCATGGAAAGAAAACGGAGGACAGGATTATGAAATTCAGACCATGCATTGATATACATAACGGAAAAGTAAAACAGATCGTAGGAGGAAGCCTGAAAGATCAGGGTGATCAGGCGGCAGAAAATTTTGTGTCAGAGCAGGATGCGGCTTTTTATGCAGAGCTTTATAAGAAGGCGGGATTAAAGGGCGGTCATGTGATCCTTTTGAACGGAAAAGATTCTCCCAACTATGAAGCGACGAAAGCCCAGGCGCTTCTTGCCCTGAAAAGATATCCCAGAGGACTTCAGATCGGAGGCGGTATCTGCCCGGAGAATGCGTCAGAGTATCTGGAGGCTGGTGCCAGCCATGTGATCGTAACCTCCTATGTGTTTAAAAACGGAGTGATCTCCTGGGAAAATCTGGAGAAGATCCGGAATGCAGCAGGAAAAGAACATCTTGTGCTGGACTTAAGTTGCCGCAAAAAAGACGGTAACTATTATATTGTCACAGACCGCTGGCAGAAATTTACAGAAGAGATCGTGACACTGGAACTGATGGAAAAGCTTGGAAGTTACTGTGATGAATTTCTGGTCCATGCAGTGGATGTGGAGGGAAAGGCTCATGGTGTTGAGACAGAACTTGCGGAACTTCTGGGACAGTATACAGCTCATCCGGTAACTTATGCAGGCGGTGTCGGCTCCATGGCAGATATTGAGGAACTTCGAAGGGCAGGACAGGGAAGACTGGACGTGACTGTTGGCAGTGCACTGGATATTTTTGGCGGAAGCATACCGTTTGAAGTTCTGGCAGAGATGAAGTAGAATAGTTGCATATTCATGACAAAAAAATCCTTTTGCAGGAATATATTGAATAAATTTAGAAAAAATTTGTAAAATTTTTGAAAAGTGATGTTAAAATTCAACTTAATGTGTTATAATAGCAACATAAAACAGCAAAGGGGATGGAAGTCATGAAATTTATTATTAGTGGAAAGAATATAGCAGTAACAGAAGGACTTAAAACAGCTGTTGAGGACAAGCTTGGTAAACTTGAAAGGTATTTTACTCCTGAAACTGAGATTTCAGTAACCTTAAGCGTTGAGAAGGATCGCCAGAAGATCGAGGTAACAATCCCTGTGAAAGGTAACATTATCCGTTCCGAGCAGGTAAGCAATGATATGTATGTATCCATCGATCTGGTTGAAGAGGTAATTGAGCGTCAGCTTCGTAAATACAAGAACAAGATCGTTGACAAGCAGCAGGAATCCACAAACTTCCAGAAAGCATACCTTGATAAGGATTATGAAGAGGATGAGGAAGTTAAGATCATCCGTACCAAGAAATTCGGAATCAAACCAATGTATCCGGAAGATGCATGCGTACAGATGGAGCTTCTTGGACATAATTTCTTTGTATTCTTCAATGCTGAGACAGAGCAGGTTAACGTAGTTTACAAACGTAAAGGTAATACTTACGGACTGATCGAGCCGGAGTTTTAGGCAGAAGTCTCTGTAGGAGATCATGTGTGAATGATCTTTTATAAAAACTGAATATTGAACGACTGAGAAAAGCTCCGGACACGATTTGTTAATTAATTGTTCATTGTTTTTATAACTGGAAAGTGGTAGAATATATACCATATGTGATCTGGATATCAACAGAGAACTGGAATGATTATGATGATTGGAACGAACAGTGTCCTGGAATGATCCTGAATCGGATAGATAAGAGACTTAAATGTCCTATTTCGAATAAAATGATTGGAGCAGAAACATGAATGTTTTTTCAAAAGTATTTGGAACCCGCAGCCAGCGTGAAGTAAAGCGTATCATGCCGCTGGTTGAGAAAACCGAGAGCTATCAGTCCCAGATGCAGCAGCTTACCGACGAGCAGTTACGGGACAAAACCAGAGAATATAAGAAACGTCTTGCAGAAGGCGAAACACTGGATGATCTTCTTCCGGAGGCATTTGCCACCGTACGTGAGGCTGCCAAGCGTGTGCTTGGAATGGAGCATTACCGTGTACAGATCATCGGTGGTATCATCCTTCACCAGGGCCGTATCGCCGAGATGAAAACAGGTGAAGGTAAAACTCTTGTTTCCACACTTCCTGCATACCTGAATGCCCTTGAGGGAAAAGGTGTCCACATCGTAACTGTCAACGACTACCTGGCTAAACGAGATGCCGAGTGGATGGGTAAAGTCCATGAGTTCCTTGGCCTGACTGTAGGCGTGGTACTTAACGACATGAAGCCGGAAGAACGCCGTGCGGCATATGGATGTGACATCACATACGTTACCAACAACGAACTTGGATTCGATTACCTTCGTGACAACATGGTTATCTATAAAGAACAGCTTGTTCAGAGAGATCTTCACTACTGTATCATCGATGAGATCGACTCCGTCCTGATCGATGAGGCACGTACACCTCTGATCATTTCCGGACAGAGCGGCAAATCCACCAAGCTTTATGAAGTATGTGATATCCTTGCACAGCAGCTGGAGCGTGGTGAGGCCAGCCATGAGATGACCAAGATGGCAGCCATCATGGGTGAGGAAGTTATCGAGACCGGTGACTTCGTTGTAAATGAGAAAGATAAGATCGTCAACCTTACCGAGCAGGGTATCAAGAAGGTTGAGAAATTCTTTAATATCGAGAACCTGGCAGATCCGGAGAATCTGGAGATCCAGCACAACATTATCCTTGCCCTTCGTGCACATAACCTGATGCATAAAGATCAGGATTACGTTGTAAAAGATGACGAGATCCTGATCGTCGATGAATTTACCGGACGTATCATGCCGGGCCGTCGTTATTCCGATGGTCTTCATCAGGCGATCGAGGCGAAAGAGCATGTTAAGGTTAAAAGAGAGAGTAAGACTCTTGCAACCATCACCTTCCAGAACTTCTTCAACAAATATGACAAAAAAGGCGGTATGACCGGTACGGCCCTTACCGAGGAAAAAGAGTTCCGTGAGATTTACGGCATGGACGTTGTTGAAGTGCCGACAAACCTGCCGGTAAAACGTATTGACCACAACGATTCCGTATATAAAACAAAACGCGAGAAATTGAATGCAATTGTTGAAGATATTGTGGCAAGTCATGAAAAAGGACAGCCGGTACTTGTTGGTACGATTACGATTGACGCTTCGGAAGAATTGTCACAGTTGTTGAAAAAACGTGGAATTCCACATAAAGTATTGAATGCGAAGTTCCATGAACTTGAGGCAGAGATTATCGCAGATGCCGGTCAGATTGGTGCAGTTACGATTGCGACGAACATGGCCGGACGTGGTACGGATATTAAACTGGGCGAGGGCGTAACCGAACTCGGCGGTTTGAAAATTATTGGTACGGAACGTCATGAATCCCGTCGAATTGATAATCAGCTGCGTGGTCGTGCCGGACGTCAGGGCGACCCTGGTGAATCGAAATTCTACATTTCATTGGAAGATGATTTGATGCGTTTGTTCGGTTCCCAGAATCTGATGCAGATGTTTAATTCGCTTGGTATGCCGGAAGGCGAGCAGATTCAGCACAAGATGCTGAATAAAGCAATTGAGCGTGCACAGAAGAAGATTGAGAGCAACAACTACGGAATCCGTAAAAATTTGTTGGAATATGACCAGATTAATAACGAGCAGCGTGAGATTATTTATGCAGAGCGCCGCAAGGTACTCGATGGCGATGACATGCGTGATACCATTATCAGCATGATTGATGAACTGGTTGAAAAATATGTCAATATGGTAATTGGCGATGACCAGGGACCTTCCGAGTGGAATTTGAAGGAGTTGAATGAAATTCTCATTCCGATGATTCCGGTTAAACCGGTTACCGGTGAGGGCTGCGGTTCAAAACAGGAATTGATTCAGAATTTGAAAGAAGAGGCTCTTCGTCTGTATGAGACAAAAGAAGCAGAATTTCCGGAGCCGGAGCAGATTCGTGAGATTGAGCGTGTCATTATTTTGAAAGTAACGGACAGCCGCTGGATGGATCACATTGACGATATGGATCAGCTTCGTCAGGGAATCGGACTTCAGGCATTTGGACAGAGAGACCCGGTTGTTGAGTATCGTTTACAGGGCTATGATATGTTCAACGATATGACGGAGTCCATTCGTGAAGAGACGGTTAAGATGCTGATGCATGTCCGCATTGAGCAGAAGGTTGAGCGTGAGCAGGTTGCTGAAGTGACAGGTACCAATAAAGATGATTCGGCAAATGCACCGATTGTCCGTAAATCGGAAAAAATCAGCCGAAATGCACCGTGCCCATGTGGTTCCGGTAAAAAATACAAATATTGCTGTGGCAGATAAGCAGTGAATGACTGCGTTTGCATAAAAAAAATTAAGGTGGTGATTTTGTGGTTGAATTGGATAACATCCGAATCGAACTGAGCAGTTTTGAAAAACC
>OGPZ01001102.1_pt1 | contig 20311 bp, 19 predicted proteins | sample 1553111 | NCBI WGS metagenome assembly OGPZ01 (sample SAMEA2579968, study PRJEB22360) | human gut metagenome
ACCCTTTTAGTGCTGCCTGGACTGAACTAGCAGAAGCCAGTCTGTATTTTCTAATAAAAGTGCCGGAAGTGAGAGCTTTAGCCCTTCCTTCTTTAGTGATAGCAATCAGTAACTCCTTTTGTTTCTCCGGCAAACGAAAAAGAATCTCCGAATAAGTATATCTGAATGAATCAATAATCTGCCGAATAGCGCCTGGCACCATTTCAACTCTACAGACTCCCTGTTCTGGAGTCATGTCATAAAGCGTATTCAACACTTTTTGTATATACCATGTGATTCCCTCAAACTGTTGATAAATCGCAATAATAGCATTTTCTTCTATTTCTTTGCCCGCACGCTTGAAATGAGTACCTGCAAAACGAATATATTCTTCTAAAGGAATACTCTCCAAATGCATCATTGATACACTTTGATAAAAAGGCCGGGAAGGCGTTAAAAACATATTTCCCATCACATGCCGCTGGCTCCCTGCAAAAATGAAACGTGCATTATTACAATGTTGCACATAGGTCCGAAGAGTAGCTTCCACATTTTTCTCTACATATCCTGAAATCTGCTGGAATTCATCAATTGCAACCAGACAAGGTTTATCCGCCTGTTCCAAATACCGGAAGATTTCATCGAGTGTAGTAGCCGGAGCTTGTATATCCCCTAACCCCAAATTCAAAGAAGGCATACCATTCACATCAAAAGAGATACTGGCTTGCAAAGATTTCACACATTCCCAAAAGCTCTGCAAAGCTTTCTTCCCCACAGGTTTCAGCACTTCCAGAATCTCCTTACTAAGTGCAAAGACCAAATCACGCAATGAGCGGCTATCATATATATCAATAAAAAAGGTATAGTAACCCTGTTTAATTTCAGGAAACTGAAAGCAATGACGGATCAGCCCTGTCTTTCCCATTCGCCGGGTAGAAACAAGAGCCAAATTATTCCCATTCATCACCTCGCGCACCAACTGTTCGCTCTCAAAACGGCGATCGCAAAAATAATCAGCAGAGACATAGCCGCTTGTTATAAAGGATTTCTTATCATAGTCTTCATACATCTCACGTTATTACGCAAAGATAATTATTATAAAATAATAAAAGCCATCTACTATACATTATTTCATCATCATCCTTACTCAACAGGCACCACATGATAATAAACCCCACGTGTTTTCCTGAACGACTTTACTCCCAATCTCTGCAAGATACGCCCGAAATAATTAACTTGCCCGGAAGAAAATTTCATTTTACTTGCTTTTTGTATCCGCTGCAATATATCTGCAGCAAGCAACCATTCTCCCTCTTCTTCCTCTTCCGCTGCCCGGTAATATACCTGAAACAATTGCTCAATCGCCGGAGACTGCTCAAACTCCCGATTAGCCTCTGTCATAATCGCCTCCTCCTTTTCGTCAAACCAATAGCGTTCATTACTATGCAGCAGCGCCATTGCCTGCGCATACAATTGTTCATAATCAATAGGGCGGACAACATCAATCACTCCCGTTACCTCGACACCGATAAAACGGCGACTACCGGAAGTATCCGTCAACAGATCCTTATGATTACTTGTACCGATAAAAGAAGCGTACCGGCGGAGTTCCTCCACTGCCGAAGCGTTCGGACGTCGCGTATTGACGACAGGCTTTTGCAGAATATGCTTGAGAAAAGACTGCTGATTGATGCCAATCTGATCGAACTCATCCATATTAATCAATAAAAAGCGATTCAAATACAGTTCAGCATCCCGTTTCCGGCTGAAATCGATACTGTCCGTATAATATGCCTGTAAACATGGCGGCAAGATCAAGCGGCAAAATGTAGACTTACGATAAGCTTGCGGGCCGATCAATATAGGCGAAGTGCTATTCGCATGATTCTTACCCATCCCACGCCAATGTGCGACCATACTAAGAAACCAGCGACGAAACAATTGAGTCCAATAAGGATGGTCACAAGGAACCCGTTTGGCTAAATTGCCAATATAATCCTTACCGTTCCAACGAGGAAGGTCATAAAGAAACTCTTCGATAGGTTGATAAACCGGTACATGATCCGAATTCAGATAACGCACAACGTCTTTATCCCAAAGTTTAAGCCCTTCATAATGTGCATTCATTGCAATACTTGCCATCAATCGTTTATCCACCGGACGAAAATAAAAATCAAAACTATTCCGCTCACGGCACTCCACCTGTGATGCCAGTTGGTTGAAACGAAAATCATAACGCCGTTTCATAAACTCATCCATCTGCATGACAAACAATTGTTCCGGTAACAGGCTGCTCTTATCTGCAAATCCTTCACAAGTCCGATATACATTCCGCACAGTCTCCCGAATCAATGTCTCATCCTTCGGCAAATGATAATGAGCACGAGACCATCGCACCGTGTCTTCTTCAGGAATACCGGCACGAAAACAATGTTCCGCCAGATGAATCAACAGAGATTGCTTATCCCCTCCCTGCTGATAGCCTGCCTCTTCATCCAATGCACGTGCAAAAGCTGCCTCGAAAAGCAAAGAAAGTGCACCACATCTCTCATAGCCGGGTGCAAGCCGTTGCAGTGGTGAAGTTTCCGTTTGCACTCGTTCGCGATAAGTTGTCTCACCCGGCATACTTACAGGCTGTTGCATATAAATAGGCATTGCTTCAGGATTAAAATACAAATCCGGGTCAAAAGTCCAGCGACAATACTGTTCCAATGAAGGCTCTTTCAGTTCAATATCAAAAGGAAGCTGGGGTTGATAAAACTTCACAGCCAGCCGATAGGCATGTGCATGGAAAAGCTCCGCCTGTTCACGAGTGTTCGGCAAACAATCATCAGGATAGGTAAAGCGTACCCATACTTTCACCGATTTTCCAGAAGAACCGGTGAAAGCCAAATAAGTTTGCGGAAACTCCCTCACCCGTTCCTTCACTTCATTCGCTTCCATATACCCCGACAAGTTATTCACCTGAATCATCACAATTCCGTTGTATTCACTCATGGTCGTTATGCCGTCTTTGCGAAAAAAGGCTGCTGCAGGCAGCAACTTCGGCACTTTCTGCACATAGTCATTTTTGTCACCTGGAATCATAAAAGGCAGGACTTCTCTCATTTTTGAGACGGGCTGTGATTTGGTTTCCACTTTCATTTGCTCTACGAGCTGTTCGATTCTTAACGTACGCATAGTGTTCACCTTGCCGTCGTCTCTTACCAATGTTACTCTCATTACTTTATTTATTTGTCCTGCATGTGTTTGTAGGGCGATTATTACCACAGACAAATGTACGGTTAATATCCCGTACAAACAAGTTTTACAACACACTTATCCCCGCCACTAGAAAAGATTCCGCAATTCTTATTCTCATATTCTCATAAGTTTTAGATAAAGACCACATAATCAAAACAGTACACAATGAGAAACGTTTTTAAGATTGGCATTTCTCATACTTTACCTTTCATTTTTCCTCAAAAAACGTCTATTCATCATAGTATCTCAAGGTATTTCTCATAGTCAACCACCAACTATTCGCCCCACTCATTGAGCAACCTTATTTTACACAATATTGAACTATCATTTTCATGTAAACAATAGCTTAATCACTTGTTTTCCACCCAATAATGTTGTATCTTTGAAAGACCATCCCACTCGTTCCACTAGAGTGCACAGACCTGTTCACTACAGTAAAAAGATCTGTCTACTAGAGTGAAAAGAACCGTTCACTGGAGTAGAACGGTTAGGATGTCGGTTAAATAATAAAAGGATAAAGGCAAGATGTACTAAACGCATCAGGTATATAACATATAAACAACCATTAAACTAAAACAAAGATGGCAATACAATTCGAGTTTTATAAGAATCCCCAACCGGAGAAAGAAGGAGAAGAACCTAGTTATCATCCACGAGTAGTTAACTTTCAGCATGTGACCACTCAAAAACTGGCAAGAGAAATCCACATGGCAACCACTTTTGGAAAAGCAGAAGTAGAAGCAATGCTAATGGAATTAAGCAGATGCATGGGAAACCACCTATGCGAAGGAGAACGAGTACATCTGGATGGAATCGGTTATTTTCAGGTTACATTACAAGCTACTGAACCCGTACATTCGCTTACCACTCGTGCAGATAAAGTGAGACTAAAGTCCATTAACTTTCAGTCGGACAGAGATTTAAAAAGTTTATGCATGAGCAGTCACTTACGACGTTCGAAATACAAGCCACATTCGGCCTCTCTTTCAGAAGAAGAGATCGACAAGAAGCTCACTGCTTATTTTGCAATCCACCCCGTATTGACCCGCAGTAATATGCAGTCACTTTGCTGCTTCACTCAAAGCATGGCCAGCAGACAGATTCGTCGCCTAAAAGCGCAAGGCAACTTACAGAATATAGGTAAACCCACACAACCAATTTATGTACCAGCTCCGGGATATTATGAGAAATAAATTCAACGGGTATGAGAAATAAGCCAAATTAAGGTCTATTTGCGAGTGAAACTATGAGAAATGCCAAATTTAAAAACATTTCTCATAGCTTACCTTGCTAATTATCTGATATTTACCATCTATTTATGAGAATATGAGAAACGAATATTTCATATCCATTCCAGAAGGACAATACAAGAAGCCAACAATAGAAAGATTGTCATTTGCAATTTCCAAACAGCAAATAAAAAAATAAGAAAAGGATAATTGACAAAACATTTTTTTATATATTGGTAGAAACATATGAAGAACAAAAAAAATAAACACACTAAACTAATCCATCATGAAAAATCTACTTAACATTCTATTCATTCTACTATTTATTTCATCTTGTTCAGACACAGATAGTAATACATTTCCTGAAATAGATGACGAAGAAGAGGAAAAAGATAATACGGAAAAAATTATTCCACTAAAGCTAGAAATAGAAGAAACAAAAAAAATATTTTCGACTATGCAGTATTCGGTCTGTTCCCCGACAAATATGGTGTTATGTTTTCTTTATTCGATGTTTATGATTCAATCACATGGAAAGTCGCAAATTTAGAAGGCAGCTTCAAAATATTTGAATACACAACTCATGGTGCTCATTTTGTGCGTCAATGGTCTCACAGTTTCTATACCCCCGGTAAATACAAGACGTATGTATTAGGATATAAAGACAGCAAAGTAATCTATGGCGATACAGTGGAAATAGATATAACAAACACAAAAGATTTTCTTTGTTATAATTGGGAAGAAGTAAAAGAAGGTACCAATGGTATAGGATATATAGATGTTTTGAACGATTATGAATTTTCGACATTTGAAGATATACACCAAGGTGTCCCATCTGTACAAGTGTTAATTATTGACAAGAAAAAAGATAACAAACCTGCTTTTCTTGAGAAAAGCAAGAAAATATTTATTGATTATATAAATTCACTATATTCCACACTGCCTGCTTATAAGGAGACAGACAAGAATTTCTTAGATAAATACAATGATTTATTCATGTACAAAATAAAAAGCTCTTACCCTGTATGTATATGGATAACTCCCAAATCAAAAATTGTATTAGTCAAAGAAGAAATACATAACGAGTACCAGCTTTATGCAGAGCCTAATTATGAAATCCAATAAATTATTATCACCATGTATTAACCTAAATAACAATCAACACTGTAATATACATCATGATTGCTCCACCCCTAATTATACAAAAGACAGAAACAAGAAGCTGCATCGACTTTCTTCCCCCTGTACAAACAAGGCTCAAATATATTACTATTTATGTATTAAGATAATATATCACTTAAACCAATAACAAGGGTTACAAATTCTTTTCCATTTCTCCTGTCTTTGTTTAGCATCATGCATTTGCAGCATTTTTTTTCTATAATATTTACCATATCCATAAGGAGACAAATATTTTTGCTCATTCAATGGCTTATTTAAAATATTATCAAAGAAATCAAAAAGTCTTTCCTGCCAATCCAAATAATTATTTTGATTCAGCCAAGGCTCAGATAATATTGAAAGATATTTATCATCATTTATGTCCAACTCAATTATACGTTCCACCATAGCTTCTAAAGATGGGTAGTCTGCAGCATTAATAAAAGAATTTGGATTGAAATCTAGTCCAACCAATCTATTTCCCCAATATATGGGCAGGGAATTTACTAACATAGGCTCCATGATCTTCTCTGTAGTATATCCATCTTTTGCACTATTTTCAAAAGCTATATTAAATTTATAGTTAGAAATAAACTCTTTTTTATTAGCAACTCTCCCGCCAATATTATTCTCAAATGCTCCACCTGAATCCACCCGTTTATATTCAGAAAGCAAATGAAAGAAACGGGCCCTTTCAGAAGCATCGGTCCCATTAGAAACAACAAAACTGCAGAATTTACGATTTAGAACTTTTTGCGGATTAATATACTTGGGATTCCCTAATTCCTCAATACCATATAAAGCATACAATGGCAAACGCATATAACGTTCACCAAATTCCATTATATCGAAACCTATTGCATAATCACAAAGATTAAAATCTGGGGTTATGTTTTCCCCTGTATAAAATATTTTTATGCACCTCTCGTACTTCAAATTCTCATATCCAAAAGTAGAATATATTAAGTAATCAGGATGATCACTAATTTCCAGTTCATACTTTTCTGACAGAACATTTACAAAAGTGTTATTATAGCTATCAAAACCATCCCAAAAATCCACAAACTTAATTTTTACTTTCATTTGATTTTTATTTGGTACAAAGATAATTAATTTACAAAAAGAAGCTTCAACAATTAAACAAAACTTAGGGACAAAATCGAATTCATTTTTACGACAAATTGTATAAAAACTTATATTATTACAACAAACAAGGATAACAATAATTGCAAATAAGATATAAGAACATTGGAATTCCCATAATATTTTCAACATGATCTACCAATATTGATATTTTTTATATAAATTGCAACCATTATCAATAATAAAATATAATTTCGTAACAATGAGTTCCTTTATAAAAAAACTAAAGTCGGCAATCAGGCAAGCCAACAATTTGGACAACCTTCGTTCTGAAATAGCCCAGCTATACGCCAATATTACATACAACAATAAAATTCAAGAATTAAATAGTTGTGTTCTGCACAGTACAGAGAGTGGTATCACCAATATGCGCTATTGCGATCATGAAATAATCATCTCATTAACGACATACGAACCACGTTTATATGAAGTTTATCTAGCTATAGAATCAATCATGCAACAAACAATAAAAGCCAATCGAATTGTTCTATGGCTATCAGATTCTTTAAAGAATGAACCTTTACCTGCCACATTGCAATTGCAGATAAAACGAGGACTTGAGGTTAGATATTGTAAGGATATTCGTTCCTACAAAAAACTTATTCCTAGTTTAAAAGAATTTCCTAATGATTCCATTATAACCATTGATGATGATCTTATATATCACATTGACGTCATAGAAAAACTTATTTATAATTATTTAAAAGATCCTCAATATATTTATTTTAATCGAGGCAGCCTTATATCTTTTCAAGAAGAAAAACTATCTCCATATTTAAATTGGAAAGAATGTACTAATACAGAGATATCAATTCTTAATTTCCCAACTGGTGGCGCAGGTGCATTATATCCTCCTCATATTTTTAATGATGAAATATTCAACGAATCTGTATTTATGAGTATATGCCCTTATGGAGATGATATTTGGTTTAAAGCAATGGCACTTTACAACAATAAACTTAGCAGAAAAGTATACACCCACGACAAAATGGGAGATGATTTCCTTTGCAACCCCAATGTACAGGAATGTGCCTTACACCACATTAACAATGGACAATTACAAAATGACAAACAAATAAAAGCTGTTTTTGAGAAGTACAAACTTGAGACAAAAATACGAGAGCAGCTATAATAGTTTTTACTTATATACAAATGATAACCACCATTCAATATGCCATTATTAAACTAAATCAATCCTCCAAGAATATAGCTTCATTACAATAAGGCTCCATAAACAACATATTTTTTCAAAGCGAGAGAAATGAAACCATTTCTCTTTTTTTACAAATCTTTCTTTTTGATTTATGCTTGGATATTCCCTTCGTATTTGTTGAATTTCAATATTATAAGGAATAAAGACAAAACGATGAATACCTTTTATCGTTTTGTCATAACCGGCAGCAAAAAGAAAAAAGACAGGTGAAAGAAAAAGCAAAGCATGATAATGATAAAAAACGATATTAAAAGTTTTTTTAGTCCTATTTTCAATACCATACACTCTCCCCTTGTTACTCACAAAAGTATATTGTTGCATATTCCATGGAGCTACTCCACCACCTAAATGTTGAAGTTCATGAATTCCTTCAAATCGCACACACCAATCATCCAGATATTTCTGATCTCCAAATTTCCCATCCTCTTGCCTATTATAACACCACTCCAGACAGGCTTCTCGCCACCATTGCAAAACATTACGAGCTCTTTTATCATTTTTAAAAAACACAAACTGGACACAATATTTACCAGATGTTTTGGTTTGATCGTATTTTTTCGTGTACCGATGCTCTGTTATCATCACAGAGCTATCACCAACCTCATCAATAAGAATTTGTGGGGAAGAAAAGAAAAAAAGATCAGCATCGATATATGTACAACTATCCACATTATAATGGTCTAAAACATAAAGAACAATAGAAGGTGTACATGTCCAACAATATTCACCACGAGTACGATTTTCCTTAGCTATTAAAAGCTCTTGATCTTCAAATTCGCTCAAGGAGATAACTGTTACATTTTTAAAATTATTACACAAGAAGAAATCATAACAATAATCATCAAACGCAAAAATATACAAGTGAAAATTTTCACACTGTCTACACAAAGAGCGATACATAGCCATTCCTCTAGACATATAGACCGAATCAAATAAAGTACAAAATGTCATCATAAACGAAACTACTAATTAACGAATAAAAATAAAATTCCAGAATCGTTTTCTCTTCTTTTCTTTTCTTCTTATTGGCAATAATGTTATAAAATAGTTGGCTATCGCTCTACGTGCCTTTTTATTTTCTTTGGCTTTTAATTTCTCTAACTGGATAGGAGTTTCTGATACTTCTACATTATAATTAGTATTCTCCTCACAATGAGTACCACCTTGCCCATCCATGCCATTCTGAAAAACTAAAGATCTCCCTGGATAAAGCGTTAATTTATCATTTACCATAGCCGAAGCATACCATCGAATAGCCCAAGAATCCACTTGCCCGCTAATCTGTGCTTTAAGCATATCAACATAAGGATAACACCCATTAAAGTCGAATTTATTACATAAATCCCGACTTACTATTGCTTGCAACAATTCTTTAGAATCAGCATTAAAGAGATCCCATCCACGTTTCCACGTACCCCACCCCCAACAATCAGCAGTTTTTATGAAAAAACTCTCAGGCAACACTTCCTCCACTGGATACATATATCCATGAATACTAATAACCTTGGTTACATTTTCATACATATCCAGAGCTTCATTCATATATTTCAAGAAAAAACGAGACACAATCAAATCATCCTCAACAACAATAGCCCTACCATATCTATTAATAACAGAAGTTACCCCATCAATAATACTATTGGCTAATCCAAAATTCTTAGGACGCTCTACGATTTGAATATTTTTAAATCCACTTATAGTTCTAAGATATTCTCTTGTAGCATTCACTCCACCTACTACATCCAAGTTCTTTGGACCATCGGAATAAATTATCAAATCACTATCTGAAGCCTCTATATTTTCCAATAAAGCTTCCACAGCTTGCTTTGTATGCCTAGGACGACAATATGTAAAAAGAATAATCGGTGTATAGCTCATTCTATTTTAAAGTTTTCATTATTACCTGTATTTGATCACACACATATATTATTTCTTCATCAGTTAAAGTGGGATACATTGGCAAAGAAAATATTTCTTTTGCCGCTAGCTCTGTTTCCGGCAAATCACCATCTTTATATCCCAAATACGAATAAGCCTTCATTGTATGAATAGGCCAAGGATAACTAATATTTAGAAAAATCTGTTTCTCTTTAAGTTTGGAGATTATCATATCACGCAAAGAGTGACGCACGACATAAAGATAATAAGAATGCCTATTATAAGACTGTTCTTTAGGCAAAATTAGCCCTGTATCGCGCAACATTTCGTTATACAATTGAGCTATTTCATTCCTCCTTCTCACATATCCCTCCATTTTCGGTAGTTTTGTCAACAAAATAGCAGCTTGAACTTCATCTAACCGAGAATTATATCCGTGTTCTAATGCATAATAAGTCTTTTCTGCACCATAAAACCGTAAACGCCTTAGTTTCTCATCTATTTTTTCATCATTAGTAAGTATCATCCCCCCATCGCCATATGCTCCCAAGACCTTAGTAGGATAAAAAGAAGTCGTAGATACATTAGACAAACAACCGGCCATTTTTCCTTTATAGGATGCACCTTGTGCCTGCGCACAATCTTCTATAATACACAAATGATAACGATATGCAATTTCCATAAGAGGATCCATATCAACACACTGACCATACAAATGTACAGGTAAAATACATCTTGTTTTTGAAGTTATAACAGCTTCCACTTTTGAGACATTCATCAAATAAGTTTCCGGGTCAATATCCACAAAGACAGGAGTTGCGCCAACAGTTACAATAGCCGAGACAGTTGGTATGGCAGTATTTGCAACTGTTATCACCTCATCCCCCTCACCGATACCCAAACTATGAAGAGCTAGAACTATTGCATTTGTACCATTATCAACTCCTATCCCATAACCTACACCACAATATGATGCATAAGATTTTTCAAAAAGTCTCACTTTTTCTCCTAATATTAATTGCCCAGATTCAAATACTTCTTCTACAGCTTTCAATATTTCTCCTTTATTCTCTGCATATTCCTTCAGATAGTTCCAAACTCTTACTTCCATAACTTAAATCAAATTTTTAATCTTATATTTGATAAATTCGTCATAATCTCTAACATAATCATCTTCTTCGTAAATATGAGAGGCCAAAACCAAACAAATAGACCCGGATGAAAATCCCTGTTCCATAGCCCAAATACCAGGGGGGATATGCAATCCATAAAAAGGTCTATTCAACAAAAGTGTCCTTTTATTCACTCCATCATCTAAAACGACTTCAAAACTACCACTTGCAGCCACCAAAAGTTGATGACACTCTTTATGCGCATGTGCACCACGTGCTTCTCCACCAGGTATATCATATGAATAAAAAACTCGTTTTACATCAAAAGGAATATTAACAGAACCATATACTGGCGTCAAATTACCTGCCCGATCTTCAAATTTCGGTAATTCAACAATGGAACAATCAAACACTGTCATTAGATTCTTTTTTTATTTTCACAAAATCCTCATATTCAAAAATATAATCATCCGGATCATAAGTAGTGGATGATAAAACTAGAGCCAAAGAGTTTGTTGAAAAGTTCTCCATTCTTCTCCAAATCCCACAAGGAACATACACACCATAATAAGAACGATTCAAAGTATATCTCTTTACAAAACTTGAATCATCAAGAACAACATCAAAGCTACCAGAAAGAGCAATGATAAATTCCTCACTTTTTTTATATGCATGCCCACCACGAACTTCACCACCAGGCACATCATATATCCAATATACCCTCTCTATCTTAAAAGGAACATTTGCAAATTCCTCAATAATAGACAAGTTTCCTCTTTTATCGAGGATCTTGGGCAAATCAATGATTTCAATAGTTTTTGCTTGCATATATCTCAATAGACCATTAATTATACTTTTGAGAGACAAAGGTAACACATTATATTAAACATCTTTATTTTAAAACAATTTATTAATAATTATTCAAATGATCAACTCACACTAAAGTTAAACACTTCATAGGGTAATTCGTTTCAAATTTGAAAGAATATAGTTCGTACATTATCAAAAAAAGTCGTATTTTTGGCAATTATATGAGATCATAACTAATAAAATGAAGAATCCTAAGCTTAGTATCATCACCGTAAACTTCAACAATAATGAAGGTTTAAAGAAAACTATTGCAAGCATTAAGCTACAAAAATTTTCAGATTACGAACACATTATTATTGATGCAGGCTCTACCGACGGTAGTTTGGAAACCATTCTTGAGTACCAAAAGAATAATATATATCTTACTTTTTGGGTATCGGAATCTGACAAAGGAATTTACGATGGAATGAATAAGGGGATTAGGCATGCAAATGGGGAGTATCTCTATTTTCTAAACACTGGTGACTGTTTAAAAGACAAGGTACTTGAAAAAATAAACTTTGACGGAACGGAATACATCTATGGAGATATTACTGTGATAAAGGCTAATGGTCATAAAGAGAATAAAATTTTCATAGACCCGATCGATCCGATATCTATCTTATTAAAAGATACAATTTGCCACCAAGCCTGCTTCATACATAATTCCTTATTCAAAAAGACTCTATACAACACTGATTATAAAATAGTAGCAGATTGGGGACATATAGTGGATAACATCATATTTAAAAGATGTAGTTATAAACACATTCCTTTATTTATTGCAGATTATGACGAAAGCGGATTTAGCGTAACTAAAGGATGGGCAGTAGTTTTAGCCGAACGTCACAAATGGCTGAAAGAAAATGTACCATATCCCTTTTTCGATGTTTTAATAAAGCTAGATGTTGTACAAACAGAACTTTATACTCTGAAAACATCCGAAATCGGAAGTCTCCTTCCACAACTCAATCACACACGTAAATTTCAGAAACGCATGAGAAAGCTGATTCTTTTTCTATATAAAATAAATATGTTTTTTTCATCTAAGAAAAGTTCAATACAACAAACCCTATAATATAATTATGAAAGAAGCAGTAAAAGAAATCATAGTAAGTGTAATCGTACCAAACTACAACCATCAAAGATACCTACAAAAAAGAATAGAATCAATCATCAAACAAACTTTTACAAGTTATGAAATAATCTTATTAGATGATTGTTCAAAAGATGGAAGCAAGGATACACTACTTTCTTTTCAAAACAATCCACATATAACTCACATCATATTAAATCCTGTGAATAGCGGTAGTCCATTTATCCAATGGGAAAAAGGAATCAAACTTGCCAAAGGTAAATATATCTGGATTGCAGAAAGCGACGACTATGCTAGCCCATTATTTCTAGAATATACAGTTAAAGCATTAGAAGCACACCCAAAAGCATCCCTTTGCTACACAGGTTCACATATCATTGACACCACAGGCAAACCTATCATACTCGAAGGATTTGACAAATGGGAAGAAGACGGACTTTCATATATCTTCAATAGCCATGAATACATAAAATCTCACTTACTGCATCACAACTCAATTTATAATGCAAGCATGGTTCTATTTAGGAAAGAAAATTGCTTAACAGCAATCACACCTGAATATAAAAAAATGCGTTATGCGGGAGACTGGCTCTTTTGGATAGAACAGTGTAGAAAAGGAGATGTTATTGAAATCAGAAAAAAAATGAATTATTTTAGAAAGCATGATACAAATACAACTCTTAAAGGAGATGAAAACGGCAATGCCATCATCGAAATTTCCTTTATCAAAGGATTCTTATATAAAAACATCCAACTAAATTGGGCTGAAAGAATCATTGATAAAAGCAGCTTCTATCGACACATCAAGTATTATCCAATATCCAAACAGCGAAGAAAGCAGTTATACAAAATAGCTTCACAACAAGCTAATATTACCTTTTGTTCCTACGTCATTGGACAAAGAGTTAAATCATATATAAAACATCGCAATAAGAAATAAGTAAAAGTAAACTATTATTTAAACAAATCATAGAACTGGGAAGCAAAATTAACAAGACTATATTTATCTAGTTCAGACTGTTTTATTTGTCCAACAAATTCATTACGTCTACATTTATCCCTTAACATTTCTATTTTATATACCAAATCATCAATATCTCCCTTTTTATACAACAAACCATTCACCCCATCTTCTATTCGTTCTGGATTAGCACCTACATTGGAAAGAATTACTGGCAAACCACATTTCTGTGCCTCAACAGCTACACGTCCAAACGTTTCAAAGCCCGAACAAACAACCAATACATCTGATAATAAATAATACGAGTGAATACAATCTGTAAAAGGGGCTACTACTACATTATCTTCTAACTTATTTGAAGAAATAAAATTCTCACAAGATGAGAGATAACCAGCATCAGAACCCACTAGAAAACAATTAATATCTCTACCAGAATCGACGATTCGTTTGATGGCCTGCAACAACTCAAGTTGACCTTTATTTGAGTCAAAAGTTCCAACAAGCAATATCGTATATCGTTCATGTGCCTTCTGTTCCGAAGTACATAGCATATCAACAGCTTGACAAACTACGCTAATTTTAGATATTGCAATTGCTTTTTCATAAAATATTCTCGCAAACACTGATGGTACAATAACCTTTGAAGAAAGTTTGTTTATCCACTTATATACAGTCTCTATAGAAAAAACAAACCTCCTATCATCCCATGTAGCTGGCACCTCGTGAATAAACCAAAAGTGTTTAATTGACATAATCTTACACGCCAAAGCCAAATATGGTAGCACTATTGTATTAGTTATACCATAATCAGGCTTTATCAATCGAAGATAACTCCTTATTTTTATTGTTTTTTTTATAGCCTTAAAAATAAATGATATTTTTTTTCGAAGGGGCACCACATTATTATTACTCAATAACCACCAAGGCATCGAAATAACCTTATATCCATCAATATAAGGCATACAGGTATCAATCAATTCTCCCTTACTAGGAAATATTACATAAATCTCACAGCATGGATATTTACATTTCAATCCTTTAAATAAATCAACCAGACATCTCTGGGCCCCTCCATTATGATTACTATCATGAGAAAGAAAAACAAGTCTCATATATCAATTCATTTAGAATTATTATTTTCTAATAATAGGTCAAATAGGGCACTCCATTTTGGGCCAACAATATCCATAGAATAATCCTGCGATTTCAAAAGTACCTCAGTTCTCATTTGCTCTATTTTATCGGGAGAACTTAGCAATCCACAAAGCTCATTCGCGAATTTTTCTTTATCAAAAGGAGGAATTAATATACCATTAATTCCAGAAGGAGATAATATTTCACTAACCCCAGCACAACAATTAAAGGCTATAGGAACAACGCCATTAGCTTGTGCTTCCGTGAGACAAAGAGGCCATCCTTCGAATGTAGATGTTAAACAAGAAACGGAAGCATCGCGATAGTACGATTGGACATCCTGCGTCCCACCTACAAAGATTACACGTTCCAAATTCATTTGAGCAGCCTGTTGTTGTAGAGACTTCTCTTCTTTACCACCGCCAACTAAAACAAGTTCCCAGTCAGGTATTTTTTTATAAATCATCCCCCATATATCTAGTAGTCTATCAACTCTTTTATTCTCATAAATCATATTACCAACAAACAGTATCTGCTTTCGCTTATCTAGATTTACATTATCTACCTTTTTCTCCGAGTTATGTATAACATAAAGTTTGTTTTCTACAGGAAGTCCTAAAGTCTCGATAAGTTGTTTTCTATAAGCGTCGCATAACACAACATAAGCATCAACTAAGTTATAAGTCGATTTATAATCTTCGATACATTTTTTCATATACCGTTTCAGCCATACCGCCTTAGGGTATCCTAACAAATACCATTCCATCCTTTTCACAAAAGACCCTTGTATCCTTTTTCTACGTTCTAATTTTGCAATCGCCTCCCAGAAAGGTACATTATGTAATATATAGATAAATCTGCAACTAGTTTGTTTCCTAATATATCCCAGATGATCCAATAAAAAACCAGGCACAACGAAAGCATCAATAGAAAAGGAAAGAATGGTGCGAATTATTGCATCAGCATTTTCCTTTGAGTCAAGACGACGATCTGGCAATTCTATTAAAGTAACTTCGGGAGTTTGACCATCTTTTCTATTAGAAGTAACAATATAAGTTTCATACCCAAATGGCTGCAAATATTTTGCAATATCCCTAGTTACCCTTTCCCCGCCACCGCCAGGAAACTCATAATGAAAAAATAATATTCGACGTTTCATGTTTAACACCTCCATATAATCTCAATTAAACATTTCTATACAGGTCTTTAATCTATTCATAATTATCGACCAACTGTAAAATTCGGTAACATACCTTCTAGCTCTCTCACCCATTTGGTTTCTCAATTCTTCAAAGGAAGTATCCAGTAAATAAAGTTTGGCAATAAAATCACTTTTCCCTATATAATACAGAGCAGCATAATTACTCTTTACACAGTGTTCTTTCAAAACTTCACATTCTCCATTTACAATCATAAGCTTCCCTTGGCTCATTGCTTCCAGTAATATCAATGAGAGACTTTCAAACTTTGATGGGTTTATCACAATTTTAGCATGTTGCAATATGACCATCTTTTCCTCATCACTTACAAAACCCGTATATATTACATCCTGATGTTCAAAAGGTAATCGGTCGAAATTAATACCTCCTACCAAGACCAATTGGAGTGAGCTCTGAGGGCATTTCTCTTTATAACTTATAAAATAATCAAATATTTTTCCCATTTTATTGGGATCAACGCGCCCAATATACAACAGATAATCTTCGGGAAGTTCGTATTTCTTTTGAGTTTTTACCCATGAAGCCGGCTTTGTTTCTTCAATCCCAACACTAATAATTCCATGGGGAGACAAATGTTTACCAAAAACGTTTTCAGCCAATTTCTGTTCTGCTTCTACATTAAAGCCAATATATGCAACATTTGTCATCACCTCCGTTTGAATAGCTTTAAAGAAAATTCCTTGATTATGCATTGTAGGAATCAATATCGTTTTTTCAGGAGCTTCAATAGCCGTAAAAAATGTAGTAGGCTCAGCCATATTTACAGGAATAAACACCTTATACTCATCCTTATTATCACGTATAAATTTACGCATATCAGGAGAATAAAAAGGATAACTCAAAAAAGAGTTCAATTCTGCCTCATGTTTACATCTCCATACAGGAAATATATTAGCCAAATATTTCAAAATTCCGATACGAAACAAAAAGCGCCTCCACTTTCGCGCAGTTTTTTCTTCTTTAGAATACAACTTATGCTTTTCCGGATCAATCGGGGCAGCTTTGAAACGGCGAATCAACACACCATTAATATTCTCTTCACCTTCAGGAAGTTCATTCATTCCAGTGTTATAATTACGAACGCAGGTTGTAAAAACCTCAACATCATAATCATCAACTAGTCTCTCGGCTAACATTCGGCAATGATACTCCGCACCGCCATTGATATCTTTTCCATATCTAATGGCAACCAAGGCTATTTTTTCTTTCGCCATCACGTTTTATCCTCTACTATAAGTGATTATTTGATTATTTTACAAAAGTACATATTATCGAAGACAAGTCGCAAATGATTTCCCTAAAATTAACCATATATTACCTAAAAACAAAGATATATTCTATCGATTCAAGTTTTTTATGTAATTTCGCATATTAGTTTAAATTCAAAAGAACAGCATAAATTTAGCAGCATGAAAAAGGAAATCAGTGTATCAGTAATCATACCAACCTATAATTGGCCAGAAGCTCTAAACTTATGTTTACAAAGCGTTCTAGTCCAATCTGTTCTTCCTAACGAAATCATTATTGCGGACGATGGCTCAAAACAAGACACCAGAGATTTAATAGACAATATAAGAAAAAAAACATCGGTGCCTATCATACATGTATGGCAAGAGGACAATGGATTTAGGCTTGCACAAATTCGCAACAAAGCCATAGCTCAAAGTAGCAAAGATTATATAATCCAGATAGATGGAGATGTTATATTGCACAAAGATTTTATCAAAGATCATATTTGGTTTGCACGCAAAGGTAGTTTTGTAAGTGGCAGCCGAGTTATTATAGAAAAAGAACTTGCTGAACGGCTCTTATCATCACAAACTTTTAATATATCAATATACACAAAAGGTACTCATAGTAAATTGAACGGAATACATATACCATGTCTTAGTTCCTTACAAGAGAAGTATCGGCAAGATGACATTTTGTATGTAAGGGGATGTAATATGGCCTTCTGGCGAAATGACTTGCTACAAGTTAATGGCTATAATGAGGAAATGACGGGCTGGGGACGAGAAGACAATGAACTTGCGAGCAGGTTAATCAATCTGGGAATCGAAAAAAGAATCATAAAATTTGCAGGTATTATGTTCCACATATACCATCCAATACGCCCCCGTACAAGTGTCAACAAAAACGACGAGATACTCCGGCAGACAATCTCCTCTAAAGCAACGTGGTGCGCCAAGGGGATTACTCAATATACAGAATCCAAACGCTAAATAAAGCTTTAATACTAGAAAACGAACTATTAACGAAAACGAAATAAAGCCCTAAACAATTGCTATTCTACGGATAGTAATGTATATTTGCACATTTATTCTTCGTTAGATATTTGGAATATGAAAAAAGAAGTCACAATATCGTTAATCATTGCTACATATAATTGGCCAGAGGCTTTGAGACTCTGCCTAAACAGCATTTTAAGACAAACGATATTACCTTCTGAAATTATTATTGCAGATGACGGGTCCGACGAAAGGACAGCAAAACTTATACGTGATTTTGCACAAAAAACATCTATTCCAATATTACATGAATGGCACGAAGACAAAGGTTTTCGTAAAACAATTATACTAAACAGGGCTATATTAAAGGCCTCTGCCCCTTATATTATTCAAATCGATGGAGATATTGTAGCCAGTTCTCATTTTATTGAAGATCACATACGCATGGCGGAACAAGGTTGCTTTATTAGAGGGACTCGGGCAAATCTCAATGCAAGAACTACTATATCTATACTTGATAAAGGGAAATTTTCAATAACCAATAAACTTCAGTTAGTAATGAAGCAGCCAACAAATGCTTTACGGCTCTATCCCATAATTGCACAGTTTGCTACTCGCAAAGAAATGTCAGGAAGAAGGGTGAAAGGATGTAATATGTCTTTCTGGAAAAAAGACCTTATTGCTATTAATGGATACGACAACAACTTACAAGGATGGGGACATGAAGACGAAGAGCTGAGTTGGAGGTTAGTCAATTTAGGCAGACAGAAAAAAATCATTAAATTTTCTGCTATTGCCTATCATCTATATCATAAACAGCTTTCCCGAAAAGAGGAACCTCACCACCGGGATTTTATGCAGAAAATAAAAGAAGAAAAAATAACCAGAACAAATAACGGACTTGAAGAAATCTAACGAACCAAACCTATGACAGTTTCATTAATTATTTCGACATACAATTCTCCCAAGGCATTAGATCTGTGCCTCATGAGTGTACTTCGACAATCAATACTTCCTGACGAAATAGTGATTGCAGATGATGGTTCCGGCAAAGAAACCCAAATAATAGTGGAAGAATTCAAAAAACTATCACCAGTACCAGTCATACACGTATGGCATGAAGACAATGGATTTCGCCTAACTGTTATCAGAAACAAAGCCATTGCAAGAGCTAACATGGACTATGTGATACAAATTGACGGAGATATCATTTTAAATAAATATTTCATCAAGGACCATAAACGTTTTGCACGCAGAAACAGTTTTGTAAGCGGTAGCCGGCTCAACATACAGCCAGAGCTTTCTAAAAGACTAATAGCAGAACGTAGTATTCAAGTTTCAATCCGCAACAAAGGAGTACACAACCGCCTCAATGGCATACGCTGTCAATTACTAACATGGTTCTTACAGAATTATCACCAAACCGACCTATTATATGTACGTGGCTGTAACATGGGTTTTTGGAGAAGCGACTTATTAATGGTCAACGGATATGACGAAAATATGATCGGCTGGGGACGGGAGGATAGTGAGATTGCCTGCAGACTTATCAATGCGGGAATTCGTAAGCGCATCATCAAAAATGCAGGAATTGTATTTCACTTGTATCACCAAGATAATTCACGAGCACAATTTAATATTAACAACGAGATACTAGAACGAACAATTGACGAAAAACGTACTTGGTGCTCCAAAGGAATAGACCAGTATTTAACAAAGAAAAAATAGACAAAAAAATATGGAACAAAAGAAATTAAATTTTCTGGATCGAAACGAATTTAACTACAGCCCATCAAAAGAAGTAGTAGAAGCTTTAAAAAACTTCGATATAAATAAACTTTGTTTTTATACCCGCATTTATGATG
>OGPZ01001113.1_pt1 | contig 20106 bp, 17 predicted proteins | sample 1553111 | NCBI WGS metagenome assembly OGPZ01 (sample SAMEA2579968, study PRJEB22360) | human gut metagenome
ATCATCATTTCATAAAATGTGTGATGGTTCTTATTTTTTATCTTATAGCAATTCCATAAAATAATGCAATCAAGACAGTTCAGCAGAGTGCGAGTTTCCTTCTATAGCCCTCCTCGTAAATTATGTATATAAGAGGATTACTATACAGAATTTCGTCGCAAACTGCCATAAATACTACTATGAATAAAGGTTATATATCATAAACACTGCGCACTTTCAGTCCATCCGGCTTTCCATCGAGTATCTTCACTCTGTATTCTCCTGCATTCATGTCAAAATAATTATCTTCAAGAATCAGGTCATCATTCTCATTCCGGATTTCCACACTCTTTGCATATGCTTCTGCCTTAACAACTATCTCATCTCCGTCTACGCGCACAGCCAGTCCGGGATTCAGATAGTGGAAGTATTTCGGATAGGAAAAAATCACAGTTCCCTGAGAAATAATCTGATCATTTTCCCATGCCTCATAACTTACATATTCATTAAAACAGTCAATCTGGGGAAGTTCGACCTTATCCATCCATACAGCAGACAATGCCGGTACTTCCAGCCACTGTTCTTCCTCCCTCAGAATTGTGGCATCTGTCTTTCGCACTGCCCATTTCACCAGAACCCTGTGAGCATCCAGCGTTTCATTGGTCACATTCAGACGGATGGATTTTTCAAATTCAAAATGCTGACGGTTCATATCCGCTTCCACTGTCATCCAGCTCTGTTCTTCACAGGAAAGCATTACAGGCGCAAAGAATCTCTTCGCATAATAATGAAGCGCTTTCCAGCGTCCGTAATAATCAATGGATGACCAGGAAATAACCGGCCAACAGTCATTTAACTGCCAGTAGATCGCACCCATACAACGTCCCCTGTTTCTGCGGTAATGCTCGACTCCATATCGGATTCCATCTGCCTGGAGAAGCTGAGATGCATAAACAAAATCGCTGAAGTTCTCAGGATAACGGTATGCTGCCTGCATGTATTTGGCAATTTTTCCATTTCCTCCGTAATTTCTCTGATGTTTCTCCATCACATAAGAAAATGGATTCAATTCTTTCGGATCATCTGTTACTGTTTCAAGCGTTTTTACAGACGGGAATGACTGAAAACCAAACTCAGATGCATATCTGAAGAAATATTTACGATATTCTGAAAATGGCTTATTGCCATGCCATACTTCCCAATAATGCACATCTCCACGGTTCGGATCATTGGGTTCATCAAAGGAACCGCCTGATGACGGGCTTGCAGGCCAGTAGAAGGTATCCGGGTCGTATTCGCTGAGAACTTCCGGAATAATGCGCTCATACATAAACAGATAATCTCTCATTTCTGTCGGCTTTGTCACCCAGGTGCCCTGCTTTACAAACATTTCCATCTCATTGTTTCCGCACCACAGGGCAAGGGATGCATGATGACGGAGGCGTTTGATATTATCAATAAATTCCTGACGGATATTTGCCTCAAACTCCGGTGTCAATTCATAAACAGAGCATGCAAACATAAAGTCCTGCCATACCATCAGCCCCAGTTCATCACAGAGATCAAAGAACCAGTCCTCAGGATAATAGCCGCCGCCCCAGACACGTACTGTATTAAAGTTCGCTCTCTTGCACTGAAGAAGTAATTCTCTGGTACGTTCTCTGGATGTTCTCTGCAGAAGATTGTCCTCAGGGATATAGTCAGCGCCCATGGCAAAGACCTGATAACCGTTTACTTCATGAGCAAAGCTCTCGCCCCACTGGTCTTTCTCTCTATGCATGGTCAGCGCACGGAGACCGATTTTTCTGCACCAGGTGTCTACAATCTTATCTCCGGCTTTCAGGTCTACCTGCACCTGATATAACGGCTGTTCTCCCAGTCCATTTGGCCACCAGAGCTGCGGATTTTCAATCTCCATTTCATCCGGACAGTCATCCCATATGGTTTTTGTTCCATTCGGTGCGGTTACAGTCACCTGATATTCCAGTGCCTGTGCACCTTCATACCCATCTGCTTCGCTCTCTTCCTCATCAACAGTCTCCACATCTACTTCCGGAACCAGCAGGACTTTGCCATCCTTATGTACCTGACGGATATACACGCTGTCCAGTCTGGCAGTTTCAATTCCCAGAAGTGTTACAGGACGGAAGATACCTCCATCCGGCAGACATGCACCCCAGTCCCAGCCGCACATATAGTGAGCTTTGCGCAGATGCATAAATCCCTCAATTGTGTCTTCATTTCCCCTGTTTTTATATTTCTTAAATGCCTCTGCCATGAACTTCAACGGAGAGCGAATGATAACGCGTAAGGTATTTTTGCCGTTTTCAAGCAGCTCTCCTACCGGGAATTCCCAGATTCTGTGCATGTTATCAACTTTTCCAAGACAACATCCATTCAGATAGATGTCCGCAATCGTATCAATCCCGTCAAATCTCAGGATCACTTCCTGACAATCTTTAAACTGCGCTTCTTCATAATTAAATACCGTTCTGTATTCGTAATCCTCCTCCATCAGTGCTTTCGCCTGATATTCATTATCCCCAAAGAACGGATCCGGCATCTTTCCGGTCTTAAGAAGTGCCGCATAAATATCCCCCGGAATCTGTGCCGGAATCCAGTCCAGTTTTCTGATATTGCACAACTGCCAGTTTTCATGAAGCTGTAATTTTATCATTTGTCTTATCCCTCTTTGATTATTTTTTACATATGTTTGCATTCAACTATATATATAATATCATACTGCCCTTTTCTAAATCAACTCTGCAAAAGAAATCATTACTGTTCACTCCGTTCACAGTAACAGGAAATCTTTTGCTTGACATTCCCGAAAATTCTATGCACAATAAAGGGAACAGAAACTATGATGTATGGAGTATATAGAAATGAAAGAAAAGTTATATACCATTCCACTTAATGATGCGGTAAATGCCAGTGACGAGTGTCCTTTCTGTTTTATTGAGCGGGAACTGGAGCAGAACTCGCTGGATTTTGTACTGGGTAACAGTTCTTCTTATATGGAAAGTGACATCCGGGATCAGACGGATAAGGCGGGATTTTGCAGGGTACATATGAAGAAAATGTTTGATTATGGGAATACTCTTGGGAATGCATTGATTCTTCAGACTCATTATCATAAACTTCGGGAAGAGATGAGAAAGCAGTTTGATTCTTTTTCACCCGGAAAATCCTCGGTCCTCGCGCGTTTCCGCCGTTCAGATTCCAGCGCAGATAAGAATCCGATTGCTGCATGGACTGCTTTTAAGGATTGCAGCTGTTTTATCTGTCAGAATATTGAGGATACATTTAAACGGTATGTGGAAACTTTTTTCTGGCTGTATCGGCAGGATAAGGAATTTAAAAATAAAATTCTGCGCAGTAAAGGCTTCTGTCTGCATCACTTCGGGATTCTGTGCAACGGTGCAGATAAATATCTGAATGATAAAGAAAAGGCTGAGTTTTATCCTGCCATGTTCAGGCTGATGGATGAAAACTTCCAGCGTATGGAAGAAGATCTGGTATGGCTGTCAGATAAGTTTGATTACAGAAATAAGGATGCTGACTGGAAAAACTCCAAAGATGCGCTCCAGCGTGGAATGCAGAAACTTCGCAGCGGATACCCGGCAGATCCGGTGCATAAGGCAAAATAAAAAATTCTCTCTTAACATTTATGAACCAATATACTTCATGATCATTTGTTAAGAGAGAATTTTTTATTACATTACAACTCCATCAATTTCTATATCAGCATCCACATCCTGAGTATAGTCGATATCTTCATATCGGAATCCAAACATATGATAGAAATCTTCCCAGTAACCATCAATATCGCAATATTCCTTTACAGTGTCTGTAGTAACAGCTTTCCAGCATTTTTTTACTTCTTCCTGAATCTCCGGCGTCAGTTCGTAATCATCCATACGAATGAAACCATTCTCATCTATCTGGAAGCCTGTTGGTGTGTAGAGTTTCTGTGTAAATAGTCTGGCAATCTGCTGAATGCAGTTTTCATGATTTCCGGCTTTCTTCATTACTTTATAGAGGATTGCAAAATACAGCGGCACAACCGGAATTGCTGCACTTGCCTGAGTTACAAGACCTTTATTTACTGATATTACCGCACAGACATCCGGGTGTGCCTGGTTGATCTCAGACATTGTTTTCTGTAAATGCTGTTTGGCAGTTCCGATGGTTCCGTGATAGTAAATTGGATAAGTAAGTTCCGGTCCGATGTAGGAATATGCTACGGTTACTGCATTCTCAGTCAGTACATCTGCTGCTTTCAGCGCATCAATCCAGTCTGCCCAGTCTTCACCGCCCATAACCTTTACAGTACTTAAAACTTCTTCCTCTGTAGCAGGTTCTACTGTTTTCTCTGTGATCTCATTATTTCTCAGATCCAGACTCTTCTCTGTAAATGGCTCATCTGTAGTTTTCAGACAGGAAGACCAGGTCTTTCCTTCTGCATCTGTACGTCTCGGTGCTGCCAGGCTGTAGACTACCAGGTCCACTTTTCCAAGATCCTGTTTGATCAGTTCAATCGCCTTCTCCTTGATTTCCTTTGAAAAAGCATCTCCGTTAATGGTCTTTGCATAAACACCTTTCCCGGAAGCCAGTCTGTGAAACTCTGCTGTATTATACCATCCGGGTGTAGCTGTCCTTCTGCCATTTGCCTGACGTTCAAACATGATTCCAAGAGTATCAGCACCACAGTTTTCCAGTGCACAGATACGGGATGCGAGGCCGTAGCCTGTAGAACATCCGATGATCAGTGCTTTTTTTGTTCCGTTTACCATTCCCTGTTTACAGGCGTAATCTGCCTGGTTGCGCACACTCTCTGCACATCCCTGCGGATGTGCGGTTGTGCAGATATATTCTCTTACTTTTGGCTCGATGATCATAACTTTTCTCCCTGAATTTATTTCTTTGCCTGATATTTTTTAGTCAAGCGGATAAAATCATCCGCTTCGTTACTTGTTCATAATCGAATAACTGCTCCGCAGTATATACGCTTGAATTGTATGTATTGCAAATATTTTGAATCTCAAAATATTATAGCAAAGAAAAAGCAGAACGTAAAGTAAAAATCTCAGATTCTTCCCTATGTTCTACTTTTTTTACATTCTGACTCTGATTTCATCTATAAACTTTGTGAAATATGCTCCGCCAGAACATTACATTACTTTTACCCACTATTTCGCAGTAGTACTTCCAAATCCACCATTGCGGATTTCTGTAGCATCATCATCTACCGTGATTCCGTACTCTACAAAGATTCCCTGCATGAATCCTGTATCTGCCGGGATTGTAAGAGTTTTGTTTTCATTGGAATCATTTGTGATCTTTGAAAAAATGTGGCCTTCGTTATCTGAATAGAAATAATCACTGTCAATGATACCAACTGTGTTGTTAAGCTGAAGACGGTATTTAAATCCCAGTCCGCTTCTCGGATAACATTTCAGCACCCATTCCGGCTGCATTTCCACCCGGATTCCTGTCGGGATCTTTACTGTTTCGCCTGGTTTCAGAGTAAATTCTGCCGGTGCGAAAAAGTCATAGCCGGCACTTCCTGCTGTCGCTCTCTTCGGCAGACGGATAGCCTCGTATACTTTCTCTGCTTCTTCCTGAGACTGTGCGAAGGTATCAATCCAGTCTGCTGTGAAGCGTTCTTTGCTTACTTTATGAAATTTTGCGATTCGTTTCATCTGTTTTTCCTCCTGTCTGGTCATGCAAAGCTGACACTCCTGCTTCGCAGTACACTCATAGCTGAATATTTGACTGATTCAGTAAAAAAGCAGTTCAGGTACACCTGACGCATACTTGAACTGCCTGTATATTTCTTATTTATGCAATACGACTTTTCCTTCATGAAGAGTTTTGGGAACATCGATCACTCTCTGATTGCTGGAACCTTTCCATTTCAGGGAAAGTTCTTTCTTGTCCACCTCAAATTCACCGTCTACGCAGACATCCAGATAACGCACAATCTCTTCTTTGCAGATCTCCTCCCAGAGGAAACCTGTATAAAGCCAGATTGTTTTACCAGGATATCTCTTTCTGATCTCCTTCGCAAAGGCTGTTACCTCAGTGATATTTGCCGGGTGCAGTGGATCTCCACCTGAAAAGGTAATTCCGCTCACATAATCCTTATCCAGTTCCGCAAAAATCTCCTTGCGTTCTGCCTCACCGAAAGGCAGTCCGCCGTTTGGATCCCAGGTGACAGGATTCTGGCACTCCGGACAGCAGTGATTGCATCCTGCCACCCAGAGCACTACACGAAGTCCGTCGCCATTAAGCATATCGTCCTTGGTAATATTGTGATATCTCATAATTTTTTACGCTTCTTCCGGTACATCCTTCATGCTGAAACTGATTCTTCCCATCTTGTCTTTGCCAAGGCAGATAACCTTAACTTTATCACCAAGTGTGAGAACATCCTCAACACGATTGATTCTTTCTTTACAGATCTTGGAAATGTGTACCATTCCCTCTTTACCCGGTGCAAATTCAACGAATGCACCAAACTCTTTGATGCTGACAACTTTACCTGTAAAGATCTGTCCTGCTTCAAAATCAGTTGCAATGATCTTAACCATGTTAGCTGCCTCATCCATGCTCTTCTGATCAACTCCACAGATAGATACCGCACCTTCGTCTGTGATATCGATCTTAACACCTGTACGCTCGATGATCGTATTGATAGTCTTTCCTCTCTGACCTACAACATCACCGATCTTCTGAGGATCGATCTGGATCTGGATGATCTTCGGAGCATATTCGCCTACAGCTGTACGGGGAGCTGCGATGCATTTCTCCATAACTTCTGTCAGGATATATTCTCTTGCTTCTTTTGTACGTCTGATTGCTTCTTCTACGATCGGTCTTGTCAGTCCATGGATCTTGATATCCATCTGGATTGCTGTGATACCGTCATGAGTTCCGGCTACCTTGAAGTCCATATCTCCGAAGAAGTCTTCAAGTCCCTGGATATCTGTCAGAACGATGTAATCATCATCTGTATCGCCTGTTACCAGACCACAGGAAATACCTGCTACCGGTTTTTTGATCGGTACACCGGCTGCCATCAGAGACATTGTGGATGCACAGATACTTGCCTGAGAAGTAGAACCATTGGATTCAAATGTCTCAGATACAGTACGGATCGCATATGGGAATTCCTCTTCGCTTGGAAGTACAGGAACTAATGCTCTTTCAGCAAGTGCACCATGTCCGATCTCACGACGTCCCGGTCCTCTGGATGGTTTTGTCTCACCTACAGAATAGGACGGGAAATTGTAGTGATGCATATATCTCTTTGAAGTTTCAAATTCGTCAAGTCCGTCAAGCTTCTGTGCTTCTGCAAGAGGAGCCAGAGTTGTGATGGTACAGATCTGTGTCTGTCCACGTGTGAACATAGCAGAACCATGTACTCTCGGGATAATATCTGTCTCTGCTGCCAGAGGACGGATCTGAGTAATGGCACGACCATCAGGACGTTTGTGGTCTTTTAAGATCATCTTGCGGACAGTCTTCTTCTGGTACTGATATACAGCCTCACCCAGAACTGCAAGCCACTCTTCCTTGTCGGCAAAAGCTTCTTTCAGTTTCTCTGTTACCTGACGGATATTTTCTTCTCTTGTCTGTTTATCGTCAGAGAATACGGCAACTTCCATTTCTGCCGGAGGTACGACCTCTTTGATCGCTGCGAAGAGTTCTTCCGGAACTGCACATGATTCGTAGCTGTGTTTCGGTTTTCCGCATTCTTCTACGATCTTATCGATAAATTTAATGATCTCCTGGTTTACTTCATGAGCTTTATAGATAGCTTCGATCATCTTGTCTTCCGGAACTTCTTTTGCGCCGGCTTCGATCATGATTATTTTCTCTCTTGTGGAAGCTACTGTAAGCTGAAGGTCAGATACATCTTTCTGTGCCATGGTAGGGTTGATGATATATTCACCATTGATCAGACCAACCTGTGTGGTAGCACACGGACCATCAAACGGAATATCGGAAATGCAGGTTGCAATAGAGGAACCAAGCATAGCCGGAATCTCCGGATTACACTCAGGATCAACAGACATAACCATGTTTACCAGTGTTACGTCGTTTCTGTAGTCCTTCGGAAACAGAGGACGCATTGGTCTGTCGATCACGCGGGAAGTAAGGATTGCATGCTCGCTTGCTTTTCCCTCTCTCTTGTTAAATCCTCCTGGGATTTTGCCTACTGCATACATTTTCTCTTCATATTCAACGCTTAACGGGAAGAAATCAATTCCTTCTCTTGGCTCTTTGGATGCTGTTGCTGTAGATAAAACTGTAGTATCACCATAGTGCATTAATGCTGCACCGTTTGCCTGTTTTGCAACGCGGTTGATATCTACTGTCAAGGTTCTTCCGGCTAATTCCATGGAATAACTTTTGTACATATGTTCATTCTCCTTTTTTCATAATTCTGTTGTCATTTTCTGTTACCGTTCACTGCATGTCCGGTAACTACTTTATTCTTTTCAAATTTGTCTGTTCCGTCTGCTGACAATCTTGTCCATCAACGTTCAGACTTTTTATGAAATTGTCACATTAAAACAGGAGTCCGAAACAACTGAAAAAACTACTTTTCAGGCAAATATATCTGCCTGTTTTGTTACTTTCATATACAAAATAATCTTTTCAGTAGTCTCGGAAATAACTCCTGTCATGTTTCGCAGCTTCTGAATATGCAGATGCAGTCGAAACAACAAGCCACCGCAATCCTGAAAAACACCATATTTTACAGAACTGCCATATACATAAAAAGGGAGGCGGATGGAAATCCGCCCCCTTCCGCATACTAAAAGGCTATTATTTTCTTAAGCCTAATTTTTCAATCAGTGCACGGTATCTTTCGATGTCTGTTTTCTTCAGGTAAGCTAACAGTCCACGTCTCTGACCTACCATTTTCAGAAGACCACGTCTGGAGTGATGATCTTTATGGTTGCTCTGTAAATGCTCTGTAAGTTCCTGAATTCTTGCTGTAAGAACTGCTACCTGTACTTCCGGTGATCCTGTATCGCCTTCAGTTCTTGCATATTCTTTCATGATCGCTGCTTTCTTTTCTTTTGAAATCATTGTGATTTCCTCCTGTATTCTATAATTATTATTGATTGACCGCCACACATTAAGAGATGGTCGGAGCGTCCGGTCCCTGAACATGGGCTAAATTCACCTTGGTTAGTATAGCACATTGATTCTGGTGTGTAAACCTCTTTTTTACAAAGTTTCAAAATATTCCTGTCCCTTCACAGCATCCCTCTCCAGCTGTGCCTTCAGTGCCTCCAGCGAAGAAAACTTCTGTTCAGGTCTGAGGAATTTTTTGAAATCTACCTTGCAGTATTCCCCATACAGATCTTCATTGCAGTCAAACAGATATGTTTCCACACCAATAAACTTCTCGCCGCCAACAGTAGGCTTATGACCTACATTGGTAATTCCCTGATAACTTCTGTCTCTGAAATGGGATACTGTGATATAAACCCCGTTTGGAGGCATCAGTTTCTCTACCGGAGGGATCAGGTTGGTGGTCGGAAGCAGATATTTATGTCCCATTCCACGTCCATGTTCAACGATTCCTTCTACTGAGAAATCTGTTCCCATAAGGAAACGGAATTTTTCCATATTTCCTCTGTTCAGTTCTTCCCTGACAAAGGTACTACTAATCTTACGGCGTCCGTCCATTTCTTTTGGCAGGACTTCCGTATGAAATCCATATTTCTTTCCGAACTCTTTGAGCATGGCAGGAGTTCCTTTCCGCTCATAGCCAAAACGGAAATCCTCTCCAACTGCCACATAGGAAACCTGCAGATCTCCTATCAGTATTTCTTTTATAAAATTCTCTGCTTTCATGTGCCGTATTTTCTCTGTGAGCGGACATTCCAACAGTATATCCACTCCCATTTCTTCCAATATACGACATCTCTCTTCCTTTGTGAGGATTGTTCTTGAGGCAGTTCCAAGCGCAAGTACAACCGCCTGTGCACCTTCCTGTTTCTGCTCAATAATTTTCTCAACCAGTTTCTGATGTCCGCGGTGTATGCCGTCAAACTTCCCAAGTGTTACCGCGCTGTGTGAAATTCTGGGAAAATCATTCTCAATCCTTAAATATTCCATCATGTCTCCTAAAACATTTTTACAGGGAAATACCTGTTTCTTTTCTCGTCCCACTGGTAAACTCCGGCAAAACTGCCTTCACTGCTGCACATACGGATCCATCCGTTTTTCTCCTGTGCATCGACCAGTGCCTGTACAAGAGGATTTCCATTAGCCAGAAGTCTGTCCCCTTCTTTTGTACAGCATACCCTTGGATACTCTGCAAGAATCTCCTCAATACCGAGGATTTTACTCTCTATGGTTCCTTCCTGCACTGCCTCTTCTGTCTGCGCCAGGGTAATGGCATCATCCAGTGTAAATCTGCCCACCTTTGTCCGCAAAAGACTTTCCATGGCAGCTCCACAGCCCAGCTTTTCCCCTATATCATGGCACAGAGTACGGATATAGGTTCCCTTGCTGCAGGTCACACGAAAACGCACCAGCGGAAAACTGATATCCAGAATTTCTATCTCATAAAAATGTACAGGTCTTGGTTTACGCTCCACAGTCTTGCCCTCTCTGGCAAGTTCATAGAGTTTCTTTCCATTGACCTTCAGTGCTGAATACATTGGCGGCACCTGCATATAGTCTCCCACAAAAGAACTGACCACTGTGCAAAGCTCTTCTTCTGTAACGGAAAGCTCTGTAGTCTGTGAGAGAACAGTTCCGCTCATATCCTGGGTATCCGTAACAACACCCAGACGCATCACTGCCTCATAAGTTTTCTCTTTATCTGTGATCATATCCACCAGACGGGTTGCTTTTCCCAGAGCCACCGGGAGCACTCCTTCTGCATCCGGATCAAGAGTTCCTGTATGTCCGATTTTCTTCATATGAAGGATTCCCCGAAGCTTTGCCACCACATCATGGGAAGTGAATCCTTTTTCCTTACGGATTACAATTACTCCATCCATCAGACTTCCTGCTCCTGAAACTGTTTGCAGATCTGTTCTGTCACATTGTTGATCACATCATACACAGAACCCTGAAGATCACATCCTGCTGCTCTCATATGACCGCCGCCGCCAAAATATACTGCAATCTTACTTACATCCACATTTCCGTTGGAACGCAGGGAAACTTTGAAAGACTGAGTTTCCACTTCATAGATAAACATGGCAACTTCCACTCCCGCTGTAAGGCGAAGCTGACTGACGATACCGTCCAGATCCTTGCCATCCACACCATAGAACTCCATGTCTCTTTTTTTAAGATATCCGATAATACATTTTCCATCCAGAAGCAGGATACTCTCTGCAAGAACACGCCCCATTACCTGATTCTGCACATAAGTTTTCTGATAGAAAGATTCGTCAATGATCTTACTGAAATTGAATCCTGTCTTCATCAGTTCCCCGGCAATACGCATGGTCTCCGGTGAAGTTGAAGAGTACTGAAATACCCCTGTGTCATGAACCATTCCCGTATAGATTGGCACTGCAATGGTACGGACCACTTTCTCAGGATCAAAAAGCCCATAGAGAACTTCACAGGCAGAGCTTACCTCTCCCCTGATATGATTCACCTGTGCAAATCCGGAGTTACTGATATGATGATCAATACATGCTGTTCTTTTTGCAGTGTCAAAGTATGGACCTGCAATGGCAAGTCTGTCTCTTGCACTTACATCACAGGTAACAAAAAGGTCATACTCTTTGTCACCATCCAGCTCTGTTTTAATCTCATCCATACAGTCAATATGTCCGAAAACAGGTTTGGGATTATCCAGGTACACATCTGCCTGAATTTCCGGATAATAGGTTTTTACATATAAATATAACGCCATACAGGAACCAACGCAGTCACCATCCGGACGGATATGTCCGCCGATTCCCATTGTTTTCACACCTTCCAGTATTTCCGCAATATTTTCCATGTTCTCATCCTCTTTTAATTCTCATCCTGCTCCTCATCCTGTCTGTGGGAGTTGCTGTCTTTCTTGGTAACATCATCAATAAGCTTTGACATATTTACACCATACTCAATAGATTCGTCCAGGATAAAACGGATCTCCGGTGTATTTCTCAGGTTTAAATTACGCGCCAGCTGGCGTCTGATGTAGCCTTCTGCACTGTTCAGACCTTTGATCGTCGCTTCCTTTGCTTCTTTTTCACCCAGCACACTGATATATGCTCTGCAGGTTTTCAGATCAGGAGCCACTTCTACAGCCATGACAGAAGTCATCGGATGAATACGCGGGTCCTTGATCTCGTTGCGGATAATGGTGCTGAGTTCCTTCTGGACTTCCCCATTGATCCGGGTATTCTTAATACTGTTTTTTCTCATTTTAAGTTTTACTCCTATATATCCGGCAATTCTGTCAAATACTGTGAGCAATCCGGATCATCGACTATCCTGATCACATTATTTTCTGAATTACCACAATCAAGTCAAGGTGCGCACCACACTGTACCTGACACTATGAATCGCGCACCCTACCTTTATAAACCATTACTATCTCGGTACTTCTACCATGATATAAGCTTCTACTTTATCTTCCTCTTTCACATCGTTAAATCCGTCAAATACAAGGCCACATTCGTATCCTGCCTTAACTTCCTTAACATCGTCTTTGAATCTCTTCAGGGATGCAAGCTCACCTTCAAATATCTGCTCGCCTTCTCTGGAAATACGAACCTTGCAGTTTCTCTGGAAGATACCATCCAGAATATAGCTTCCTGCAATCGTACCAATACCGGATGCCTTGAACAGCTGACGCACTTCCGCATGACCGATAACTTTCTCCTCAAATATAGGATCAAGCATACCCTTCATGGCAGCTTCTACATCTTCGATTGCCTGATAAATAACTCTATACAGACGAAGATCTACACCTTCCTGCTCAGCAAGCTGTTTTGCAGTTGCATCCGGACGGACATTAAAGCCGATAATGATCGCATTTGATGTAGCCGCAAGACTTACGTCAGACTCATTGATCGCACCAACACCGCCATGGATCACCTTTACAACCACTTCTTCGTTGGAAAGTTTGGTCAGACTCTGTTTTACAGCTTCCACAGATCCCTGTACATCTGCTTTGACAATGAGCGGAAGTTCCTTCAGATCGCTTGCCTGAATCTGATCAAAGAGATTATCCAGAGATAATTTGCCCTTAGTCTCCTCAAGAAGACGGTTCTTGTTCTCAGATACAAATGCACCTGCAAAGTTCTTGGCTTCCTTATCACTGTCAAATGCAAGAAGAATTTCACCTGCATTCGGCACATCACCAAGTCCCAGGATTTCTACAGGAGTAGAAGGACCTGCTTCTTTAATCCTGCGTCCCTTATCATCCATCATGGCACGAACCTTACCATTGCATGCTCCTGCTGCAATAAAGTCTCCCACATGAAGAGTACCTTTCTGGACAAGGATCGTGGCAACCGGACCTTTACCTTTATCAAGCTGAGCCTCGATTACAAGACCTCTTGCGGAACGGTTCGGATTTGCCTTTAATTCACATACCTCGGCTGTAAGAAGGATCATCTCAAGAAGAGTATCGATTCCCTCTCCTGTATGTGCGGATACAGGAACAAAAATCGTACTTCCGCCCCAGTCTTCCGGAATCAGTTCATATTCAGAAAGTTCCTGTTTTACACGCTCAATATTAGCACTTGGCTTATCAATCTTGTTGATTGCAACTATGATCTCAACGCCTGCCGCCTTCGCATGGCTGATAGCCTCTACTGTCTGAGGCATCACACCATCATCAGCTGCTACAACCAGAACTGCGATATCTGTGGAGTTTGCACCACGCATACGCATAGCTGTGAAAGCTTCATGTCCAGGTGTATCCAGGAATGTGATCTTCTGTCCGCCAACCTCTACTACAGAAGCACCGATATGCTGTGTGATACCGCCGGCTTCTCCACGTGTTACATTTGTCTTACGGATTGCATCCAGAAGAGATGTTTTACCATGGTCAACGTGCCCCATAACACAGACTACAGGTGGTCTTGAAACCATATCTTTTTCGTCTTCTTCATCCTCTTTGAGGAGTTCTTCGATAACGTCTACCTTCTCTTCCGGTTCTGCGATGATATCATATTCCAGAGCAATCTCCTGAGCTTTCTCAAAATCGATCTCATGGTTTACGGTAACCATCATACCCTGCATAAAGAGCTTCTTCACAATTACTGACGGCTGCATTTTCATAGCTTCTGCCAGTTCGCGGATCGTCATCTTCTCCGGAAGTGTGATTTCCTTAACCTCAGGTTTCTTCTCTTCCTGTTTTGGCTGCGGAGCCGGTTTCTGCAGAGCTTTCGGGATTCTGGAATTCTTATTGAATCCACCCTGATTTGGTCTGCGTCCGCCACTCTGTGTCTTATCAAAATCTTTTTTCTTGTTTTTGTTCTCTCTGTCTCTTTCTCTCTTGCTGTCTTTGGAAGTCTTTGTCAGTTCCGGTGCAAATGCCATATCGTCATTCTTTCTTGTATTCTGGCGCTGTCCCTGACGTCCCTGACTGCCGCCGAAGCGTCCGTCACGTCCTTCACTTCTGTTTCCGTCCGGACGACCCTGGCCATTGCCCTGCGGTCTTCCTCCCTGACGGTTTCCATCTCCCTGTGGTCTTCCCTGTCCGAAACGTCCTCCCTGACGATTTCCATCGCCCTGGAATCTTCCGCCCGGACGGCCCTGACCATCGCCCTGGGATCTTCCCTGTCCGAAACGTCCTCCCTGGCGGTTATCTCCCTGGGATCTTCCCTCGCCCTGAGGTCTTCCCTGACGGTTTCCTTCGCCCTGGTTTCTTCCCTGGCCAAAACGTCCTCCCTGGGATCTTCCTTCACCCTGAGGTCTTCCCTGACGGTTCTGTCCGTCCGGTCTTCTGTTGCCTGTACCTGGGCGGTCATTATTATTTCTTCTTGGTCTGTCACCGTCTGTTCTTGAACTGTCGGAATTTCTTCCTTCTGCATTTCTTGGTGAACCTGTTCTCTCGCCTTCAGCTTTCACAGGTTTCTTTCTTGTTTTTCCTCCGTCACTTGCATTCTGTGCATGAAAAACGCGGATAATATTTTTTTTCTTTTTAGGTGTTTCAGTTTTATCTCCTTCTGATTTTGCTGTTACAACCTTTTCTTCTGTCTTGGGAGTCTCCAATTTCGCAATATGCTCCTTTCCCCTGTTATTATTGTCTTTTCTGAATCTATTCTTTACTTCCGAAACCGCAGGCTCATCCACCATACTCATATGGCTTCTCACATCAACGCCTTTTGATTTCAGAAACTCGATTACTTCTCTGTTCTGTCGTCCAAGCTCTCTGGCCAGCTCATGTACTCTTAATTTTGACAATCGCTATACCTCCTTCATGATTGCTTTCGCAAAGTTCTCATCCTGGACAGCCAGACAGGCGCGGTACTCCTTTCCCATTGCTCTGCCTAAGCTCTCTTTATCTGAGAAGAAGAAAATCGGAACTTCATAAAAACTGCACATATTCCTGAATTTCTTCTTTGTATTCTCGGAGGCATCCTCAGCAACGATCACAAGCAGTCCTTTTCCGGTCTTTACAGATTTCTCTGTGGAAAATTCTCCGCTTACGGTCTTGCCTGCTTTGGTAGCCAGCCCTATCAGCGACAGTACTCTGTTATTTTTCAATATCTTCCAGCTCCTTCTTAAGTCGTTCGTATACCTCATCCGGAACCGCAGTTTTCAGTGAACGCTCAAGTCCATGATTTTTAATCGCTTTATCCAGACATTCTCTGGAAAGACACAGATATGCGCCTCTGCCGTTTTTCTTACCGGTAGTATCAAGCACGATCTCATCTTCTGTAGTCTTAAGAACTCTGAGCATCTCTTTCTTGCTTTTCATTTCCCTGCAGCCGGTACACTGGCGCATGGGAATCTTATTCTTCGTCTTCATTCTCTCCTGCTTCCTGAGCCTGTGGCTCTTCTTCTACAGGAACTTCCTCTGAAACTTCTTCTGCTTCGGTTTCTTCTGTCAGGGAATCTTCTGCTGAAGTTTCCTCTGCTGATGCCTCAGCTGCATCTTCTGCAGTCTCGTCATCATCATAATCATAGAAATCACCGGCTTCTTTTGCCTGAGTCTCACTCTTGATGTCAATCTTAAATCCTGTAAGTCTTGCAGCAAGACGTGCATTCTGACCTTCTTTACCGATTGCAAGGGACAGCTGATAATCAGGAACAACTACCAGAGCTGTCTTCTCATCAGGATCTGCCATAACTGCGATAACCTTTGCAGGGCTCAATGCATTCTCGATCAGGATCGCAGGATTCTCATCCCAGTTGATGATATCGATCTTCTCACCGCGAAGTTCCTCAACTACTGCATTGACACGTGCACCGTTCATACCTACGCATGCACCAACTGCATCTACATCCGGATCGTTGCTCCATACAGCGATCTTTGTACGGGAACCGGCCTCACGTGCGATGCTCTTGATCTCAACAGTTCCGTCTTTTACTTCTGCAACTTCTGACTCAAAGAGACGTTTCACAAGTCCGGGATGAGTTCTGGATACCAGAATACGAGGTCCCTTCGGGGTATCCTTGACTTCAAGAATATACACCTTTATTCTCTCTGTCGGCTGGAAGGTTTCCCCTTTCACCTGTTCATTCTCACTTAATACTGCATCTGCCTTACCAAGATTGATGCTTACATTCTTGCCCATCACACGCTGTACAATACCGGTTACTACTTCTTTTTCTTTTCCATAGTATTCATCATACAGCACTTTACGTTCTTCCTCACGGATTTTCTGCAGGATAACGTTCTTTGCATTCTGTGTCGCAATACGTCCGAATTCCTTAGACTGGATCGGAACCTGTATCATGCCTCCGATCTCAGCTCTTGATGTGATCTTCAAAGCATCTGCCAGAGAAATCTCCATTGCAGGATCCTCTACGTATTCTACGATACTTCTGTCTGCATACACTGAAAAATCGCAGGTTTCCGGATCAATAGTTACATGTACATTGTCAGCTTTTCCAAAATGGTTCTTGCAGGCCTGGATCAGAGACTGCTCAATTGCCTCAAGCAGGGTATCTTTGCTGATACTCTTTTCCTTTTCAAGGATATCCAGTGCCTCCTTTAACTCTCTGCTCATTTTTTTCTTATCCTCCCGAATTAACTAAAACTCTATTGCGAGGCGTATCAGGGCTGTGTCTTTCTTATCAAAAACACGCTCGGTTCCATCCTCATCGATTGTCACACTGTTACTATCATATGCGGTCAAAATCCCGCAGAACTCTTTTTGCTTCTCGATTGGCCGGTAGGTACGGATTTCCACCAGTTTTCCCATGTTTCTCTCAAAGTCTTTGTCTTTCTTCAGCGGTCTGTCCAGTCCCGGCGAACTGATCTCCATGATATAACTGTCTTCGATAAAATCATTCTCATCCAGTTTGTCACTGAATGCTCTGCTGACTGTCTCGCAGTCATTTACCATAATTCCGACTGGTTTGTCAATGTATCCTCTCAGATACCAGTTTCCTGCTTCCTTCACATATTCTACATCAACCAATTCAAAGCCGTTAAGTTCTACGATCGGTGCCAGAAGTTCCTCTGCGCGCTTTTCATACTCTTCCCGTCTGCTCATTTTCCCACCTGCCTTTCCATGCAACAAATAAGAGTGGGCTCACGCCCACTCCTTTGTCAACAAGTTCTAATTTAGATGTATTGTAACACCAATTTCCGGCAATTGCAAGGCTTTTCCTGCAAAAACCTTGATTTTAGCGGATTTGTTGGTTTTATATACGTGGTTTTATTCCTTTACTGTCCCGTTTGGACAGTTTTATCCTGTTGAGAACATAGGGTTTATCATGGTAAGTAATGGTATATTCCTGACGGCTTTCCAGAAGATATGCATGATCCAGCTTATCTCCTTCTGCCAGTTTCATTCCACGCACCCCGATAGATGTTTTCTTCATAGCAGAAATATCCTGTTTCTGAAATCTTAAGAAATATCCGCCTTCACTCTGGAATACCACCTGTTCCATTTCATCCGCAGAACCCACAAAAATCAGAGAATCCTCTTCAGCAAGTTTCGTAGACACGATCGTTCTCTTCGCCACATCAAACTCTGCACCACTCACCAGCTTGCACATGGATGCAGCAGTGACAAACAGAAGTGTATTTTCTTTTACAGATGCCAGTGGTGCTACATAGAGCATACGTTCCTGTGCACTGTCATAATTGCTCAGATTATCTGCCGGTGTCCCCTTATCCCTGAAACGAACCAGCGGAATATCTGCCACCTTGATACTGTGCATCTTTCCATTATCTGTAAAGATACAGATCTTATCTGTATTCATACAATTAAACACATATTTGTTCTCTGCATTGGCAGCTTCTTTATTTCTCTCATATGCAGACTTATCAATGGTCCGCATATATCCGAAGCGGTCCATAAGGAATGTGACTTCCATTTCTTCCATCTTCTTTTCCTCATAGACAACTTCTTCTGCATTCTCGATCACTGTGCGGCGTTTCGTACCGTATTCTTTCTTAATCTGATCCAGTTCTTTCATGATCACGTCTGCCATGGAATCATAATTATTCAGGATATCTTCATAAACGGAAATGTTCTTCATTGTTTCTGCATAATCTGCCTGAAGTGCCTCGATCTCCAGACCGATCAGTTTGTACAGACGCATATCCAGGATCGCAGCTGCCTGTTTTTCTGAGAAATGCAGCTTCTGTGCAGCTTTCTCGCTTGATTTACCCTTGAACCTGATTCCTTCTGTCACACCGTCAACCAGGCATTTCTTTACCTGTTCTCTGTTCTTGCTTCCTCGCAGGATCTCGATGATCAGGTCGATCACATCACATGCCTTGATCAGACCTTCCTGGATTTCTTTCTTCTCCTGCTCTTTATTCAGAAGTGTGGTGTACTTTCTGGTCGTGACATCGAATACGAAGTCTACGTGATGCTCGATCACCTGCTTCAGACTCAGAGTCTCCGGTCTGCCATCCGCAACTGCCAGCATATTCACGCCAAAAGTATCTTCCAGCTTTGTCTTCTTATAGAGCATATTTGTAAGATTCTCTACATCTGCGTCACGCTTCAGGTCAAGAACAATACGGATTCCCTCTTTGGAAGACTGGTTTGAAATATCCACGATATCTGTTGCCTTCTTGTTTTCCACAAGAGACGCAATATCATTCAGGAATTTTCCGATATTTGCACCGATCATTGTGTAAGGAATCTCCGTGATCACAAGCTGCTGTCTGCCGCCTTTGAGCTTCACTGTCTCCACCTTACCTCTGACACGGAGCTTCCCTGTTCCTGTCTCATAAATCCTGAGCAGGTCATCTTTATTTACTACCAGACCACCTGTCGGAAAGTCCGGTCCCTTGAGATAGCGCATCAGCCCTTTGACACTGATGTCGTTATTCTTCATATATGCTTTTACAGCATCTACCACTTCACCCAGATTGTGAGGTGGAATACTGGTTGCCATACCGACTGCAATACCGTCTGCTCCGTTTACCAGCAGATTCGGGATTCTGACAGGAAGTACCACCGGTTCCTTCTCTGTCTCATCAAAGTTCGGCATAAAATCTACTACATTCTTATCCAGATCTTCGAGGAAAACATCCTGTGTCAGTTTCTCCAGTCTGGCTTCTGTATATCGCATGGCAGCTGCACCGTCGCCCTCGATGGAACCGAAGTTTCCATGTCCGTCGACCAGTGTTTTGCCTTTCTTAAAATCCTGAGCCATTACCACAAGTGCTTCGTAGATCGAACTGTCACCATGGGGGTGATATTTACCCATGGTATCACCTACGATACGGGCACATTTTCTGTATGGTCTGTCATAACGGATTCCCAGCTCATACATGTCATAGAGTGTTCTTCTCTGTACCGGTTTCAAACCATCTCTTACAGCCGGCAGGGCACGGGACGGAATGACACTCATCGCGTAGTCGATATAAGAGGTTTCCATTGTCTGTTTCAGATCCACTTCGTGGACTTTGTCAAATATATTGTCTTCCATCAATCTCTCAGAGATTTAATTATCCCTGTTCCTCCTTTCTTCTACACGCTTATATTATAC
>OGPZ01001125.1_pt1 | contig 19982 bp, 11 predicted proteins | sample 1553111 | NCBI WGS metagenome assembly OGPZ01 (sample SAMEA2579968, study PRJEB22360) | human gut metagenome
TTATTCCGATCAGCATCATGGTATATCGTGCACAAATGGGGGCTGCACAGCCTACGGATGTATTTATTCCTATCCTGATAAGTACTTTCATTTCAACTTTAGTCGGAGTTATAGCAGTCAGCATCGCTCAAAAGATAAACTTAATCAATAAACCAATTCTCATTTTAATGGGTGTTATCTGCCTTTTCTTTTCGGGATTGATCTATCTGTTTCTAAGTGTATCACGGGAGGATATGGGCACTTATTCTACACTGATAGCGAATATTCTGTTGTTCAGTGTCATCATCCTATTTATTTTAACGGGAGTCAGAAAGAAAATCAATGTATACGATTCTTTTGTAGAAGGAGCCAAAGAGGGATTTACGACGGCTGTACGCATCATTCCTTATCTGGTTGCTTTTCTGGTAGGAATTGCAGTGTTCCGCACTTCGGGAGCAATGGATTTTCTGGTGGGAGGTATCGGCTATATAGTGGGTCTATGTGGGGTTGATACAAGCTTTGTCGGGGCCCTACCTACTGCACTGATGAAATCACTTAGTGGTAGCGGTGCAAACGGCCTGATGATCGATACGATGAAAGAACTAGGACCGGATTCATTTGTCGGGCGTATGAGTTGTGTCGTACGCGGAGCTTCAGATACCACATTCTACATTTTGGCCGTTTATTTCGGCAGTGTGGGAATTACTAAAACTCGTAATGCGGTAACCTGCGGCCTGATTGCAGATTTTTCGGGTATCATAGCCGCTATCTTAATCAGTTATTTATTTTTCTTTTAAATCATAACATTCAATTATGGCTGTAACTTATCAAACAGAAGGCGTAAAAATGCCTGATATCAAGAAACGTGAGACTACGGAATGGATAAAGACCGTAGCTTCTTCTTACGGGAAAAGACTCGGTGAAATCGCTTATATCTTCTGCTCGGACGAAAAGATTCTGGAGGTAAACCGTCAATATCTGCAACATGACTATTACACGGATATCATTACTTTCGATTATTGTGAAGGCGATCGTTTATCAGGTGACTTATTCATTAGCCTGGACACAATACACACTAATGCGGAGCAATTTGGTACCTCTTATGATAACGAACTGCACCGTGTCATTATCCATGGGATTCTTCATCTTTGCGGTATTAACGATAAAGGACCCGGAGAACGGGAAATTATGGAAGCTGCGGAAAACAAAGCATTAGCTATGCGGCAAGTGTAAGCAAACCTCAACAACAAACGATTTTAAGAAGTAATTGATTTCACAGTAACGCACACTATAACGAAGACGCCCCATCGTAATCACTACGGCGGGGCGCTTCATTAGCAATACGATGCTAATATTAACACTAAATTATTTAAGAGAGAGATTTATTACTTCTTGTCGAGAGCTACTTCAGGAGTAACCAATTTCTTGATTGATTTCGTATTCAGATACAGAAAAGCCAATCGCGGAGGCCCATCCTGAGCTACCAATTCCAAAGAATCAGTTGTCAGCTTTCCAATGCGTTCACGTGTTTTATACACTTCTACCTTTCCATCGTCTTCCTTGCTGAAACCTTCGATAATCAAATAACCGTCCTTATCAATCTTCCAGGTCTTTAAATCCAAAGAAGGGATATTAACTGAAGAGCATTTCCCACCTTTTTTAAATTCGAATCCCTTGAATTCACCTGTAGATTTATAAGTATAAGGATTACACCATTTACCTATAATTTGTTTCTCCACTTTGTCCTGTCCATAGCTACTGAATGCGAAGCAAGACAGAACCATAGCTGTAATTAATAGTTTCTTCATTTTATTTATTTTTCTAGTAAATCATATTTCTGATTAATTCCGCGTTCTCTCAGATGAATACCCTCTTTCATCCAACGCGGCTCTTTTGTTCCTTTCAAATAATAGTCAAAGAACTGCATCATTCGGATTGTCCAGTCTTTCTGTGCACCTCTTCCCAGTACAAAATGTCCTTCACCTTTGTAATTCAACAACCATGCAGGACGTTGCAAGCGGCGCATAGCCAAATAAAGAGCGCGTCCTTGTTCATATGCAACAGCCTCATCCTCATCATTATGTAATATCAACAAAGGTGTATGTATCTTATCAGCCTCCAAAATTGCCGAACTTGCCAAATACTTATCTTTTGCCTCCCACAAAGTCTTTCCCATACGACTTTGTGTTTCCTCGTACATAAAATATCGTGGCAGACCGCTTCCATTACGTATTCCTAAATACCCGGTCACCATATCCGTGATAGGAGCCGCTATATTGGCACAAGCGAAAATATCTGTCTTTGTTACCAAATATGATGTTTGATAGCCAGACCAGCTATGTCCTTGCAAACCTATTTTTCCAGGATGTGCTATCCCCTGCTCTATCAGATATTTTGTTCCGCTTACTACAGCATCATAACAACTCTGACCGGGAGTTCCAACCGTGAAATGCACATCCGGCATAAACACAATATAACCGTTGCTAGCAAAATACACAGGATCTCCCAACGCACTGCTCAACAAAGGTGCATGATAAATATTCAACTCACCGGAATGAGTTTCATAAAACTGCACCAATACCGGATATTCTTTTTGAGGATCATAATCTTCCGGAAAATAAAGTAATCCTTTATTTTCCTTATTCTCATAATTAGTCCACTTTATCAATTTAGCTGTACCCCATTTATAGTCCACTTGTTGAGGGTTAATGTTCGTCACTCTGATCGGGTCAGAAAAGTCAGCTTTACTCCACCACAGGTCACGAAATTCCGTTATATTCTGACGATTCCAAACACAGTATTTATGATTGTCAGAAAAACGGTGTACAGTATATGTATAAGGACCTTCCATCAACATCTTCAAACGTCCTTTCATATCAAGCTGATAGATACCCTCATCCATCGTATCTTTATCCCAAAGATGGACAATAATAGTTTCATCTTTCTGAAAAACATCCTTATCTATATTACTGCTCATTTTGCGAATAGATTTGCCATATTTACGACCATATCCTTTAGTCAAGCACTCCGGTCGCCGTTCTCCTGTCAAATCAACCTTCCACCAGTCATATGCATCATATAAAAATACATTGTTCCCATCAGCCGTCCATCCCGCTATTCCATAAGCGGGGGCAGGAGCCGGTTGATCATAACTTTCCACAAACATCGGATAACCAATAGCGTCAGATATATTAACGACCTTACCAGTAGCACCATCAAACTTATTCCAAACTCGTGCAATAGGATCGTACATTACTGCCCACTTACCATTCACCGACCATTTCGGGGCTGTACGATAACTACGTCCAATCAGTCTTTTAGCACCCGTATGTACATTCACCGAATATATATCAAACGGCAACTGGTCTAACCATTCACGTTGCATCTTATAAGGAGACTCATCTGTATAAAGCACATAATCCAATTTCTCGGCTCCTGATGGCATCAATAAATCTACGTTAACAGGAGCAACTTCAGTCAGCTTCTTTGAAGAAATATTATAAATATATTTCATCGACTTATCATATCTATAACGTCCGCCTTCTTGTAAAGTTGGAACTTCCATTTCATTCCATGTCCACAACTCCAATTCAAAGCTAGTATCCCGTTTTTTCTCTGGTTCTTCTTTCCCACGGGAAACTTGCTGTGAATTCCGAAGTTCAAGTGTCAGAAATTCATGGCTTTTAGACAAGCCAATGCGTCCAATAGCCATGCCATCAGGCAACACAATCTCTTTTCGGTCGAAAAGCAAATTATACCCCGGCTTCTTTAATGAAAAGGAATACCATAAAGAGTCATTTACACTAAATTCTCCAGTCATCTCTTTTTCATTAAAATCATAAAAGGAGGGTTCACTCTTTACAGAACTCTGATAAAGAGTCTTATATGGACCGACTAAAGGTCCATAACATAGCTCGTTTCCGACTGTTTTTTTACGAATAAAAAGAATAGAGCGCCCCCCGTCATACAAGGTATGATAACCGATACTATCAATATGAAACGCAACTTCTGTTTTCAAATGACGCACAACCAGTCTGTTAAAAGCCGGCACGTGATTTGTGGTATCTTTCGGTACATTAATAACAGAAATTGAGTAGGGCGTTCCTTCCACAGGGCGGAAAGCCTCTTTGTGCTTCCATTCGGTCTTTGTTCCTGAAGGTAATGATAATAGAATCGTTTTCATTACTCCTGCAGAGTCTGCCTGCTGATAAAAAGCTCCCAAATCATTATTATAAAACTCCAATCGCTCTACACTACCATCCAGCAATATTTCTTTCCGTGTATGAGAATCAAATAGATGCAGCGGCTTTTCTTCTTTGTTATCCGGATTGTACTCCATTAACGATATACAGTAAGTCACCCATCTTCCTGTCGGCGAAATATCCGGTGCATCAATACGTTTCCATGATGTACATGCTTCTATATCCAACGGCTTCTTTTGAGCCTTGACCGACAGATTGCCTCCCAGTAAGAACCCTGTTATAACCCCTATATATATGAATATCCGGTGCATCTTATCTTCTCCTGTCATCTTTAATCATATCCTTATTCAAATTGACATCAAAATCAGCTGAATTATCATGTAGTAATAATCGGGCAAAGTGACGCCACATCTTATGTTCGAAGAATTCCTCAGACTCACCGAAGAATCCATGTGTACATTTCGGTAATACAAACATCTCGAAATCCTTGTCTGCCTTAATTAATGCATCTACCAGACGTAATGTGTTAGCGGGATTTACAGTCTTATCCATCGCGCCAGTAAACAGCAGCAAGCCGTGCTTGTAATTCTTCGCCAACTCTTGATTCGGCCGCACACGAACACTATAATCATAAGTTGTACTTTCCACCCCCAAACTATCTTTGGTTGTTTTCACCTTCTCGTCTACACCAAAATGAATTTCTACAAAACCTTTATTGTAAATACGGTTATCATGATTACCTGCCGACGAAACAGCAGCCGAATAAAAATCGGGATAAGTGCAAATGGCTGCAGCCGACATAAATCCTCCGCCAGAGTGTCCGTAAATACCAACCTTAGTAACATCAATAAACGGATAGCGAGCAGCCAGCTGCTCAATAGCATACTTATCATCTGCCAGCGGATAATCACGCATATTGTTATATCCGTAAGTATGATAAGCTTTCCCACGCATTGGAGTACCACCTCTGTGTCCTATAGTGATTACAATGAATCCCAATTGTGCCAGACGAGTGTTATAAACATCGTTAATCGTAAAACGTGTTGGTACATACTCGAAAAATGGTCCTGGATAAACATTCGAAATAATAGGATACACTTTTGTCGAGTCAAAATCAGCAGGTTTCCACATCACACCATACAAATCGGTCACCCCATCAGCAGCTTTTACCTTAAAGCGTTCCGGAGCTTTCCAGCCCATCTCATAGACAGGTTGTAGGTCAGGCTTTTCCAATGTCATGATTATCTTTCCATTCCGGTTACGAACCACATTCACTGGTTCTTGCGAAACAGTAGAATAAGAATCTACTAAATATCGGTAAGACGGAGAAATGCTAACCTCATGCGATGCATTCTCCGGTGTAAGTAAACGAAGCGCATTCGGACGATCCAGTTGTGCTTCATAAAGAATATAGTAATAAGGATCGATACCTTTCTCCCGACCATAACCATAAAAATACATCTTACGTCCAACAGTATCAATCCGGGCTACCGGACCAGCAACCCAAGTTCCGTCGGTCAATTGATTTTTCAAGTTGCCTGTTGCTGTATCATATAGGTAATAATGCCCCCACCCATTTCGTTCGGAGCGGAACAGAATTTCTTTTCCGTCATTCAAGAACGAAACATTCCGCATCTGATAATCGAGATACGGTTTATTTTCTTCGTGAATCACTATACGCACTTTTCCAGTTTCTACGTCTACTTCGCAAATGTCCGATTGATTCCATGGTCGGTTATAACGCTGAAAATACAAACGTTTCCCCTCCTTTGAGACGTACAATACGTCAATATACTGATCAGGCCAACGATTAATATCAATCTTCTTGACTTCACGGGTATCAATATCTCCAATCAATAATTCATATTGGGTGACATGCTTATCACCTGCCAATTCAGCTTTATAAGTCTTTAATGTCGGATAAGGAGTAGACAACGAATTAATTAACCATAAATCACGTACCTTCCTGTTATCTTCACGAACGGCATAGAAACGGTGACTACCCGGAATCCAATGAGTGGATTCGGCTCCGAAGCGGCCTTCCATCTTACCCTCATCTTCACGGTTGAATGTATAATCCGGCTCACCATCCGTTGTCAATTGCACAGGGATAGTATCCTGTCCTTTCTTCTGATTTCCAACAAAATATAGGTTATCTTTGCTGGCATAAAGAAAGTAAAGGCTGTCTGGAGAATATTTCATCCAATACGGATCACTATTTTTATAGGATAGCTTTTCATCAAGTTGCTTCAACACTTTCGTATGAATGTTATACGTATAAAGTCCATTGTCAAAATCAAGACGAATAGTTTCGTTATCTTTCATAAATGTGAAAGACAAATATGGGTCTGCCGAAGAGTAAGCTTTCTTAGTATATGCCGCAATTTTGCTCAATAATTCATCCGTATCAAACAACAAACGCTTTTCTTTCTTCTTCGGATTGACATAATAATATTTCTTTCCTTCACGTGTCGTAAAAGAATAATAAAAGCAATCCGTATCGTTGATAAACGTCGGCTTGACTTCTACAGAATACCTTGCTACAGGATTTTGCTCCAACAAACGGAATTTCTCCGCCAACTTATAATTCGCTTTCTGCTGTGCACCGGCAAGGCTGCATACAAACAATACAACCACCGGACACATATATCTAAAGAGAGAGTTTTTCATAAAATCTTATCCTTTGTCTTATTCATTGCGGTTGATATCTCCCCAATAATCCGCACGGGTATCACCCAGCAAATACTTCGCGAAGAAACGATACATCTTCTTTTCAAAATACTTATCGGCAGAACCATATCCATGATTGGCACCCGGAATGACAAGCATATCGAAATTCTTGCCGGCTTCAATCAATGCCTGAGCCATACGGTATGTATGCGCAGGATTCACGTTCTTGTCCATATCTCCGGTAACAAGCATCAGGTGTCCTTTCAGATTCTTGGCAATCTCCGCGTTCGATTTCACGCTAAACTTATATTCATACTCTTTCGTCTCATTGCCTAAACTATCTTTCACCACTTTTTCCACTTCTCTCACACCGTTATAACACTCTCCCCAACCACGGTTGAAGATATTGTTATCATGGTTTCCAGAGCAAGAAACAGCTGCTTTGTAAAAGTCTGGATACGTGCAAATGGCCGCTGCAGCCATAAGTCCACCACCAGAGTGTCCGTAAATCCCTACTCTATCAATATCAATAAACGAATAACGCTGAGCCAATTGTTCAATAGCATATTTATCATCCGCAAGTGGATAGTCGCGCATACGATCATAACCATAACGGTGATATACTTTTCCACGCATGGGACTATCACCTCTGTGACCTACAGTGATTACAATAAAACCAAGCTGCGCCATACGGGTGCAATAATTATCGTCTAAAGTAAAGCTGGTAGGCACAAAACCATAGTAAGGGCCAGGATAAACAATCGAAATAATCGGATATTTCTTCTCTGGGTCAAAATCCGACGGCTTCCACATCACTCCATGCAAGTCAGTAGTATTGTCGGCAGCCTTCACAACAAAACGTTCGGGCTTTTTCCAGCCCTTGGCATATACCTGCGCCAAATCAGGTTTAGGAAACTCCAAAATCACCTTACCGGTATTGTCTTTCAGTAGTGTTCGTGGCTCCATATCCACCCTCGAAAACGAGTCAATAAAATAGCGTCGGGACTTTAAAAAATGTACTTGATGCTGAGCATCTTCCTTGGTTATCTGAGTGACCCCTTCACGATCTATATGAGATTTATACAATTGATAATAGTAGGGATTCATCTTCGGGTCACCTCCATATCCGTAGAAATAAAATTCACGTCGCAACGTGTCGATAGCGACAATATGCCCGCTCACCCATGGCCCGGAAGTAATGGTATTTTTCAGATTCCCATCTCCGTCATAATGATAATAATGGCCCCAACCCGTACGTTCGGAACGGAACAGGATATCTTTTCCGTCGTTCAGAACTTCCACACTGCGTGCATGTACGTCACGGTACGGCTTGTCTACCTCGTGAATCAACTCTTTAACTTCTAATGTGGAAGTATTCACAGAGCAGACATCTACTTCATCCCATGTACGCTTCGTACGTTCTAAGAAAATCAGGTCTCCCTTGGAAGAGGTGGAAAACACCATTATGTATTGGTCAGGCCATTTGGCTATATCCGCTTTGCGGGCAGTCTTCTCCACTACGTCAATGATGACGAGTTCATTCTGCGTCACGTGTTTGTCACCGGGATATTCATATTTATACTTCACAAGTTCCGGTTGATCCGAGAGGGAATTAATCACCCAAAAGTCATGCAACTTCCGTTTGTCGTCCATTACAAAATAGACATGCCGACTATCTTTACACCAACGTGCTTCAGTAGCCATTTCCATATCGGGATAAAAACCGTCTCGCTCTTCCGCATAAGTGTAAAGAGGCATTCCGTCAAAAGTGAGCTGCACCTCTGTGGTGTCCACAGTCAATTCCTTGTTTCCCTTTACGTACAGATTATGATTCTTGGCAAACAGAATGTATTTCCTATCCGGAGAATAATTCATATAGAGATAATAATTCTCATCCTGTGTTTTTTTATCCTCCTTCTTGACTTCTTTCAATTTGCGAGTAATGCGGTTGTACTCGTAAACCTTGTTTCTGCGATCAAAGGTAAACGACTTCTGGTCTTTAGAGAATTTGAAATCATAAAAGTTCAAATCTTTCGGGTCGATTCTCTCTCTTGTCAGTTCCGATAGTGCCATTGCCATCTCGTCGTTGTCAAACAACAATTCCTGCTTCCCTTTATCCGGAATTACATAATAATAAAAATTTCCGGCTGACGTCTGATTATTAAACCAGAAATTGTCTGTATCATTAATCTCGCGGGGATTAAAGCCAAGACTGTTTCGGGAGAGTTCTCCTGTCATTGAGAAATCATTAAAGCTCTCCGCAAGCCTATAATTGGCTTGTTGCTGAGGTTTGGCTACAGTAGCCAAACCTCCAGCGAACAAAGCCAAAAGTATTCCAATTTTGTATCCCATATCGTATTTTGACAATTTCTTTTCTAGTATGCAAATTCAAGAAATTCTCTTATAGAACCATACTTATAGAGAACATCTACAACCTTACCAAACTTATTATTTACAGGTTTTTTCGGATCTGGGAATAGTTGGTTAATCTTCACATCTGTAGCAACTCCCTCACTATTTTCCGTCTCCCAAACTTCATAAATACTAAAGGTGTTATCTTCTAAAGCTACCCCTAACTGTCCGTTATGCTCCGGTTGCCACTTTTCAGCATCAGTGCTGCCAGGTGCATAAATATCATTTGAATCCAATGCTTTCACAGAAGAAGCAAAAGACGTATTGATTTCTTTCAATGTCGCTTTGTCTCCTACCCCATATTGGAAATACCACAATTTATTCCCATTGGCAATTATAGCATACTTTTTATTATTAAACACCGCCAAGTCCGTGAATCCGGTTAAACCATCAAGATCATATACTCTAAAGAATGAGTGACTCATTTTACTATAATAAGAATATGGACTCGTCATCCATTGAAAATACAACAATTTATACGCAGAGCCGTCCTTTATAATCGCTACCCAACTTGGATAGGCATCCTGGATTCCATCATCTTCTGAAGTTGCCGGCATCATAGTCAGTACCTCCCAACTATCCGGCAATTTATACTGTTCATCTACAGGACTATTGGGGTTATCATTTTCCTGTACGCTGAATATTTGGCCGCTATTATCAGACTGTGACATTGAAGTAGGATCTTTATAAGCAGGACCTGCATCATCAAAGAGCCCCGCAAGTTCATTATCCTCTGTAATAACAGGCATAACGATATGAAAATTATTCATCTTATAGCTTGGATAAACACCCTTGATTTTTTTGTCTTTGCCCACGGGGAAAGAAGTATAACCACAAGAATGAAAATCGGTAGGAATAGACATACCGGCCCAATAAATGTGTTTATCGGAATTCAATATAGCCTTGCCTGAAAAAGTCATAGCAGCCATTACCGGATTAAAACCGGCTTTCGGTAAGTCACCTCTAAACTCATCCTCCGTATAAACCTCGCGTTCTAAGGTAACACCATTCAATTCAGCCCAACGATCCTGCATCACTATAACTTCATCTGGTACTTCATACGTTTCACCATAGCTATCCACATAACCGGCATTCAAAAACAATCCCTTCGGATTAGAACCCAACCCAGGTGTAACGTCCTCCATTACGTAACTATATACGAGAGAGTCACGGTCAATCTCTGCTGTTTTAATACCATTGGTCACCATCAGCTTATAAGAGATTGAATTGGCTCCTACAAAAGAAAGTTTAGATTGCTGTGCATCATTCTCTGTCAATACTACCCAACCACGGGCAAACGGAGAGCGCACTTTCAGTGTACAGCTTTTAGAAAACTTCACACCAGTTTTATTGTCTACCACCGTATAAGTAACTTCATACACGCCACCTTTTTCAAAGCTGAATGTGCAGGAAGGGCTTGTCTCATCCGGCAGCAATACGCCATCCACACGCCATTCATAAGAGACATCCGGATTCTCCTTATCAATAGTTAGCTCAAAGGTCGGGGTTATGGTCAGTTCCTGTTGATATACGAGAAAGTACTCATCTCGCATTCCCCCAATCCCCGATTTTTCCAGTTTGTTCACCTCACTATAATTATAATTGTTGTTGTCATCCAAACAACTAGACAACCCCACCATGGTTGTCAAAATGAATATATATGCCAATATCTTCTTCATAATTATCCTTATTTTTTAGTTATCCGGCAACAGGTACTTCTATAAGTTCTTCATTCTCATCTCTCAATGGTGCATTTGGATGCAGTTCATTATATTCCGCTACTTCATACTTCAATAATAGAGAATATTTGCGTAATTTCACTTTGTCTTTACCGTCAAATAACTCATCATCGTTTTCTTTCAAGATTTCCAGAAACATGCGATATTTTGTTTTCGAGTAGAAGCCTAAATAATAGTAGTCAACTGTACTATATCCACCGGTTATATCTTTTAAATCCCACCAGTCAGGTTTTACAAGACGATCAGTCACGGCAATGATAGCTCTGGAATAGGTTGCTACACCTTCACCAACCTCACCTTCTGCATTTATCTTCAAAGCTACATATTTGGTGGTAGTTTTCAAGTCAGGTGAATTCTTAATTTTCACATAAATCGTATCCAGCAACTGTCCGCCTTTAAAGACATATTTCTCCGACAAAACACATTGAGATGCAGGCAAAGTAGACATATCCTCATCCAGAGAAATGGTAAACTCCAAGTCTTTATCCTGAATCTTACCGAAAATAGCCATTTCCACCGGTACTTCAGCGATTTTCACATCCATACCCACTTCCAAAGGATAAATCTCAAAACTGATTCGAGTAGTATCTTTCGTCAGGTCTTTGTTGAAGTTGATATAGGAGATGTCATTTCCATTCACAACCAATCCTTCTTCCTGGCAGGAAATCAACAGCGATATGCCCATATATACCATTACTCCCGCCAATAATATATTTTTCATTTTCATAAGTCTCTAACTTTCTTAAAATTAAATTGCACTTTCTGATTCAGGCAACGGCAACACCATATTCTCTTCTGTAGGCATTACCTCTTTTTCCCATCCTACCATCTTCTTTTTCAGACGTTTGAACATAAAGAATGTCTGCCCTTCTCCAAGGAATTCTCTCTGAGCATCATTTACAAGCACATCCATAAACTGACTCTCAGTTACGTCATCCAGCTTAGCCTTGATACCTCTGCCCTTTTTTACAGTCTCCAGATATGTTCTCGCTTTTTCTATATTTGTCTTATAGATAGCCTCGGCAGCTATGTAATAGACTTCAGACATACGAAACATGGGTACAATCACATTATTGATTTTAGCATATTTATAGCTATTCGGCTGCTGATAATATTTCAACGCACGGAAATCTATATAATAATTTTTCTTCTCCATTTGATAACAGATTCTCCAGTCCGTCTCTAAGTCTTTACCATAACGCTCTTCCGCCATATCAAAATCAAGACCTAAGAAGCTACTATCTTTATACTCATCTTCAGTATCATATTTATGATTTATCAAACGATCCCATTCTATCTGATCTTTGGGTGAATAGAGTGCGAATATAATATCATCATACATCTTTATATTGCCATCTCGCATCGCATCCAATGCCGTATTTCCGGTAAGTGCAGCAAAAAGACTACTTTGCTGAATGATAATATCCGCCTGCTCATATGCCTCCTCCGGCATGCCCGCATACAGATATACACGAGCCAGTTCAGCTGTTATAGCATAATAGTTCAGACGGAATCCACGACTGGAACTAAATAAATGTTCGTCATTTTTCCTTTCTACGAAACGATCCCTCCAATTGGCATTCTTATCCACTTCCAACAGTAGTTTTTGTGCTCTTTTCAGATCCTCAATAATCTGCTCCAAGCAATATGAAACCGTCTCACGATTATTGACATAAGCCGGATAAACATTCACATAAGGAATAAAGGTACGGTTTCCCGGATTCATTACAGGTGAAGGAGCATATACACGCAATAGGTCGAATTGTATATATGCACGCAAACCTATCGCTTCTCCCAAAATCATCTTGCGTTCCTTTTCTCCACCAAAAAAGAGTGTACTGTCTGCCACTTCCGCTTGTTGCGCCAATTCATTACAATTGGCTACCACATTCCACGCATCGCTCCACATTTTGTCTGTGGTAGGAGTTAATTCTTGATCTGTAAATTTCAACTTCTCAATTTTCCTCATGGCTTGTCCACCGCCATCTATGGGTGCCAAACCCATGTTATACACCTGTCCCCAAGCATCTATAATCCCCCACTTCAAATTGCTTCCATAAATATTCCAAGAAGCCATTTTACGGTAGATACCATTCAATGCCGCGCGATATCCATCTCCTGTTTCAAATAAAAACTCTTCTTTGATCTGATCGGACGGATATACATTCAACCAATCACTGCATGATGTTCCTAAAGTGGCCATCGCCCCTAACAAAACAATCGTTCTATATATTCTTTTCATATTCTTTGTTCTCCTTAATTATCAGAATTGCGCTTTTAACGAAAAGTCTATCTTCCAGGATTTAGGATAACTCAAACCACGTTCCTGACGGATAGAATGCCAATTAATGAAATCACTGGAACTCATTTCCAGACGTAACATATTCATGTGCAGATGCTTTTTAATCCACTCACGGCTAAAGTCGTAACTCAACGTTACAGCACTCAGGCGGATATATTTATTATCTTGCACAAAACGGGATGAAGGTAAAGTAGTCAGTTTATTGTCCGCAATGTTTTTAAATTCTGCTACATCACCCGGCTTCTGCCAACGTTGAGTCAACACACGCAAGTCTACATTATTACCGAGAATATCCGCATTCTCCACGCGGTCTACCAATGTCTGATTATATTCTTGTCCACCAAATTCATATTGGAAAGCAGCAAATAGGCTCCAGTTCTTATAGGCAGCGTTCAAACCTATCGAACCGTTCAATTTAGGTTCCGTATTACCGACAACCACTTCTTGAGCGGCATTCCATGTGTCAGCTATAGAACCATCTCTGTTCAGAAACAGTTCTTTTCCTGTAGTGGGATCAATGCCCAACGAACGAACCGCCCAAATAGAGGTCATTGATTGCCCTTCCTCATATTGTGGAATAGGGATTGAATAGTTAGCGTTTGTTGCAGGGAGACCATAAAGTTCCTGATGCTTCTGCTCTTCTTTATAGAAATTCGCCACACGTTCGTTATATGCCTTCTGAGACTCGGAAATCTTCAGGATTTTATTCTTATTATGCGCCATGTTTCCCCACAAGGCAACCGTCCAGTCACGATTTCTGTAGATGTCAGCACGTATTTGCATTTCAAAGCCTTTGTTTTCCACTTCACCCATGTTGTTCTTATAGGTAGAGAATCCGGAAGTCTGCGACAAGGTTACGTCATTAATCAAGTCGATGGTCTTTTCATAATAATAATCAAAATCAACCGTCAGGCGGCGATTGAAGAACTGAGTCTCAATACCAAAATTGAATTTATCGGTCTTTTCCCATGAGAGATCTTTGTTTCCTAATGCTTTCAATACAGCCCCATAGCCAGTGATATACCATTCATCGAATAAGGACTCATACATTGTAGTCGCTGCATAAGCGGGGAAATTCACCTTACCAGTACGTCCATAAGAAACACGCGCTTTCAATTTGTTAATATTTTCGTTTCCTTTCAAGAATTCATAATTGTGAATATTCAACCCCACACCACCAGAGAAAAAAGGAGCCCATTTCTGATTGGAACCAAATTCGGAGGAGCCGTCGAAACGAACGGAAGCGTCTGCCAGATAGATATCATTCCAAGTATAGTTCATCGTAGCAAGCGCACTGACAAGACGTGTCGTATTCTCCGTACGGGTAGGTTTCCCATACACCTCGGCAGCGTAATTCAACGAATTGAACTGACCGGACGGGAACCCCCGATAGTGAGCAGAGGTATTCTCCGAAGTTGCAGCAGAAGCTTCCCAACCAGCGGAGAAATTGAAGTTATGTTTTCCTAAACTACGGGTGTAGTATAAAAATGCATTAGTATTCCAAGAAAGGCTGGTGCCTTTGCCTGTATACAAGTCACCTTGCAAATTAGCATTACTGTCCGTATCTGACAAAACAGATGACTTGGAAGACAATGGGTCATAGAAATTCTCACTACTTGTGTATTGCTTAGTCACACTAAACTGGCCTTTCAGTGTCAGATAATCATTCAAATACCAATTGACACTCAAATTATCTATCACTTCGTCGTAAGCGCTCCATTGGTAATTGCTCAGCGTGGCTTCATACAAAGGGTTATTAACCTGAGTAATTCCACTCAAAGAATATTTCAATACTTTTACCAAATCTCCATTTTCATAAGGAGTATCATAAGGCTGTAAGCTTGTATAATCACCAAAAGACCCATAAGGAGATTCTTTCGACTTGGTATGTCCGAAAGTAACTGTGTTTTTTACTTGTAGTTTTTTTACACGATAGTCTAAAGAAAAACCAGCACTGTAACGGTCACGTCCAGAACCTTTCATTACACCATCAGTTCCATTGTATGAAGCATCGACACCATAACGCAAATTGGGAGTACCACCCTCAATAAAAATACTATGCTTATGATTGAAAGCATTGCGTAAAGGCAGAGATAGCCAGTCGGTATCTACCCCTCTCTGAATCAGTGCATATCTTTCATAATACTTATTCATCCCCATCGACGTATTGTCATTACCATTATTACCTTTATCATATAATCCGGCAAGCCGTTCTATTTCTAACTTTTCCGAAGCATTCGCCAAGTTATAGTCACGTAAATCAGGCATTTCTAATGTTCCAGTAAAATTATAAGAGATGCGCACTTCGCCTGGTTTCGGAGCAACAGTGGTAATCACAATCACACCATTTGCCGCACGAGAACCGTAAACAGCAGTAGCAGCGGCATCCTTCAAGATAGTCATGCTCTCGATACGGGTGGGGTCTAAGTCATATATCTTCTCGATACTTACTTCAAAACCATCCATAATGAAGGTTGGTAAGTTAGGATTATTCTCCAAGTTTGATTTAGAAAGTTGATCTTTATCAAGTTCTTTAACACCAAAGCCTGAACGCCCGCGAATGTACATCTCAGGGAGTGCGTTCGGGTCGGAACCAAACTGGGTATTATTAACCAAGCGGAAAGAGGGGTCAAATGTCTGTAAAGCTCCGATCACATTTGTCTGTGATACCTTACGCAAATCATCACCTGTAATTTGGGTAGAGCTACCAGTAAAACTGGTCTTACGGACATTACTATATCCGGTTACAACCACATCTTCCAGGGTTTTCACATCATCAACCAATGTTATTTCAAGCATCTTTTTACGTGTAGCATCCACTTGAATCGTCTGCTTTTTCATACCTATAAAAGAAACTTCCAGCGCCACCTTGTCACTTTTCACGTCCAAAGTAAATTCACCCTCAATATTGGTAGAAGTACCCGTACGAGTTCCTTTTACGATAATACTGGCTCCCGGTATCGGCTCCCTATTCGAATCGACAACCGTACCACGAATACGATTGTCACTTTTCTCGGTTTGTTGTTTGCGAACAACAACGATACCATCTTTCACCACATAAACGAATCCATGGGGCTCCAGTACCTTTGTCAGAACAGTTTCCCATTTCTCATTCTTTGCATTAATCGATACGGGAGGAACTCCTTTAAACATTTGTGAATTATACAACATATTCACTCCTGTTTGTTTCTTTACTGCATCCAAGACTGTCTCAATAGAGACATTGTGCAGATTTAAGGTTACCGTCTTGTCCTGTGACGGTAAAGCCCATGTGCTAAACGTGCAGCACACTGCCACTAAAAAGCATAGTAGCCATCGTCTTTCTCTCATAAATTAATGATTAAACTTTTCCTAATATTCTATTTATTTTTAATCTTTCATTCCGTCGTATATCAATATATTCCGTCCACTGATTTTATAAGTCAGATCACCTGTCAGTTCTAACGCATCCAGGAACGAGTTGATCGTTCCGTAACGCTTCAAACTGCCGCTGTAAGTTATGTCGCGCAGATCCGGTGTTTCGTAATAAACCTGTATATCATACCAGCGTTCAAATGTCTCCATGATCTCCCCTAAAGAACGGTTTTTAAAGTTGTACACACCGTTTACCCATCCGATATATTCATCCAGGTCGACAGTACGTTTCTCTGTGCCATTGGCAGAAACTATGGCTTGTTCACCCGGCTGAAGAGTTACTGTTCCTACATTCGGCGCAGAGAATTGCACTTTTCCACGAACTAATGTAGTGTAGCAAACGCGAGCATTGGTATAAGCATTTACATTAAATGCCGTACCAAGCACCATCACTTCTCCAAGATGAGTTTGCACCACAAACGGATGGGATTCATCCTGTGCAACATCAAAATAGGCCTCACCCTCCAAAGCTACGATCCTGCGTTTACCTGCAAAACGTACCGGATAAGTCAGCTTGGAACCAGCATTCAAATGAACTGTTGTTCCATCGGCGAGGATCACAGTATTCTCCCCTCCACGTGGTATGATAAGTTCATTTGACTTGGCCGGCTTCTCTTCGACGTTTTTCTCTTCGTGTTGTGTTGTGACGGTTGGCTCATATGACAGCACTCCTTTCTTATATTTTACTTGGACGCCGTCTACTATTACGTTTACTTCTTTCTTATGTACATCAATGACACTGCCATCGGGTAAGGTTAATTGTGCCTGTTGAATCCCCGGCTGAATCAATGGTTTGCTATCCTCCTCAATCGAAACATAATTCGACATATAGAAAGACAAGCCGATTACTAAAAAAACGACAGCTGCTGTGAGATACCACCAAATCCGGAAAGTTCGAGGCTTCTTTATCGCCGGTTCCGTTTGTCCGATTTTCTGAAGGAAAGATTCATAGGCTTTCTTTGATGAATAATTTTTATATTCTCCAAATGCAACTCTTAATGTCTCACCATTCTGCAATTGCTCATACACTTTTTGCAAGTCCGGACATTCCGCCAATCGCTTTTCAAGCTCTTGCTGTTCCGATTCATTAGCTTCTCCTAAAAGAGCTTTCTTCATTAAAGCGGCATCTTGATATACATTTTCGAACTTCTTCATCTTATTTCTCCTTTTTAAATTAAACAATTGTTTAATTTGCTTTATTATAGATATACACAACTCATAGAAAGGGGTGACAAAAAGATGATCTTTTTTTGAGATAAGAGCATAAAGAAGAGGATTTTAGGGATAAGAATATAACATTATGTCACAATTTGAAAGAAATCTATTCGCTTTTAACAAAGAAAACAAATCTTAAGCAATCAATAAAAAGATAAAGAAGTATCAATTTGACTTTTTTATCTTTTTAGAGAAATAAACAAAGAATTATAGAATGTACAGAGTCGCCCAGTCTCTCACGAAGAAATTTATAGCTACGGGTCTTTTGAGTTTTAACAGTATTGATACTTATTTCTAAACGTTCGGCTATCTCTTCCCATGTATGTCCTTCGATTCTCATTAAAATGATCCGGCGTTGTTCGGCTGGGAGTTCTTCGATATGGCAATAGAGCTGCCGGATAATTTCTTCTTTTACCGTTAACGCATAGATTACGTCTTCATCCTCCACGTCTTCTTCCTCGGCGAGAGAACTTAAAATTGTATCATGAATCTGATTATTGCGTATATATAATAAAGTATTATTATAGCAGGCGCGATAGAGATAATTTGTGAGCTCTTTGATATCGGAAAAGGTACGCTTACCTTCCCAAACAGAAATGAAAACCTCCTGAACCAGATCTTCCACTGCATCCGGAACGGGCAATATTTTGGCGACATAAACGCATAGAGCAGCATAAAAACGATCGTAGAAATCGCCCCATATCTTTTCATCCTTCCGGTTGACTCCTGCTACTATGATGTCAATCTTATCGTCCATACTGTCACTCTACCTATCAAAAAACGAAACAGATTTCTCTGAAATCGCTATAAACACTTACTATAGCGGCATTTATAAATGCAAATATATTGTTTTTTTCAGAAACGCAGGCCCAACTAACCTACAAAATAGAAAATAAAAGGCTTCTCTCTTCCAATCAAAAAACACAAAGTCCTCTATCACCTATCACCGCACCTCTCCAATCGGCTTATTCATCGTACATTGAAGCATGGTGATAGGTTGAAAAGGATCTTTCACCTAACCTATCACCTATCACCACCTATTTCGGTCAATATAAGACGCAGAATACGGCTATGATCTATTAAAGGAAACGGTAAAAGAAAGCTTTTTAGTCAGTTCAAACGGCCTAAACTTTTGTCTTCTGCCTTCAAACAAGTTGTTCCCCAACCTAAAACTATTTGTTTCAAGGCTTGAAACTGTTTGTTTCCCGTAATGAAACTGTTAGTTTCTCGGTGTGAAACAAGTAGTTTCTCGTAATGAAACTAATAGTTTCTAAGCCTTGAAACTTTTTTAAAGGCATGAAATCAAACTTTCCCAACATGACTGAGAGTAAAGTACTTACGAGATATATTTAAAAGAGGCACAAAAAAAGAGCGAATCATTCCGCTCCACCTTTAAAGAATCCCCATAAATGGGATTCTTCTTTTTTCTTCATTTTCATTTACTCGTTACCTAAAAACGTCTTTTTCCTAATACCTAATCAAAACAATCCTTTTCCTAAAAACTAATCTTAAAATCTAATACCTTAATTTTATAAACTAATACCTTTTAATTATAACCTTTTTTCTAATACCTAAAAATATAAGTAGTTTCACAACTACACTGCAAAGGTATAGCTGTTTGCGAAAACAACAAAGTCCATGATACTAAAAAATACATTTGGGCTTGTTTTTTTGACTTATGTCAAGACATGAAGCAAATTTTAAGTGTAAACCTCACATTTATTCTGACGATAGCCTCTATTTTGAACAAATTCTCCATTTTGCTTTCTAGTTTGATCCATTATTGAGCAAACAAGTAGCTAACAAAAAGACAATAAAACAAGACATAAAAGAGCATAATATCACCATTTTCCACAAAAACGCACGATTACAAAACTCGGAGAATAGCCAAATCTCGAACAATCTGCATATTTCTAACTCAAAATTACGGCGATTTTTTCAATTAAACCGGATTCCTCCCCGGATTTTCAGAAGCAAAAACAGCTTGAAGATACAAGTCTCGCAACTTTTCTGTAACTTTGCAGCGTTTGATAATAAATAAGATAGGAA
>OGPZ01001132.1_pt1 | contig 19925 bp, 17 predicted proteins | sample 1553111 | NCBI WGS metagenome assembly OGPZ01 (sample SAMEA2579968, study PRJEB22360) | human gut metagenome
ACCGTAAGGGGTACAAAAAAGAAACTCTACGGATTATTAGGGAATCAATGGAGTAGCCTAAATAATCATAAATTGGATCCATACGTATTTGTATAGTTCCAATTTATGATTTATTGTAATCATTTGTTTAGTTATTCGATTTTTTCGAATAACTGATAGGCAATAATCGAAAATACTCATAAGACTTGATACGGGTTACGACCTTTGTGAATTATTCCTTAATTGTGACTTCTTAGGTTACTATAATTCCGCAATTTGGGGATTCACATAACTGCCGTTACGAATAATCCATTGTTACCATGTATTATTTGAACAAAAGGTAAATCCTGTGATTGCTGCTCTTCCCTCAATTCTTCAAACTGCTTCTTGTCTGTGTCACTAGGAGTATTAAGTGCATTGGGGTGTGAATGCCACTCTCCTAAATAACGAACCTGATTATATGTTAGTTTCGTTATTCGCTTATACTCATCCGTTAAACCTTTGAAACCTCGGACAAACGACACGGATGTATGGATACTATCTTCTGGGGCTGGTTTCATATAATACACATAAATGCTATTGTGGTCACGGTCATAACTACCAAACAAGCAACCTCCAGTCTCCTTGTCAGGCGAAGCATTTACCATTATTTGTATCTCTTTTTCTACTGCATTTGAAATATAAACCTGAATATTACCCTGTGTTTCGAGATGCCAGTCTGTTATGGTCATTGGCAATCTTGACACTATCCCATTTTCAGCATCAAAGTGCCAAATACTCAAACAAGCTTGCCCCAACGCATAATATTTTCTAATTTGTTTAGAAATGATAGCCGACAACACACGTACATTCTCATAGTTAAGAATCATCGATTCTGATCTACAACTGAAAGTATTTGTACTGACAGTCTCAGTCTGTTCCAAATGATGGGCAAACCTTTCATCCACTATTAGATTACGATAATAATCCATCTCCAAAAAGTCGAGACGGGAAATTCTATCCTTGTCTTCTATTAGCAATACGACATCATCCCCCTTGGGGTTCAAGAATGAGGTACATTTACGGAAAGTACGTTCATCATTTGCAAGTTTCCTTTCAACAGCTATGGAAGTGCTAAAATCCATTAACAACTCAGTGTCTTTAAAAAGACGCTCTCTATCATTTCGACTTAACGTTAGAAAGTTTCCGTCTATGGCATTTATTTTCTGAAACAAGATGCCATGATAGCTATCTTTGATGGAACGAACCTTTGAGGTCATCACTTTGTCAGTGGTAAGCGTATGGCGACTAAGATTATGTGGCAACAATATATCACAATCTACTAAATTGATTTCTTCGGAGCATCCTTGTCTCACAAAATGGTCGATTACAGCAGATCCAAGTGTACCAGTTCCGACAACACTCACTTTCTTGAACCATTCTTTGATTCCATTATTGATGGCGTTTCCATTACGCGAGGTCATGAACTCTAATAGTACAACTTCTACAGACAATTCATAAAACCATTTTTCAAATGCATTCTTACATAGAATCATCTTTTTATGTACTATATCCTTTGGAGAATGGTTTGTCTTGATAAGGAACAAATTATGTGAAGTTTTTTTGTTTTCTTCGTTTGTCTGAGTGATAAAGATTAATAAAACCAATGGCAGTGTGGACTTCCCTGCCACCGTCTTTGTTAAAATATCTAAAAGACTGTCTGTCAGGGAAAATTGGCCGGTTGATTGAACGCCTTTCAAATCTCCCATAGTTTGGGGAATATGTACAAAATTGCTAGCATGGATTTTTTCTGTAGGAATACCGACCAAATAATGAGTGGCTTTACTCTTCTCAACAAATTCCAATGTGGAAGAATAGTTAGTCTTTTTTGAATATTTAATGTATGGATTTACATCTGAGCGTTCATTCAAAATGCAACAGACCTCTTGAAACCCAAAAAATACCTCCAGTGGACGATTTGATTCGTGCAATTTGTTTATGCTATTCAAGCTAAACCAACGTCTTATGGAATTCAAGAAATCGTGTGCATTAAATTGTGGTCGAATATCTGCAAATGCCACATCTGACACGCATAGTGATACAGGTCGTGCAAAAGATCTTGCATTTGAATGAGGTAGTTCCGTTGGAAAATTTTTTCTTAGCACATACACTTCTGGTATATTGATGTCTTCAGGATGGCAAATAATTGCAATTTCCTCTTCTGCATTTATTTCATAAATAGGCTCATCTGGAATTTCAAGATGCGTCAAACGCATTTTGATAACGGCATCACCCTTACCATTAACATAACACAGTACATCCTTTATATAAGGATGTACTGTGGCTGCCTTGTAGATTGCCTTGGCTCTCGAAAGTTTTAGATGTTCACCTCTAATTAGAGAGCCATTTGTTATTTTATGATTATAACCTGTCATCTGCCGGCTCGTGGTGCTGGATTAGAAATAGACGTAGCTCCTGCTACTGTAGCATTCTCTTTCAGGGTCTTTCCGTATTCATCAATTTTAAATACAATGGGTTGTGGTATATTGCCCACCTTGCTGTGTGTTGCCGTATTGAGAAACCGAGATGAGCCAGACTTCAGCTTTTTTATATATTGCTGTTTGGCTTCGTAACAAGGCGGATTGTTATTGTCGTTCTTAATTTCATTTGAAGAAGCGATAATATGAGCAGAATTACCAATCTGCTTGTTCAGTATATCCTCAGCAGAGGGTTTGATTTCATTCTTGTTGTCTGAATTATTGAAGAATGACCAAGAGCAATGATGTGGTGCGAGGAAAATATTCCACTTTAATTTTTCCTCGTCTGTATTATTGTCAAGAATGTGTTGCCAGATTTCGTGTTCAGCATCACCTCCCATAAGCACACGGCTCTTGTAACCCGTGTATCCGTCTATTTTAAAACCAAACTGCACAACGACAGAAGTTGCATTCTTATCATCATACTTCTTACTGGTCTCAACATCTTCCTTAAATGGAGCATGAATGAACATTTCCAACCAAGATAAGCTTGCCCCATGAACAGTTGTCACAAGTTTTCCTGGAACATAACAATATCTACGGTCGAACTCTTTGTCTTTATCGTATCCTATAATTCTCAAATAGTTCCCTTTAGAACCATAAAAGTTTGCATCATCATCGTATAGTTTTCTACGACGTTTCGCTTCTTTACGTATGTCTTCTGCAGGTGCAGACAAACCATTGTTTAAGCCGCGAGGAGTAATCCACAGTTCTTCTATGATAATCTCATTCTTGTTTTTATCTTTATCATAATCAGCCACATCGCCATGATAAAAGTTTTCGGCAAATCCTTTGCAATGATCGTCATGAGGATGTGTACTGATGAAAAGGTCTACAAATGGACGTTCTAAACTATCTTTTTTTAACTCACTTAGTAAATCTTCTTTCACATCAAACATTATTTGCTTTCCATGACCATCAGTCAAATCTGCCAGTATTTGACAATCCACCAGGATGGTCTTGCCGTTATCCAGTTTAATCAGTGTGCAATCAGCATTGCCTACTGGGTAATATTTGATTATATGTTCCATTATTATTTTGTGCAAAGTATTTATATTTTTCAATTAAAAAATTTAGGGTATGTGATAAATGTGAGTGTTATACATCCAATAGGTTTGGAAGATAAAGCCTTATCTGTACTGTTGCCATCCATTCTGCAAATTTTATTAGCGATTCTATTTTTTTGGGTGATAGACCTATTAGATTGGTTCCGACTTTCTTGGCTATCTTTATTTCTGTCGAAGATGGTTTGATTTTTTCTAAATCATCCCATAGGATGCTTCGTTTCACTTTCGAGATAATGAATTCGATGAATTTCTTATCTTCGATACGATTGCTGCCATAAAATCTTTTTATTTTTTGGGCATCATCTTTTGTTATTGAGTGGTAAGTGTAAAGTTCTTCAGATACATTCCCATTTTTAATTCCACGAACAAATCCTATAATGATTCTATCGGAGATTTCGTAACTCAGAGCAATGTTAGCAATTCTGCGTTTAACATTATCCGTTTCAAACATGTTGTATCTGGATTGCATTCGTTCAATTCTCTTCATCAAAATGTTTGATGTAAGGACAAGCATCAGAGGTATGTTTGTTATCCACTGATCTGTAAGTTCTGTATTGCCTGCATTACTTACGATAATATATTTGGCATGCATGTCTTTATCGGAAGATTCAGTCAATTCGTATGTACCTTGGTTATCATAAAGTCCTCCATCAACCAGTAGTGGACACTTATAATGATTATATCTTTTGTACTTTTCTGGTATTCGGATGGGGCTAAAGGCAAATGGTACACATGAAGATGCCATGACTGCTTTTGCAAGAGGAAAATTCTCTCCAGAAAATACATCTAGTTGGTCATCCTTATTTATATAATCATATCCCCAAGCCTTGTTTCGCGAGAATCTAAAACTTCTACCTTTTGCAACATCTGTTGTATTTATGGATATAGCAGGAGTTTGTGGCAAATCTGATAAAGTGGCATTTTTAAAAAATAACCAATTATATTGTTTCTCAATCCAAATACTTACAGGAAGAATATAGTAATTGGAGAACCATAACAAAATTAATGATAGGAGTAGAGTCCACCAACCCACGAAATATATAAGTGCTCCTATCCCAGCTAAAACAGCGAAAAGATTGGCGATAGCTAGGTGAAGAACTCCAATTCTGAGTTTACGAGAAATGGATTTCTCAAATTCTTGATAGTTTTCTTTATGTAATAAATAATATGCTGATATTATTGATCCTCCAGAAACAGAAGAAATAACGTCTACTTTATCTAGAATTTTTAGCTTTTGCAACGCTCTTAGCGTCCCAATATGATAAGCAGCTGCTCTATACCCTCCTCCGGATAGAGCTAAGCCAATTTTATTCCCTTTTGCGTCCATAATTTATAATGTTTCTACAGGAAAATAATCCTCTCTGTCGGGTGTGTTATGATGATGCCAGATATTTACTGAATTCTTAGTTGAATAAATTGATGTACCTATCTTTTTTAACGCACCTACCACGCTTTTATCTAGATAGTGTCCATATTTCTCAGTTGATACGTATGCAATAGATGGGCGAATATGATTGATCATATTGTTGCTCATATTGTGGGCAGAACCATGATGAGGAATCTTCATCCAATAAATATTTTTGATTTTATCTACATCACATTGATATTTAAAGTTAGAAAAAGAGTCTTCATCTGCATCTCCTGTAAAGAGAAAATAGTGTTCATCATCAGGCTTAAATAAAAAAATAATACTACTTTTATTGTGATGTGATGGGTCGTTACCAGCTTCATCTAATTTTTTACTATAAATATTTTTTGTTTCAGGAATTTCATACGCATCCTCACTGTCATCAACTATGGCATAATCATATGGCTGTAAATCATTCCGAAATAAAAGGGCTTGGGTTCTATAGTACTCTGTCGAAGGACCAAGAATATCTATAAGACCATCAAATTCTGAATTATATCCATCAGAGAATGCTTCAGAATATGATAACCTTCTTTTGCGTGACAAATCCCAAATCAATTCCAAAAGATTGTTGCCATGTCCATCGTATACGGAACGAGCCTCTTTGCGAACATTATCAAGGTTTTGATAATACTTCACATCGTTTTGTGTGATATGTAATCCTGGGTCATTGATTAAAATTTTTTTAATATCTACACTTGTTTGTGGGTTATTCTTCATATCTTCTAACAGGAATATGAAACCTCCAAAGTGGTCATCATCACAATGTGTACATATTGCTAAATCAATTTGAAAAGTATTATATCTCTCTTTTACAAACTTTGCAATCGTCTCACCGTTACAATAGTTACCGGCATCTACTAGAATTATATAAGCTTTGTCGTTTTCGTCAAAAAACGAACGAGTAGTGCGTCTGCAGCTCCTACTCCAAGCATGTCGATTTCGTACTTCGTTGCATTCATACAATTCATTTTTTTGATTATTATGCTCCATATTGGAGCTCCGTATTTTGCAAAAGTACAAAAATAATCCCGATTATTGAATATAATTCGCTATATTTGCATTATAAAATCGCATCAAAGAATGAAACTGAATAGAATAAAGGCTGTATTATCTGAAAAAGGTATCTCTCAGACATGGTTGGCAAAGAAACTCGATAAGAGTTTCAGTATGGTAAATGCTTATGCCTGTAATAGGATTCAACCAAATTTAGAGACCTTGCAACAGATAGCAGAGATATTGCAGGTCGATTTGAAGGATTTGATAACCGACAAAAAGGATAGGTGATATGAAACAGTTTTCGGAAGCTACACGGGTGCAGATGCCTGCAATGGTTCACCTCACCCGAATAGGATATACTTACTTCGGCAAGTTGAGTGAAGATAAGAATGGCACGGTCTATGACAGTGACACGAATATTCTTTTGCAGGTATTTGAACGGCAGTTTAAGAATCTGAATCCCGGACATGAGGGAGAGTTTCTTCAAGTTTTGAAAGATATTCGTAAGGAGCTGAACGATGATGACCTCGGTCGAGGCTTTTACAACCGTCTCAAAGCTGTTTCGCCTGTAAAGCTGATAGACTTTGATAACATTGGGAATAATACGTTCCATTTCACAGCCGAATTTACCTGTAAGAACGGACAAGACGAATTTCGTCCTGACATTACTTTATTCGTAAACGGATTGCCACTTTGTTTTGTAGAAGTGAAGAAACCCAACAATCATGGTGGTATGTTGGCAGAGAGCGCACGAATGAATAAAGAACGCTTCCCAAATAAAAAGTTTCGCCGCTTCATCAACATTACGCAGTTGATGATATTCAGCAACAATATGGAATATGATGCGTTGGGCGGTATCGTACCCATACAAGGGGCTTTCTATTGTACTGGGGCACGTTCATACGCACCATTCAATTGCTTCCGTGAAGAAAATTTAAGCGGTCAGAAAATAGCACCGTTCCATCGTGACTATCCGTATAAGGAGATTGACAAGACGGTGGAAAAACAGATATTGTCTGATTACAATTGCCAAGTCATTCATACAAGTCCTGAGTACCAGACAAATCTCGGTTTCAACACCCCTACAAACAGAATCCTAACATCCATGTGTTCACCTGAACGGTTATTGTATATCATTAGATATGGTATTGCCTATGTCCGTATGGAGCGTGAGGTGGATGGAAAGATAGAATCTACCGACCAAAAGCATATCATGCGTTACCAACAATTGTTTGCATCGTTAGCTATTCGCCAAAAACTGGTAGAGGGGGTGAAATCTGGCGTAGTCTGGCATACACAAGGGAGTGGTAAAACCGCCTTGTCATACTATCTGACCTATATTCTCAACGATTTCTACTCCAAACAGAATAAGGTCGCCAAATTCTATTTCATTGTAGACCGCCTTGATCTTTTGGAACAAGCCACACAAGAGTTTGAAGCTCGTGGATTGGTTGTATCTACTGCCAATACAAGAGTCGAACTGATGGAGCAATTCCGCAGTAATCAGGCACAACAAGGTGTAAGTGGACAGGCAGAAATCACGGTTGTGAACATTCAACGCTTTGCCGAGGATAAAGAAAAAGTACGCATCAGTGATTATGCAACCAATCTTCAACGCATCTTCATTCTTGACGAGGCACACCGAGGATATAAACCCGGTGGTTGCTTTCTTGCCAATCTCTTTGATGCCGACACCGATGCGGTTAAAATCGCACTTACAGGTACCCCGTTGTTAAAAGAGGAACGTGCCAGTTGCAAGGTGTTCGGAAACTATTTGCATACCTATTATTACGATAAATCCATTGCGGATGGCTACACGCTGAAAATCATACGTGAAGATATAGAAACCTCCTATAAAGAGCGTTTGTCTGATGTGTACGATAAACTGGAAACCCTTGTGCAAAAGAAAGACATTCGTAAGTCGGAAATCATAGAGCATCCAAGTTATGTAAGCGAGTTAGCCCGTTATATTATGACGGACTTAAAAGAGTTTCGCAAGATACAAGGAGATGATACTTTAGGCGGTATGGTCATTTGTGAAACCAGCGAACAGGCAAGGCGGCTTTATGATGTATTTCAAGAAGAATGGCAGAAGTATCAGCCGAAGCCCATCAAGATAAAACTTTCCGATGGTTCGTATGTAGTGGGTGAACCGGAAGTGGATTACAAATCAAAATACAGACCGCTGAAAGCCGGAATCATTCTTCACGATACGGATGACAAGGAAACTCGCAAGCAGATAGTCAAAGACTTCAAGAAAAATATGACAGTGGATATTCTCATTGTCTTTAATATGCTTTTGACTGGTTTTGATGCGCCACGCTTGAAACGCCTGTATTTCGGGCGCAAACTGAAAGACCACAATCTGCTTCAAGCCATAACACGTGTAAACCGTCCTTATCCCGGTATGCGTTACGGTTTTGTCATTGACTTTGCCGACATCAAGCGCAATTTTAAGGAAACCAACGAAGCATATTTACAAGAATTAAACCGCTTTAATGACGTGGATGAGACTGGCGAATCCGCTGCCACCGATACCTTTACCCAAGTCATTGAGGACAAGGAAGAGATATTGAATCAGATGAAGAAAGTTCGGCAAACGCTTTTCAATTACACATACGATAATGCGGAAGAATTTTCTTCTGAAATCTCCACCGAAGAGGATAAAGCTGTATTGCTCGACCTCAAACAGGCATTGGAATCAGCCAAGAACATGGCGAACATCGTGCGTACATTTGGTGATGATGAAATGAAAGAGCAATTTGCCAAACTCGAAATCACCAAGTTGCCGCAACTACTCTCTGAGGTGCAAAGACGGATAAGTATCATCAATCAGAAAGAGGCTTTCAATACAAATGAGGAAACGAAAACTCTAATCAATGAGGCAATGATGGATATAGAGTTCACTTTCTCCAAAATAGGACAAGAGGAAATGCGCCTTATATCCGGTGGTGTGGAATTGAAAGAGAAATGGCAACGTACCATTTCTTCATTTACCCAAAACTTCGACCAAGACGATCCGGAGTTTATCTCGTTGCGTGAAGCCTTTATGGAACGCTTCAAGGAACACGGTTTTGTGATTGACACGATAGCCAAGTTCAACGAAGAAACACAGGCTTTGGATGAAATCATCGGTCGTCTGCAAGACTTACAAAAACGCAATAATGTCTTGTTGAAAAAGTACAAGGGCGATGAAAAATTTGCTCGTGTACACAAGCGTATTCGTGAAGTGAATAAGCAGAGGGAAGATAAGGGACAGAAGCCTATGTTCTCTTTCCTTGACGAAGAGATTGCTGCCATTCTCAATATTATAAAAGAGGATGTGGATGCCAAAGTGTATGATCGTAACGACATTCTGAAAAAGGATGCTTATTTCGGACGCACGGTGATGGCTCTTATCAATGGATGTCTGTTCCATTTCCCACAAATAAAGCCCGAAATGGAGGATTACAAATTTATTCAGACACGTATTTCACAACAGTATATCAACCAATATAACGCCACTTACGGCATTGCATAAAGATTATGTCAGATATTAAAGAAAAAACATTAAGGCTCATCGACGGACTTAAAGCCACCTGCCAATCATACGGTATGGGAAACGATGGTAACGAATATAAGATTATCACTCAGGTATTTCTCTATAAATTCCTGAATGACAAATTCGGTTATGAACTGAAAAATGCGAAAAGTGAAATAGCAAAGAAACTGACCGGGAATGTAAAATGGGAAACGGCATACGAGAATCTTTCTGATGATGAACGTATGCTTATTCAGAGTGCCATCTCTCCAGATGTTCCGATGCTTGAACCTTATCATCTGATAGCCAATCTTTGGAATCAACAGGGAAAAGGGGATTTTGATACTATCTTCGATTCCACTATGACAGATATAGCGGAACAAAATGCGGATATATTTTCCACACAGACCACAGCCAACACGAAGATTCCATTGTTCGAGGCATTGACGCCGTTTGTGACCGATTCGGCACAACGTGCGCCATTCGCCCGTGCTCTGGTGGATAAACTCGTGAACTTCTCCTTTGAAGAAGCGTTTGCACAGAATTACGATTTCTTCTCCAGCATCTTTGAGTATTTGATTAAGGATTATAATACCGCTGGAGGTGGAAAATATGCGGAGTATTACACGCCTCATGCCATAGCAACGATTATGGCTCGTCTGTTAGTGGGGGATAATGCTGATTTGCATAGCATGGAATGTTATGACCCCTCGGCAGGAACTGGTACGCTTCTGATGGCACTTAGTCATCAAATAGGCGAAGAACGCTGTACCATCTTTTCGCAAGATATTTCCCAGCGAAGCAACAAAATGTTGAAACTTAATCTGCTGCTTAACGGACTTGTGTCTTCGCTTGATAATGCTATTCAAGGCGACACGCTTGTAAGCCCATACCACAAGAGCGATGACGGACAGCAGTTGCGTCAGTTTGATTTTGTGGTGAGTATCCCTCCTTTCAAGATGGACTTCTCGGACACTCGCGAAAAGATAGCCGCCATGCCAGCCCGTTTTTGGGCTGGAGTCCCAAATGTACCCGCCAAAAAGAAAGAGTCAATGGCTATATATACCTGTTTCATTCAGCACGTTATTAATTCACTGAAAAAGACAGGCAAGGGTGCAATTGTCATTCCGACAGGTTTTATCACGGCCAAAAGTGGCATTGAGAACAAAATTCTTCATAAAATTGTAGATGACAAAGTGGTGTTCGGTTGTGTTTCCATGCCAAGCAACGTGTTTGCCAATACAGGTACGAATGTCAGTGTGCTGTTCTTTGATAAGTCTGCAACCACTGACAAAGTAATCTTGATTGATGCCAGCAAATTGGGCGAGGAATATAAAGATGCTAACGGATTGAAAAAGGTGCGTCTGAACGATGACGAGATAGAAAAGATTGTCGGCACATTCCAGCGCAAGGAGGCAGTGGAGGATTTTTCCGTAGCTGTTTCCTACGATGAGATAAAGGAAAAAGGATATTCTCTTTCTGCCGGACAATATTTCGACATCAAGATAGATTATGTAGATATAACGGAGGAAGAGTTTAACAACCGTATGGCAAATTATAAACAAACACTCTCCGAGCAATTTAAAGAAAGCCATCGGTTGGAAGAGGAAATTATGAAGCAGTTGGATGCTTTGCAGTTCAACGCAAATGCAGGAAACAATGAGTAACGAAATACAGTTTTTGTTATACAATCTTCCCGATAAAGAGGGAAGAGTACAAGTGGTTATAAAAGACGAAACCATTTGGTGTACGCAAAAGGCTATGGCAGAGCTTTTCGGTATTGATAAATCAGGTATTAGCCGCCACATAGCCAATATATTTAAAGAGGAAGAATTACAGCAAGACACGACGGTTGCAAAAATTGCAACCGTCGTAAATCGAGGCATAAGAGGCGAGGTTGAAGAGTTGGTCGATTTCTATAATCTTGATATGATTATTGCTGTTGGCTATCGTGTATCTTCCCCAAAAGCTACCAAGTTCCGTCAGTGGGCTACCAAGATTCTTAATGAGTATATCAAGAAAGGCTTTGTGCTTGACGATGAACGCTTAAAACAGGGAACGGCAGTATTCGGAAAAGACTATTTCCGTGAATTGTTGGAAAGGGTACGTTCCATCCGTGCTAGTGAACGGCGTATTTGGCAACAGATTACCGACATCTATGCAGAGTGCAGTATTGACTATGACAAGAACTCGCCTACCACACACGATTTCTATGCCATGATACAGAATCGCTTTCATTATGCCATTACCGGGCAAACGGCAGCAGAAATCATCTACACTAAGGCTGATCATACCCAAGAACACATGGGGCTGACCACATGGAAGAATGCTCCCGATGGGCGTATCTTGAAATCGGATGTGTCAATAGCCAAGAACTATTTGCAGGAAAATGAAATCCGTCGGTTGGAACGTGCAGTAACAGGATATTTCGACTATATAGAAGACCTTATAGAGCGTGAAAACACGTTCAATATGGAGCAGTTTGCTGCCAGTGTCAATGAGTTTCTGACTTTCCGCAAATATCAGATATTGCCGGATAAAGGACGAATATCTGTGGCACAAGCCAAGACAAAGGCAGAAAGCGAATACGATATTTTTAATAAAACCCAACGGATAGATTCTGACTTTGACAAAGAAGTTAGGGGGGTGTTGGATAAATGAAGAGCAATGACTGATGAGTTAATCCAATGGGCTACACTGTTAAGTCCTATAATTAGTGTGATTGCTGTAATTGTTGCATTAAGAGTTGCTAATAACTCATCGAAAGATGCGCAGGAACAGATTAATGCTATTCGCCATCTGCTTGATGTGTTTGTGGCGGCAAATAATTTGGACATCGTAGAAGCACAGCGAAAATACCAACAGCAACTTGTAGAATTAGACAACAAAATTGAAGAGGCGCAAATGGAAGTCGATACCGTATATCCTTTTGTTGGCGGAGCAAGAATTGAACATATCATAGCCGGACAAGAAAAAGCGCAGCAAAAAGCACATCTTAATCAGCTATTGATGAAGCGCAAAGAGATAGAGGTCAATCTATCTTTGATTCAAGATTATATTCATAAAGCAATGCAGTAAATGGAATTGAAAAAATATAAAAAGAAAAGGATTACACCACAAGGTTGGAAAGAGATAACACTTGCAGAAGTTTTTAACACATCCTCTGGTGCTACACCATTGTCCACGGAAGCAAGCTATTATGAAAACGGTACTATTCCTTGGATTAATAGCGGCGAATTAGCAAGTCCGTATATTTATGACACAACAAATTTTATATCACAGGCTGGATTTGAAAATTCAAGTACTGAGATATACCCTATTGATACGGTGCTTGTAGCAATGTATGGTGCTACAGCAGGTAAGGCATCTTTGCTTAAAATGGAAGCGTGTACAAATCAAGCTATTTGTGCGATTCTTCCAAACAAAGACTATAGTTCTACATTCCTTAAATATAGTATTGATACGCTTTATGATCATCTTGTCGGTCTTAGCAGTGGCTCTGCAAGAGATAATCTTTCGCAAGCAGAACTAAAAAAGTTGAAGTTAATAATGCCTCCTACTAAGAATGAACAGAATAAATTAGTATCTATTCTTGCTTCAATAGACCGCAAAATTGAACTTAATCAAGCGATAAATCAGAATTTACCGACACTTGACCATTCATTAATAAAGGCAAGAGTTCATCACGCTGCTTAGTAAGGTTTTCGTTTTCCTTTTGAATTTCCAACTGTTTGTCATTGAATGCTGATACCCTTTCTTCCCACAAATCCAATATATTATCACTTGGTTTTAGAACTGGGAATTTTATTATATCTTCACGAGAAACCTCTTTGAATGTTGTTCCTGCACCAAGTTGTTCTATCTGCCTGAGATGATATTGTAGGTAATAATACAAATAAATAGCTATGTTTCTATATTTAGGAACAAAGCTCTTGAAGCCTTGATTAGTACACAATTCATTTTTAGCGATTGCCAACAAACCTATTGGTGCACGGCTCGACATTAATATCGTGTTTGAAGGTAACAAATGAGTGCTACAAGAATCATATCCTACTTGTGAAATATTTCGTTCTCCTTGATAGATAAACTTCTGCTTTTGGTCGGATAGATCCTTTGGAGTAATCCAAACTATATCTCCCCCATAATTCAATTCATCTACAGTTGAAGGAGTTGCCCCATTATAAACATTAGCAATATCAGCTACTTCTTTTGTTTCCCACAATGCCGGAATTTCACGTTTTAGTTCCTCATTCCAAACCATTTCACCCCCACTTGATTTATACGGCTTGCCTTCTTCATTCGGAAAGTCAAACTGTACAAACCAGTAATCGTAGAGTTGCTTTGCCATCGCCTCTAAATTCTGATTTATCTGACGATTGATAGCGATTTTCCTCTCTAAACCTTGGAGAATAGCTACAATATTGTTTTGGATGCTTTCACTAATATCTTCAATTGGTATAGCAGCAAAGGCTGCATCCAATTGGAGATTTTTTATACCGGATGTTTTGCCTTCGAAATTAAAAAACGCCCCAAGATTATAGATAAACTGAAGATAATAGTAGACATAGAGGGGAATCCAACCTTTCTTTACTCGAAAGGCAGTACAAAAATTGGAGCATATAACAGCCCCGGCATGGTCAAGCAGCTCTTGTGATACCAAAGATACACGCCCTGTGGATTGAGTTGGGCTACCACCTGACTTTTCAATGATAATGTCTCCTACTTGAAGACATTTTTTTGCATATGCTTGTTGGTTAATATAGCGGACTGGAATTGTCGAGAAATCATATTCTGATATTGGAATAATATCAGCCCCACGTACACAAGTTACCGCACAAGGTGTTTCTTTAGAGTAAGTTTCCTCGCCCCAATCTCCAGCAATGAATACTTCTATAATGTCAATTAATTTCATTCGTTGTCTTCAGGTTTAAGTTTAGGGAGTTTTGAAGAAGACTTCTCAATTTTCTTTTCATTGGAAGCAACGCGTCGTTCTACCTTCTTGATGTCCTCAGCTGCTGGCAGTTCTTCCGGACGTATGCCTCGCTGACCGAGCATTTGTCGGATGCTGCGGTTGTTATCCATATGTTCGGTAGTTATACTATGCTCACCATAAAGGTCTTTTTGTTCGACATTGTAATTTGTCATTTCTGTGGCAAGGTTTTTTGCTGCAATTGTAAGAGTTGGAAGAAAATCTGCTAATGGGCGTGTCGATTTAATGCCAAGCCGGTTCTTCATATCTTCTGTTGTATGCCCACCGAATAACACACCATCACCTTTAGAACGAATGCGTCCAAAACCTTTATCATCCACTCCGCGCTCATAAATATTACGTGATAATTGTTTTTCGGAAGAACGCAAACGATCTCTCGTTTCAAGTCGCGACAATTGTTCTATATGCTCCGCAATAAGTTCTGCGCGTCGAGTTTGTACGGCAAAATAACCTTGTGCAAAAGCTATTTCTTCTTTCTTGGGGTCGCCATTCTGTGCGACAAGATAGCACGCATAACGAGTCAGCATGAAATCTTGTATTTCACGCTTAGCTCCGCTACCCAAAGTAACCATTTTCGTGACCTCACGAAAATGGTCGTCGATGTTGATATTCTGTGTTTTACATGATTCAACAGCGCGAGTCAATGCTACTTGAAAATTCTCCCATCTTGCATATCCCAATATAATCTGCAACTCTCTCGCAAACCATACTTCTACTTTATCCGCTCCATTATCGTCTTCGATATAATGGCAAATGTCATCAAACGATTGCTTATGTTTATTGATTCTCTGCAAGTCCATAGTGCTTTTATTAGCGTTCCATATTAGATTGCAAAAGTACAAATTTTAAAGCAGAAATCAGCACGGTTATTATCCCAAATATTTCTTATGCGCCAACTTTACATTATTTTGGTTCACAATGGCATAGTGCAGTGTTGTGTCAATGCGTACATGACCAAGTAGTCGCTGCACCTGTTCGATGGGCATACCTTTGTCGATAGCCATTGTTGCAAGGGTACGACGGAACTTGTGAGGATGAACTTTTGGCATAGAAAGTGTGTGTCCTAATTTTCGGATTCTCACTTCTACACCACTGATTGTAAGGCGTGTGTGAGGAGAATGGAGTGAGACGAATAAAGCAGGATTGTCGTCAGTACGCCCATTGAGGTATTGTTGCAAATGCAGTTTGGTTCGGGCATTGAAGTAAACAACACGTTCCTTATTTCCCTTTCCGAATACCACACACTGTCGTTCGTGAAAGTCTATATCTTCACGGTTCAGTTTTACTAATTCACCTACACGAATGCCTGTAGATGAAAGAAAGTCTATAATAGCAAGGTCTCGTTTGTTAGTACAACTATCTCGAAGTTGCTCCAACTGTTCGTCAGAAAGTACCTCTTTTACAAGTGAATCAGTTTTAACCTTGTGGATACGTCTGACCGGACTTTTGGCGATGTAGTCTTCATCTTCTAACCATGCAAAGAAACTGGAAAAGATGCGTCGCATATTGTCAATGGTAACTTTACTGGATTGATGTTCTTCTTGATAATCGGATAGATAAGTACGAATGTCGGATGTGGTAATATGACAGATAGCCATTGAAAGTGTAACTAATAGCCGTTCAATGGTATTACGGTAGTACGCCAATGTCTTATCCGAACACCCCTCTATTTTCTTTGCTGATATAAAAGAGTTAAGAAACTGTTCGTTTTCTTGTGTTTGCTGGTACACACACTCCTCTTTTTCGATAATCTCAACGTTATGCAGTTCTGATGTAAGCACAGCTTTAAGCTGCGCCATTTGTCGGCAATCTAAGTCACGCTGCATCTTCGCAACTATCGCCTGAATGATGTTTTCTTTCATAATTCTGATATTTACGTCCTTATATATAATATAAGAGACTGCTAAATCAGAATTTAGAGGCGATGGCGAAGCAGCTCTACGACTACTGGTTCGTGCAGTTTGACTTCCCTAATGAGGAGGGCAAACCGTATAAATCAAGCGGTGGCAAAATGGTGTGGAACGAGAAGTTGAAAAGGGTGATACCGAAAGGGTGGGAAATACGTCCCTTAAACTCATTGATTACAGTCAAAGATGGTACACATGAATCACCAAAGCAACAACATGAAGGTCGTTATCTAATAACCTCAAAGCATTTACTATCATCTGGAATTGATTATAATACAGCATACTACATTTCTGAAGAAGATTACATTGCCATTAATAAAAGAAGTCAAGTTGAAACAAATGATATTTTATTCTCTATGATTGGCACTATTGGAAATAAATATTTTGTTACGGAGAAAAATGTCAATTTCGCCATTAAAAATATGGCATTATTGAAAACGTCTAAGAGTATGTATATTATGTATTTTTTGTGGCTTTACTTGTCTTCATGGGACTACAAACATTATGAATTTAATGCCATATCAGGTAGTATTCAAAAATTCCTATCACTTGATGCTATGCGAAATATCCCTGTACCATTTAACTATGATATAGCCGTAGCTTTTAACAAGCAAGTTTCTAATATTTGCCGATGCATAACTAATCTCAAAGAAGAAAATATTCAATTAATTAAGCAGCGCAATGAACTATTGCCCCTCTTAATGAACGGTCAAGCAGTGCTAAATTCTGATTTATCGGTATATAAGAAAAGGAGAGGAAAAATCCCCTCCTTAACTCTAAACCATGTCTCAGACATTCAAATCCTTCAGTGCAAGTGCATAATTGGGATAAACCCCGTCCATTATACACTTTAAACCAAGTGTCTGATAATACTTGTAGTCATCATCTTCGGTGCAGAAGTATTTGTAACCGTAGCGTGGCATGTACTCCTTGAAGAACCGAGCCAAGTCTTTCAGGCTTTCTTCTTGGTTCTTTTTGAAATTACTGCGCACAATGATGATAGACCAGTCGGGAAAGTTGCCTCTTCCACAGCTATACTCCCAGAAGCGGATATAGCAGTCTAAATCACGTTCACGAATGTCCACACAAAAGCCGTTGGCATGGGACATCACGCTACAGCTTTCTCTGTAGCCAAATTTCTCACACAAGTAGAGATTGAAATCAAGAATTAAATCTTTTTGTACCATAAATAATTGGGTTTTAAAAATTAATAAATAGAGAATTATAAATGAAAGCCTCGCTTACGCTTAGCCTTTTTCTTTTTCATTAGGCGATTGAACTCTGCTTCTTCTGCGGCAGTGGCATCGTAGGATGAGCTACCGTTTAGCAAACCGAGACTGATGCCAAAGCTATCATCGGAATGGGAAACGCTTTGCTGTACCTCTTCTTTTTGTTGTTTGGATTCCTGTTTGGCAGACTCCAACAAAGATGCACAAGCATTCTCTTCCAGTCGGTTGTCGATATTCAAGTAGCTGAACTCTCGACCTACTTTTGAGCCGGAGAAAGAAAAGCCGTTATGTTCAAACTTGACACCTTGTATTTCCCGTGTAGTCCGGCTGACTTTGAATTTCATATCAATCTCCCGGTCGGCAAGCGCATCTTTCAAATCATCCCAACTATGAGCTGTGGGCAGTTCTTCTTTCAATGCCTTGTATATCTCGTGCTTTGCCTTATCGTATGGGCGCAAGCGTTCCTCTTTGATATGGTCTTTACCATTGGCAAAGTGCAAGCGATATTTGGCGGTCAGCATTTTGCAGACTTTCTCATTCTTACGGAAGTCATTCTTGTCGCTAATTGTTTTACCGTCATTGTCCACCCGGTTGAATACGATATGGCAATGCGGATGCTCACGGTCGATATGTCGGGCAATGATGTATTGCGTATTTTCAATACCCATCAGCTTCATATAGTCGTGCGCTATGTTTAGCATCAGAACATCATCAGACTTTAGCCTTGCACTGTCTTCTGGTGAAAAGTTGAGCGAAGTGTGTCCGACAATATTCTTTACCTTGTCATTGAGTAATGCCTGTAACTCAAATTGCTCTGCTATTTGTTCGGGTGTACCTTCTACTCCGGCCGCTTCTAATAGCTTGGATTTTTCCTCTTTGAGGACATAGCGGACACAACCACCGAACGATGTTCCTTTAGTCTGTTTACCTATCATTTTTCAGTTGTTTTATAAGTTGATTAATATGCTGAGCCATTTCCTCGCATCTATCCGCAACGGCAAAGAAACCGTAGGTGTTCGCTTGTCTTGCCAACTGGTTAAGATTGGTACTTTCACCAATCAGTTGCCGGATGATGTGAATATGCTCTTGCGTGATTCTTTCACGTACCGAACCGTTCTCGATGAGCGAACGGATGACTTCACTTTGAGTCTGCTTGCTCCGTCTGCAAAGCGCACCAAGCCATGCGTATTGCTGATATGACAGACGGATTGTTATTGTATATTTCTTTTCCATTTGAATTTGTTTTAGTGAATAATTTGTGACCATCGGGAGCCGCCTCCTCAGACTTTTTGAGAGCAAGTGGTCGGGGAATGTAATACACCGACATTAACTTGCTACAGTAAAAAAGTCTCGATTCTTCTCCCTGAGTTCAAAGTCTGAATCCTCGCTTCTTGGGTGGTAAAACCTTCGGTTGTGTAGTGCCTTGTTGTACGCTGATGAGCTTTAAATCGAATGTATCTATCAGTGTTTTCAAGACGGGATTCTTCCTTATCATTTGTTGAAGGATGGCTTCGTCAGGCTTCACTTTGAGTAGATAATCAGCTATGTCGTACCCCTCCTTGCGTTCGTCTTCGGTAGCGTTGGCTTCCAAATAATCGAACATTTGTACTTCAATTCCGCAGCTTTTCATCAGGCTGATTTTGCTCTGCCAATAGTCGGTTGCACCTAAATCAGGGAATAATACAACGCTTCTTCCTGCCAGAACGGATAGGCTGTTGACATTGAAGCAACCGTTCTTTCCACCTGATGCTATCCATAGGAATTGCGGCAGATAGTAAGATGCAATAATTGCCGTTTTCTCGCTTTCGACCAGCGCAACTGGACGGCTTTTGTCTTCGGAAAGCAGATGCTCACCGAAGAAGCACTGCTTCAAATTGTAATCATCTTTGTGTAATACGGAGTGCACCCACGTAACATGATTGTATGGTTCTTTTATCCGCTTACCTGTTTCGGAATTGTAAAGCATTATCTTACCAGTTCTGACTTTACTCTGATTGTCCGTTTGCCAGAATACGGTTGCTCCATCCCAATACTTGGATGTACCAACCTTGTATCTCTTCATAAGATTCAATGTTTCCGCCTCTCCGAATTGAGCCGATAGAAACTGAAATAACTTGTTCGCAGAATAGCCTCGTAATGATTGGTTGACTATATCCAAATCCATGTAGGAGATGGCTATCGGTTTTACTTTTTTAATAGGTGTATAACTTCCGAAGCTATTCTCAGCGAACTTTTCTTTCTCAGATGGATTCTGCTCAAAGTAATCACGAGGCGTGAAGTGATAACCGCATTTCTGTTCATGGTCACAAC
>OGPZ01001151.1_pt1 | contig 19735 bp, 15 predicted proteins | sample 1553111 | NCBI WGS metagenome assembly OGPZ01 (sample SAMEA2579968, study PRJEB22360) | human gut metagenome
ACGGCAAAGCCGGCATTTGCTTTTCTGGGCGAATTAACGAACAAATTATTCTGCGCAGCAGAATGGAAAGCTCCGCAGGAGCGTATTTGTGAGTTTGATGTATAAACAGACATATAACTCTTGTACTATACGATACTTCTTATAGACTTTATGTACTATCGGCGTCTTCTGAGCAAAAAATATCGAAACGGATTCGTTTTGAGAAGATACCAAAAGTACATACTTTACAAAACGGAGGAATATATGAAAGAAAAAACAACATTCCGGATCGGAGAACTTGCAAAACTTTTTGATATCGGTGTCGATTCGATCCGGTATTATGAAGAGGTCGGTATCTTATGTCCGAAGCGTGATCCGATCAACAATTACCGTTTATATACGATCGAGGATGTCAGAAAACTGACAATGATCCGCGAGCTGTTAGGTCTGAATCTGACAACCGAACAGATCCGCGACTTTGATGCGAATCGAAACATTCATAATACAATTTCTTTATTAGAGCAGGAACTTCATATGGTCAATGAATCCTTGCTAAAATTATATGAGACCAAAAACAGTATTCAGGCACGATTAGAAAGCTTTACGAGAGCCATGTCTGCCAAACACTTTGATATGATACAGCTCTTAGAACTTGATAAAAGAGCCTGTGTAATGATCAATGACGGAAATCTTCCTGACGACTATGTTGATTTTTACCTCACAAAATATATGCGTTCCAGACAAAAAAAGATTGATACGATCGGAGCCTGTGACTGCTATACGCTTGATCTTGCCGGCAGTAACCCTGACTCCAAATATTATCGCACGAAAAACCTGTTTTTCTATTCTGATCTGATCACATATGACGGCAATTTCTATCTGCCTGCCGGAAAATATCTGTCTGTCCTATATAAAGGTCCATTAACACAGACAAAGAAATTTGTTCCGATGCTTGCTGATTATGCAAAGAAACATCATTTGAAAACGATTGATGATCCGATCGAGTTTTGCCATATTGATGATTATGAGACTGCTTTGGAAGAAGAATATATTACAGAGATCCAGTGGCAGGTAGAATAAAAAAGTTTCCGGTAAAGAAAAAGATGCAACGCCAACACGTTGCATCTTTTTCTTTACCAATATTTTTTCTTTTTAAAGATCCACAGACTTAAAATAACGATCAAAATACTGACTACGATCACAATCGGATATGCCATCGGGCATTTTAATTCCGGCATATAAGAAAAGTTCATTCCGTACCATCCTGCAATCAATGTCAACGGAAGAAAGATCGTTGTTACAATCGTAAGCATTTTCATCACATCATTTTGACGGATGCCAATCTCTGACTGGTACACATCCTGTACCTGCATGGCATATTCACGCAAAAGCTGTGTTTCTCCGGCAAGACGGGTTACACGATCCGAATACATATGAAAAAGCATCAATTCTTCTTTTCCGAAAAATTCTTCCTGATTCTCTAAGATTTCATTTCCAATGTCCGTTAGCTGGCTGTAATAATGGTAAAAACGTGCGATCATCTTCTTGATATGCAGCATCCGGTGATTGAACTTTTCATCACTGCCACGAAGCACATCCTCTTCAATATTGGCAATCTCTAATTCCAGCCCTTCTAAGAAAAGCAGATCATCTGCAATAAAAGATTGTAAAAAGTCATAAAGGAAACGTTCTAAACTATAGTCTTTGCGGATCGCACTGTTTACTACTTTTTCAACATGCTTTTCGATATTGCCTTTTTCATCTAAGAGAACGACTCTTTTGTCTGTGATATAAATAGCAAATTCAATCGTCTGCTCTTTCGGACTCTTTGCCGGAACACGGATCGTTCCGTATAAGAAATCCCTGTGGCTTTCCATCTTACAATAATGCACACTGTCAATCGAATGCCAGATACCAAAACGATCTTTCCATTTGCTTTCATTCTGCCATTGGTCGATCGTTAAGATACAGACACCATCTTCTGTTTCCGATGCAAAAAAAGTATTCTCATCTGTTTTTTGCATGCCATCTTCCCGAATAAAATAATACATAACTGCTCCTTTTTACCGGATCTGTCTGAATCAATACAAACAACGGCAATCACTAAGTCAAAAAAGCTTCTCTTCTGCCCGTTGCTGTCTTTGATCCATTCAGATCATAAAAAATAAATCGTATTCCTACAGATAGCATACCACAAAATCAAACATATTAACATTCTTTCTGATCGAGCAGTCACTCTTACTCTTGCATTTCATCCTAGCGATAGAGTTCTTCAAATAATGCGACAAAATCTTCCTCTTTCATAAGAACCGGATTATCAAAAGTTTCATCTGCATTGGCTGCGGTATGGGCAAGACGTTTAAAGTCTTTTGGATCGACCATTTCTAATTCTGAAAAATGAGGAATTTCTAACTGATCGCTTAATTTTTCAATATAATCTACTCCTGCATTGGCTGCTTCTAGTGTGGTCATGCCTGTAATATCGACACCTAATGCTTTTGCAACCTTGGCGTATTTTTCAGGTGCCCCTTTGATACTCAGTCGGGATACCGGAGCTAACATCATCGCATTGGCAACTCCATGCGGAATATCATAAAATCCGCCTAATGCTTCCGAAATAGAATGTACGCTTGCGACATCCGAATTACCAAAAGCCATCGCCGCCATCGTACTGGCTGCAAGCATTGCATCCAATGCTTCGGGTGTATGTTCTTTGACTGCTTTGAGAATATTTTCCTGAATCATCTGAATTGCCAAAAGTGCCAGGCCGTCTGTGATCGGATTGGCGGCTTTACAGACATATGCTTCGATCGCATGTGTCAATGCATCCATTCCGGTCGATGCTAATATTTTTCCCGGAAGCTTATCTAAAAGCTCACTGTCTAAGATCGTAAGCGATGCACTGACCATTGGTCCCCAGATACAGTCTTTTTCTAATGTTTTCGTATTATTGACGATCGATTCATGTGTCACTTCACTGCCTGTTCCACAAGTTGTCGGAATACAGATCAATGGTGCGATCGGCTTTTCTAAATTGCCTTCATACCAGTCTTCACACTTTCCACCATTTGTCATGATCGCTCCGATCGCTTTCGCTGTATCCATGGCAGAACCACCACCGATCGCGATCAGATAGTCGATCTTGTTTTCTTTTGCAAAAGCAGCACCTCTTTCAATATCGACATCTCTTGGATTAGGTACAATATCAGACCATACCAGATAATCTGCTTTTTGGCTTTCTAAGCTGTCTATAACACGCTGTACTAACCCGGTAGCAAGCAATCCCTTATCTGTGACAACGAGTCCTTTTTTTCCAAGTTTCTGTGCTTCTTTTCCAACTTCACTGACTTTTCCTCTTCCAAAAATAACCTGTGCAGGCATATAAAATGCAAATTCATTCATATCGTATCATCCTTCCTTCTGTCTGTCCCTTTGTAGCTGTTTTTAGTATAAAGTCTGGTATGATACGAGAGTCAATATCCCTTTACTTCTTTTTTATCTTTTACTATAATGATGCAAAAGGCAAACACAGCCATACAACAGATGTATTTACAAATACACAGAATGGGAAATGTTTGCAAATTTCGAAATATGCCTGTTAATGCAATACGTTATGACTTAAACACCAAACTATGACTTACACACCAAGCTATAACTTAAACACCAAACTATGACTTACACACCAAGCTATGACTTAAACAAGAAGGGATTATTTTCTATGCTGACTTATTCTTTTGATCATATTGGCTCTGACTGCCTGTATATTTACTTATATAAATGTATTAAAAATGATATCTTAAACGGAACACTTTCTGCAGGTACAAAACTTCCCTCTAAAAGAAGTTTTGCGAAAAACCTTGCTGTCAGTACGATCACCATTGAAAATACCTATGAACAACTTCAATCGGAAGGATATATTTATTCCATTCCCAAAAAAGGCTTTTATGTTACCGATTTAGAAACCTTGCAGCTTCCACCTGAGATTACAGCTCCGGTACCATCAAAAGAAAGCATTCTCTATACAAAGCCACAAACAGATTCTTATACCGTGGATCTGGTAAGCAATAAGACGAGTACCGATAATTTTCCTTTCTCTATCTGGGCAAAACTGATCCGTGAAACGATTTCAACCAAAAGTGAAGAATTAATGACAACTCCTCCCTGTGGCGGGATCTGGGAACTTCGTGAAGCAATCTGTCACCACTTAAAAGATTTTCGTAATATGGCCGTAACACCTGCCCAGATCATTATCGGTGCCGGAACAGAATATCTTTACGGACTTCTGATCCAGCTTCTTGGTTTTGATAAAAAATATGCCACAGAAAATCCGGGCTATCAAAAACTAACTAAAGTATATGACAGTTATCATGTTTCCCATCATGCGATCCCAATGGATCAGGAAGGCATACAGATTGAAAGTCTTGTTGCATCCGGTGCCGATATTGCACATATTTCACCTTCACATCATTATCCGACAGGAATCGTTACAAGTATCAAAAGAAGATACGATCTGCTGCATTGGGCATCACAGGATGCAAACCGTTATATTATTGAGGATGACTATGATTCTGAATTCCGTCTGTCCGGTAAACCAATCCCGGCATTACAAAGTATTGACCAAAACGAAAAAGTCATTTATATCAATACATTTACAAAGAGCCTTTCTTCTACGGTACGATTAAGTTATATGATCCTGCCTCAACATTTGTTAAAAAAATTTTATGAACGCTTACGATTCTATTCCTGTACCGTATCGAATTTTGAACAATATACACTCGCACGTTTTCTGTCAAAAGGTTATTTCGAAAAGCATATCAACCGGATGCGTACACATTATAAAGGAATCCGTGATACCTTTTTACAGGCATTGAAAAAAAGTCCTTTCGCTTCCCGGATCAAAATATCCGAAGAAGATGCAGGACTTCATTTCCTTATGTATGTAGATACCGCTCTGACAGACGAAGCCTTGTTAGAAAAAGCCGGTAAACAGGGGCTTCATCTGGCTTGTCTGTCTCAATATTATGCAAGTGGTTCTTCACAGATTCCGGCACATACTCTTGTATTAAATTATTCGGCTCTAACACAGGACAGCGTATCACAAGCGATCAAATTGCTAAGCCGTATCCTATGCTAAAAACAGCCTATAACAATTCATAGGGATTGGCATCTGTATATTGACAAGTGCCGATTCCTAATGCCTGTTTGGCAAGACCATCTGCAATATCATTATATGTATCATTGGAATGTCCTTTGACCTTTACAAAGGAAATCGCAACATTCTGACTCATTTGCCGATACAAAGCCTGATATGCTTTCGTTCCGGTTTTGTTTGCTTTCCATGCACCATTGCACCACTTTGCAATCCCCTCATAATCATGATAGATCACAAGTTTTTTGATCCCTCCTCTGACAGCAAATACCATAGCCGCTTCCGAGCCTTTGATCTCGCCGGCTACATTATGCATCGTTGCAAGTTCATCATCTTCAAACTTCTGGCAAAACAGATATTCTTTTCCCTGATACATCAATATCATTCCATAAGAAAATGCATTCGTCATTTTATCATAACTTCCATCCACATAAGCGATCGCAGTATCGCCATCTGCCTTTACAGCCTCTGCTACTACTGCTTTCTGCCCATTTTCATCTATGCCTCCTGCCTGTTCTCCTAAGCAAAAAGCTTCCGCTTCTTCCTTCGTCGTAAAGCTTTTATATTCTGCACCCGAAAAGCCCTTGATCTGCTCCTGACATAATGCCCATGTAGCAAAAACACCGGTTTTTCTGCCTTTCCTTACTGCATAAAATTTCTTTGCCATCTTCCTCCTCCATTTCTCATAACAATCCTTTACCTGTCCTCTCCACCTCTATCCCCTTCTCGCCATCTTATGGTATATTGTGCATCATAGCAATGTTTTAATTCACATTTTTATTTTATTTTGTCTATTGGTGCACTGTATCGACCGTTAAGGATATCTAAGATTTTTCGCTTTTTTGCCTTATGATGGGCGCTCTTGTCTGATATAGGGGCAAGGCCAGTCTGATGTACATCGCTGTTTGGGAATCTCAAAGACCGTCGCCACTTGCGTTGCAAAAAGTGTATTTGCTTTTTGCAATGCTATGTGTGCGCTACGTGGCTTTGCGAAGCGGGAGCGTGTCCCAAACAACGATGCTACTCAGGCTGAGTCGCCCCTATAGTTACAACCCGCGCCCAAATGCAAAAAAGCTTGAAAAATCAGATATCCTAACCGGTCGTCGTGCCTACCAAAGACAAAAATAAAATAGAAATGCGAAAATTTACTCTTTGTTATGATGCACATAAAAGTGTATGTGCGAGAAGGATTCTGTACTGTGGTGGTACAGGCAGGTAAAGGATTGTGTTTGTGTTATTCGTGTGCAAGTTCGGATAAGAGTTCCTGTCTGCGTGTGCCAATCAGGAGTTCTTTGTTGTATTCGTAGTAACGTTTACAGGTATGTTGTGCTAAAAAGGCGGCACTGATGGAAGTCATGGTAAGATCCGTTACAAAGACAATCATTTCTTCGCCTTTTTCAAATGCTGCATCTGCAAAGTCAAATGCAGCTTCCAAAGCATCCAGCGCTTCGTAATCTGCTGTCTCTTTTTGTTTACATTGTAAAGTAAAAGCTTCTTTTGCCTGTTCAAATGCAAGCTTTGCATCTTTTGTTTCATCCGGTATGCTTTTCTTTAACTGCTCTAATAGCTTTTCTTCTCTTTTACGCTCCCTGCGTTCATAAAGATCTGCTTTCTTTTTTGTCCGGTATTGTACCATTCTTTGATCCAAAAGTCCGATATAGCATGTCTTTTTGTCTAGCGCATCTTCCACCTTACCGCGATAGTCTTTTAAGAAAGCATACCAGGAATCTGTCAGTTTTTTTTGCTCCTGTGCTTTGCGCATCTTTTCTAAGACGGCATCAAAAAGCAGATGCACTACACTGATCCTTTCATCAAAGGCTGCACGATAAATTCTCTCATAAACAGAAGCCGGAACCTTTCTTTGCAAAATCTTTTCAATTCCATAGTCATCCTGATACTTCCGGTCTAGCTCAATATAGGCTGCTACATCCTGTGCAATATCAGAATGACGCAGATATTCATATACTACATCCGTAGTAACCGGATTTTGCATCTCTTCATAGACATACAAAAGCTCACTGAAATCTTCCCACCCACGGGCTGTCACAAAATGTAATCCGTCTACATCGGTTTCTACTTTATAAAAGTTCTGCGGACGGATCGCAAGATATGATAACAATGCAGGATGAATCTTTTTATCAACCGCATATTTTTTCCATACATTGTAATCTGCGGTGATATCCATACGACGGACACGATCCCATGTTACCATATCAAATTCACGGACCGACTTGTTATATTCCGGTGGATTGCCTGCTGCTACAATAATCCAGCCATCCGGTATCTTACGGTTACCGAACGATTTACATTGCAAAAACTGTAACATCGTAGGGGCTAATGTTTCAGATACACAATTGATCTCATCAATAAATAAAATACCTTCTTTCTGCCCGGTTTCTTTCATTTTATGGTAGATACTTGCTATGATCTCGCTCATCGTATATTCCGTGATCGAGTATTTTGTTCCTTCAAACTCTTCTTCTTTAATAAACGGAAGACCGACAGCACTCTGTCTGGTATGATGCGTGATCGTATACGCTACTAAACCGATATTGCATTCTCTGGCAATCTGCTCCATGATCTGCGTCTTACCGATTCCCGGAGGTCCCATCAAAAAGACCGGTCTTTGCCGGATCGGTGCAATGCAATATTCTCCATCTTCTTTTTTCAAATATGCCTCTACAGTATGACGAAGTTCTTCTTTTGCTTCTTCGATATTCATTCTTTACACTCCTGTTTCTTTTCTGCTTTGTCAGTCAAAATCTGCTTAAGGATCACAATAACCTTTTCCCATCATGTTCTAATTGCATTCTGATAGCCCATACAGGTACTTTTTCTTCTTCATATTCATCAAGAAAAAGAAACGCTGTCGGATAGTCCGGTTTCTTTTTCGGATAGATTCCTTTTCCATCCGTAAAATATAAAAGCCCGCAAAGACAGTCAAACTGCCCTTCCTCTGCCAGACGGTTGACATATGAAAATGCCGGTCGGAAGTCTGTATTTCCACCACCTTTGATCGTAAAATCCGAAAATAACCGCTCTAATTGTTCTGGTTTTGTGATCACAATATCTTCCTGTATTTTCTCATCACACTGGATCACATGAAGCTTTGCTTTCCGAAAAAAACTTTCTTCCTGACAAAGGATCGAAAAGGTTTCTTTCAAAAAACTCTCTACAAGTTCTCCTTTTGTCGAATAGCTTGTGTCAATGATGATCACAAAATCACGGATCTTATGCACTTCTCTGCTTTCTAGTGGTTCTAGCAATGGCATATTTTGATATAGCTGTAGACCATATGTATAAAATCCGATATCAAATTCCTCTTCGTCACAATGCAATTCTTCCCGTAACACGGCAAACTTTCGCAAAAAATCCCTGTAACTGCGCTGTCTTTTTTGCACTTTTAACGGGATCGCCGCTAGATCACTTCCGTCTTCGCTCTGATCACCATGTCTTTTTTGCTCTAACTGTGTCTGTCTGGAAACCTTATTCCATTTATTTTGCATCTGCTGTATCTGTACATTCTGATCCTGCTGCTTTGGCCAAAAGACATGATCATCTGCAAAAAATTCCCGTTGCAATTTTATCAGCTCTTCTCGTGATACATCCAATAACAAGTTATAGATCTGTACGGCTGTGATCGCACATTCTTTATCTTCTAACCATTCATATATCTTTTGCCTGATCCAGCCAAGAATACGTTTTACCGATTTTTGCTCCATATGATCGATTGTATATTCGATCGCAATATCACAGGCAATTCCCCAAAGGAAAGGATCTCTTTTGCCTCCTATCCAAAGATGAGAAAAGAGACAATGCAATACAGCATGCAGATAGACACGGTTCAGATAGGTAGGATTTTTTTGAAACAAACGAAGCATCTGCTTTGTTGACAGATACATCCACTCACCATCTGTTGCAAAGGTCTGTACTCTTTTGTCTGTTTTGGGAAACAGAACCCCTAATGCAATATCGAGATATCGAAATTCGATATATAATTCATCATGTACAAAACGATAAATCTTATAGGTCATCTCTTCTTCCCATTCTTCCTGCGTCTGTACCTTTCTCTTCCTTTCCATGTTCTACCTCACAATATGATCTTTCCTCCAAAGACATCCGGTATTTATAAGAAAATTACCAAAGATCATCAAAAGTATATTCGTCTTTTTGATCCGCTCCGTCTGTCTGGTCTTCCTTTTGCGTGATTTCATTTTTTAATCGCAATAGCGCTCCTGCACCTTCTGTCCAGTGATCCTGTATCGCATCCTGCATACATTGCATCAGATCAGATTCGGTCAGATATTCGTTTTTTGCCAGATATTCTAACAGTTCTAAGTTTCTTTCTTTAGTATACTTTCTACCAATATAAACTGCTTCTTTTATCAGATATACTTCATAATCTTTCTTTGCCTTTGCTGACAATCCGACCGGATAATACAGGCGCATCAAAGCAATATCGGATAGCATTTCCTTTTTTTCACGCTGGCTTGCTAAAGTAAAAACTTCATCATATTTTGCAATATCTACCTTCCCTGATGTAAAACACTGTCTCTGGCGGAAGCCATCTCCGTCAATGCACAATTCAAAAATATGTGCCGGCCCGATCTCATCGTAATATTCGCTGTATTCGGCATACCATAACACGGCTTCCGTATGATCGTGTGGTTGAAAAACGACTTTCATATCCTGCTGTCTTTGTGTAAGCAAAGGTTTCAGGCCGTTTTGTTCGAAAATACTGCCTCTGACTACAACACAGGAAAAACGGTCACAGTTCATAAACGCATCGCTTCCCATATCACAAAGCTTCTTTCCTACCACTAATTTAGAAAGTTTGTTACAACGATAAAATGCAAGTTTTCCAATCGTTTGCATCCCATCGGGCAAAGAAACCTCATGCACATATTCTCCTGTGATTTCGCGTATCCGTCCCTGTTGCAATGCATCTGTTAATTCCTGCCTGCTTTTTAACTGATCATTTGAAGCGATCAGACAATCGTCCGGTATCGTTCGGGCAGCAAAGCAATAGGCAGCAAGTTCTGTCACCCGGTTTCCTGCAATCTTCTCCGGTATGGTAACAACCGGTGACTGCCCATAAACACGATACAATACAACTTCCTGCTCTTTTGTCTGACGAAAGGCATACCAAGTTTCCTGCATATTACTCCTCACTTTTTATCCGTTTATCTTCTTTGCATAACAGGAAACTTTTACATTCCTGCATACTTTAATAGTTCATCTAAGAAACTAAGACCTACACGATAAAAGATAAATAAGATCGTGATTGCAAGCAACAGCACTAACAAACGATAAAGGACATATGCCATTGCAAATGATTTTTTCTGTGGTGGTGTATTTTTGCGAAATGCGATCACAAGCATATAAAAAAATCCAAACACCGGTATGTGTGTCAGACAAAGTAATTGAAACCATTGTCCAACCCTTCCATACCAGCTTACTTTCTCTTCTTTTGTCAGATCTCTTAATGCAACTTCTTCTCCCTGACGTTCCTCTGCATCAAAAAGCATCTGAAAATACGCTTTAGAAGTCCCACCGACTGTTCTTCTTGATGTGGCTGCTTTTTTCTTAGGAGAAGTTGTCTTATTTTTATTGTCCTGATTTGTTTCCATATCACCCCTCCTTACTTTCTGCCACTTGCTACCGGCATCTCCGGTGTTGCCTGTGGTTCCTGTGTCTGCTGTGGCAGCGGTGTTGTAACTGCATTCGGATCATTTGTATTTGCGGATGGTTCCGGCAATGAACGGATCTGTGCTGCATACTTATCAAACTTACTCTTTAACGCTGCATATTCACTATATTTCTTACAAGCATCCAAAGCTTCTTTTGCGGACTTGATCAGTTCTTCGGCATTTTCCGGTTTCTTTTTATAAGTATTCAACTTATTGATCCTGGTCTTTGCTAACTTCACTCTGCTTTCTCTTAAAATCTTCTTTCTGGCTGCTTTTGATGCTTCTTCCTTTTTCTTCGCGATCAAAGCATTTTCCTCTTTTTGCGCTTCTTCATAAGCACTTGCTGCTTTCTTCCAGTCTACCGAATCATCTTTTAAAGAATCATATTTATTTTTTGCACGCGTTGCATACAGCTTTCTGGTATCATCATCTTCAACAGACGAGATCATATCACGCAATTCATTATACGTTGTGACAAATTCATAATAATCTGCCAGCTCTGTGATCGTCATTTTCTCAAAGGCTTTCAGTTTCTTCTCAATTGTTTTTTCATAACTCTTCTCTTTTAATTCACTTGCATAAGCTGATTTTTCCGCAAGAATCTTTGTTGAGAAATAGTCTGTTCCCGATGTTCTGCTGTTTGTACCACTGCTTTCGGTGCCGGAAACAATATTACCTGACGAGTCATACTTTGCTAACTTGATCGTATCAGGAACCGAAAAATCAATCGGTTCTAACTTTTTATGGATCGTGTCCATATATTTTTTCCAAATCTTTCCGGTAACAGAAGCACCGTAAGCACCCGGCATGGCTCTTGGTGTATCATAACCTGCCCAGACAACAGTTGTATAATATTTTGTATATCCGCAGAACCATACATCCTTGCTGGAATTTGTAGTACCTGTCTTGCCTGCAGCGATCTGACCGTTTTCCATCTTAACAGAATGAGCTGTACCGTATGATTCATTAAAGACACCTTTTAATACATCTGTCATCAGCCATGCTGCATCTTCGGAATATACCTGTGATGTGTTATCGGAATCTTTATAGACAACACCATCTGATACATGTTCAATCTTTTTAATGCAGGTTCTTTCACTATAATTCCCGCCATTTGCCAGCGTTGCATATCCTTTTGCCATATCGACAACACGCACACCTTCGGTAAAGCCACCCAAAGAAAGTGCTAAGTTGTCATTATCGACATAACTCAGATTATGAAAATGCATTTTATCAAGGAAAGATAAACCGTATTTCGGTGTGATCTTTTCTAAAACCTGCCATGCGATCGTATTGATCGATCTTGCAACTGCTTCTCGTAAATGTAAACTGCCACGATAACCGCCACCCGAATTCTTTGGTCCGTTTGTGATCGGATGATCATTGACAACCGTAGATGGCGAATATACACCTGATTCAAAGCCCGGTGCATAATCAATCAGCGGTTTGATCGCACTGCCTGACTGTCTGGCAGCAAGATAGGCACGGTTATAGGCATCTTTTGTACCACGACCGCCCACGACAGCAACCACATAATTCGTTGTATTATCCACACAGACTGCTGCACCCTGCAACTCATATTTGTGCGTTTCTTTGTTACGGGACTTGTTATAAGCCAATCCGTTATCAACTGCTTTTTGAAGCTGTTTTTGTTTCTTCATATTGATCGAAGTGTACAGCTTATAACCGCCTGCACGGATGTCATTACACTTCTTGCTATACTCTTCTGAATATTTCTTCTGGTATGCCTGATAGGATTTCTTGTCAGAAAATGTATATTGAAAATCAAACTCTTCTTTTTCCATCAATGCGATTGCCGCACAATGGATCGCATAACTGGTAATATAGGTCTCATTCGTTCCATCTTCTGCCTGCTGCAATACTTTTAACTTACTTTTTACTGCTGTTTCGTATTCTTTTTCTGTAATGACTTTTTCATTTGCCATGGTACGAAGCACTTTATTTCGTTTCGCCAGACACGCATCCTGATTTGCTACCGGATCATATCGTGTCGGACTATTCGACACTCCGATCAATGTAGCTGCTTCCTGTGGTTCAAGGTCGGCACTGCTCTTCCCAAAATAGTATTTACTTGCCGCTTCCACACCATAACAGCGGTTACCGTAAAAGTTACTGTTACAGTAAAATTCCATGATCTTATCTTTCGAAAACTTTGCTTCTACAGAAGGAGCAAGTAGAATCTCCGCGATCTTTCGGGTAAAACTCTTATTTTGTGTCAATAAGTTATTCTTGATCACCTGCTGGGTGATCGTACTTCCACCCTGCGTAATTTCCATGTTATTTTTTAAAAGGGATACACCGGCACGAAGTGTTGCCAGAACATCTACACCGCCATGCGTTCTAAAACGCTTATCTTCTACAGCGATATAGCCATTATAGATATAAGGAGAGATTTTTTGAATCGAAACATATGTATAACGCCCTGTATTCACGGAACCGACTTTTTTGCCGGTCGCGTCATACACAACCGTATCCTCACTCATGATAAAATCTTCTTCACTCATATTGACTAATTTGTCAAAAACTTCTTCTCTTGCTTCAGTGAACATCGGAAGAACTTTAATATACACACAGATTCCTGCGATCAGACTTAACACCAGAATAGATGCAAGGATGCCAAGAATACTGCCAAAAACACTCGAAACCACACCGAGATAACTTCCGATCGTTTTGCCAATAATCTGAACAATATCTTTTATGTTGAATTTACCGTTTCTGTTGCTCATACACAACCTCCATTTTATTTTCTATCGCAATGCGTGTCCAATATTTTCTCATATTATAATCTTTTTTTATTTCAAGACACACTTTAGTATTATACTTCTTTGATGTATTTTTTTCAAGTTTTACAGCTACTCCTTCTTCATGCTTTTATATGCCGTTTTTGACAATTTTCGCTGTGATATATCAGGTCATTATAAAACAGTTCATAGACTGTTGTCACCAAAGAAAACAGAACTGTTGTCAAAAAGAAAGCAGAAATGATTGACACCTTTATTGGCTTTCTATAAAATAATAAGAAGTGTCTTTTGTCACCGGAATGGATTATTTGGCAAAAGCACTTTAAAATCAAAAAAGACTTTCTGGGGATTCTTTGTACTCCTTAGAATCGTTTCATACAACGGGAGGCTCACATATGAATATAGAAAATACACGCTCTCATTTTGGATTTATTGGTTTTGGTCTGATCGGTGGATCGATCGCACATGCTCTTCGCGAATTGTATCCTTCAAGCCACATCATGGCATACAACTATTATATTAAAAAACCCCATCCGATGTTAGAACTTGCCAAAAAAGATGGGGTTTTATCATCAATCTGTACCGATCTGTCTGCTTTTTCAGAATGTGATGTCATTTTTCTATGCGCTCCGGTCATTAAAAACGCAATGTATCTGAAGCAATTGGCTCCCTATATTGCAAAAGAATGTCTGATCACCGATGTCGGAAGTGTCAAAGGAAATATCTATCAGACAGTTGTTTCACTTGGATTAGAAGAACAATTTGTTGGCGGACATCCGATGACAGGTTCGGAAAATACAGGTTATACATATTCCTCTTCTGACTTTTTAAAAGGTTATTATTATCTTCTGACACCAACAAAGAAAACAAAACCTGAATATATAGACTGGATGGAACAGTTCGTCAAAGCAGCCGGTTCTCTTTGTATGATCCTGGACGAAAAAGAACACGACCGTATTACAGCCGGGATCAGCCATGGACCACATGTGATCTCTGCTGCACTTGTCAACAATGTTGCCTGTCGTGACCAGAATGGAAATTATGCTAAACTTGCAGCCGGTGGATTTCGTGATATCACGCGTATTTCTTCTTCTTCACCGGAAATGTGGGAAAATATCTGTATGACGAATCAGAAATGCATTGTTGAATTTCTTGACGAATATATTGACCGTCTAAACGAGATCAAAAAACATATTCAGAACGGAGATTCCAAAGATCTGACCGAGTTCTTTGCCAATGCCAAAAAATACAGAGATAATATTATTTAATACAACTATTTCGGAATAATTAAATCAGAAACAACATGATTGAATATTTACTTTCTAAAATAATAGAAATCCAACATGATATAATAACTCCAAAATCCAAGCATGACATGCTTGACGCACTTCGTGCTCAATGATTTTGTCGTTCATGAATTCTTCATAAGAAAGCAAGCTCTCTTGTGTTTCGAATTCATAATATAACGCTTCCATTATTTAGAAAGTAAAAAAGGAAATCAAATCATCATACATAGAAATGAGGAAAATTATGCAGATTTTAGAAGGATTAAACCCGGAACAGGAAAAGGCTGTCAAACATTTCAAAGGACCTCTTTTGATCTTAGCCGGTGCAGGTTCCGGAAAAACAAGAGTATTGACACACCGTATCGCTTATCTGATCAGTGAATATAATGTCAATCCATGGAATATATTAGCATTGACTTTTACAAACAAAGCTGCCGGAGAAATGCGGGAACGTGTCGATTCGATCGTCGGTGCCGGTGCAGATGATATCTGGGTCAGCACGTTTCATTCTACCTGTGTACGCATTCTGCGTCGCTATATTGAAGCATTAGGCTATTCCCGCAGCTTTACCATTTACGATGGGGATGACCAGCGTACCCTGATGCGTGATATTTTAAAATATTTGCAGCTTGATCCAAAGAAGTACAAAGAACGAGCTGTATTAAGTGCAATCTCTTCTGCCAAAGATGAATTGATCACACCGGAACAATATGAACTTCGCGCGCAAGGCGACTTTTTAAAGGAAACCTACGCCCGCTGCTATCGTGAATATGAAAAAAGACTGCATGATGCCAACGCATTGGATTTTGATGATCTGATCTGTAAGACAATACAGCTTTTTGAAGAAAATGAAGATATCTTATCCTATTATCAAAACCGCTTCCGCTATATCATGGTAGACGAATATCAGGATACAAACTCGGCACAATTTAAACTGATCAGTCTGCTTGCACCTACCCCACAGGAAGATGGAACAACCATCAATAACCTTTGTGTCGTAGGTGACGACGACCAGTCTATTTATAAATTCCGTGGTGCAAATATCTATAATATCCTGAACTTTGAAAGCAAGTATCCGGAAACTTTAGTGATCAAATTAGAAGAAAATTACCGTTCCACACAAAATATCCTTGATGCTGCCAATGCAGTGATCAGCCACAACAGTGTCCGTAAAGACAAAGCACTTTGGACCGAACATCCAAAAGGTGATCTGATCTATTATACCCAGTTTCAAAATGAATACGAAGAAGCCGGCTGTATTGCGGATGCGATCCATACTGTCGTAGAAAAAGGGATGGCTTCTTATAAGGATTTTGCGATCCTTTACCGTACCAATGCACAATCCCGTGTCTTTGAAGAAAAACTTGTGATGCATAACATTCCTTACCGTATCGTCGGAGCAGTCAACTTCTATCAGCGCAAAGAGATCAAGGATATCCTTGCTTATCTTCGCACGATTGAAAACGGACTCGATGATATCAGCGTCAAACGAATCATTAATGTGCCAAAACGTGGTATCGGTCTGACAACGATCGACCGTATCACGAATTATGCGATCGAACATGAGACCAGCTTTTACGGTGCGTTGGAAAACTTTGAATACATTGACGGAATCAAAAGAAGTGCATCCAAGCTAAGCTCTTTTGTCAGTCTGATCTCTGCATTTAAAAGACATCTGGCAGATGAGCATTACAGCTTAGAAGACCTGATCCGTGAAATCATTGAAGAGACCGGATATGTCCGTCTTTTACAGGAAGAAGATACCGAGCAGGCACAAAGTCGTATCGAAAATATCGAAGAACTGATCAACAAAGTGGTCACATATGAAGAGAATTGCGAAGATACACCGACATTAAGCGGTTTCTTAGAAGAAGTCGCATTGGTTGCCGATATCGATACCGTTGACGAAAATACCGATATGGTTCTTCTAATGACATTACATAGTGCAAAAGGTCTGGAATTCCCTTACGTCTATCTTGTCGGTATGGAGGATGGTATCTTTCCGGGATATGCTGCTGTCATGGGTGAAGATCCCGAAGAAATGGAGGAAGAACGTCGTTTATGTTATGTCGGCATTACAAGAGCCATGAAAAAACTTTCTCTTAGCTGCGCCCGCTCACGCTTTCGCAACGGAGAACAGCAATATAACCGTCCATCCCAGTTTTTAAATGAGATTCCACGTTATCTTTTAAAACAGAGCGGCGGATCATCGATGGCATCTACAACAAAGACCTATCGTGCTTCTGATTCTCCGGCTCCTCACAAAAGTGCCGCAATCGCAACCGATTATACGTCAAAAGGCGCAAAAAGCTACAGTGCTGCCGAATTTTTACAGTCAAATATCTTTGATAAACCAACAACCTCAGTCAAAAGAACCAGAGCAACGGACTACTCTTCTTCTTTTGATCCGACAGCCGAACGCAAAGCCAAACAAATGCAGCATAAAAAAGGCAATAATCTTTTTGCCGGCAACAGCATGATCTCAAAAGGTTTTCAGACTGCTGACAAAAAAACAGCCGCACCGATTGATTATACCATAGGTGATCGTGTGAAACATACACGTTTTGGCGAAGGAACGGTTATGGAAATGAAGCCTTCCGGCAATGATTATCAGGTCACGGTTGCTTTTGAAAACAGCGTTAATCGCAAAATGATGGCATCCTTTGCCAAATTAAAAAAATTATAATTTTTCGTCTTGCAAATAAAGTCAGATAATATCCATACAAATATAGATATTATCCTGACTTTATGCTATACTATTACTAATATACATGACTCACACAGAGCATGGATCAAAAAAAGAAAGGATGGGGTATTTATGTCAAACAAAGTAGAAGAATTATTAAATGCAGCTAAGATCAATGAATTGATCCACAAAAAAGAATTAGAAGAGAAAAACAAGAATTTTGTTCTTGTTATCCTTGCGATCATCGGTGCTGTTGCTGCCGTAGCCGGTATTGCATATGCTGTTTATAAGCATTTAACACCTGATTATATTGATGATTTTGATTCTGACGGTCTGGAGGATTTCGATGATGATTTTATCGAATTTTCTGATACAAAGCCGGAAGCAGAAGACTAATCTCACCGATCGGTCTGTTATATGTCATGATCAGATAACAGATCCTTTTATGAAGGATCAGGAATGCAATCGTATAAATTGCATTTTATGAATACGATGATACAATAGCGAAATGGATATGCCATTTCGCTATTTTGTAGAAATGAAACATATGTGTATACATACAGAATGGAGGATTTACCTATGAAACTTTGGGGCGGACGCTTCACTAAAGAAACCAACCAATTAGTACATAACTTCAACGCATCTCTTTCTTTTGACCAGAAATTTTATGAAGAAGACATTGCAGGAAGTATTGCTCATGTAACGATGCTTGCAAAACAGGGCATTTTGACACAGGAAGATAAAGATTCGATCATTAACGGATTAAACGGTATTCGTGATGACATCCGTTCCGGCAAACTGATCATTGATGAAGAACATGAAGATATCCACAGCTTTGTCGAAGCACATCTGATCGAACGCATCGGTGATGCCGGCAAGAGACTTCATACCGGTCGAAGCCGTAACGATCAGGTTGCTCTTGATATGAAACTCTATACCCGCAAAGAAGTATTAGAAATGAATGATCTGTTAAAAGAATTATTAGAAAGCCTTTTAAAGATCATGAAAGAAAACACAGACACGATCATGCCGGGCTTTACACATTTACAAAAAGCGCAGCCGATCACTCTGGCACATCATATGGGTGCATATTTTGAAATGTTTAAAAGAGACCGTTCCCGTCTTCATGATATCCATGAAAGAATGAACTACTGCCCTCTCGGATCCGGTGCACTTGCCGGTACAACTTATCCTCTGGATCGTGAATATACCGCACAGCTTCTCGACTTTGCAGGTCCGACATTAAACAGTATGGATTCGGTATCTGACCGTGATTATCTGATTGAGTTCCTTTCAGCAATGTCGATCATTATGATGCATTTAAGCCGTTTTTGTGAAGAAATCATCATCTGGAATACTAATGAATACCAGTTCATTGAAATTGATGACTCTTATTCTACCGGAAGCAGTATCATGCCTCAGAAAAAGAATCCTGATATTGCAGAATTAGTCCGTGGTAAGACAGGACGTGTCTATGGCTCTTTAGTTTCTCTGCTGACAACGATGAAGGGACTTTCTCTTGCTTACAACAAAGATATGCAGGAAGATAAGGAATTTGTCTTTGATGCGATCGATACGACAAAAGGCTGTATCGTACTTTTTACCGGTATGTTAAATACATTAACTTTCCGCAAAGACAAGATGCGTGCCAGTGCCGAAGGCGGATTTACAAATGCAACCGATGCGGCTGATTATCTTGTCAATCATGGTGTACCGTTCCGTGATGCACATGGTATCATTGGTCAGTTAGTATTATATTGCATTGACAAGAATATCTCTCTCGGAGAAATGACGTTAGACGAATATAAGGCGATCAGCCCTGTCTTTGAAGAAGATATCTATGATGCGATCAGTATGGAAACCTGCGTGGATAAGAGAAATACGATCGGTGCTCCCGGTCCGAAAGCAATGCAGCAGGTTATTGCCATTTATGAAGAGTATTTAAAGAATGAATAAACTGTTTATACGATCTGCTCATCTTTTATGATCGTTATGTAATCATTGACAAACTCTTACAAAAATTTACGATAAAAAAATCACAACGTCAGTACATTGTCAAAAGTTTCACCAAGAATTGCTGTAGCAATTCTTGGTGGTGTACCACTACTGTACGAGCGTTTTCCTATTCCAATCGAGTAGGAGGGAATTTTATTAAATTCCCGTCCTCTCACACCACCGTGCGT
>OGPZ01001167.1_pt1 | contig 19591 bp, 10 predicted proteins | sample 1553111 | NCBI WGS metagenome assembly OGPZ01 (sample SAMEA2579968, study PRJEB22360) | human gut metagenome
TTACTTCTTCAAGGGAAAGGCCGGCGAGGGCATCGGCGGTCCGCATATCGGTTTCGGATATATCTGGCCGATGAGTATCATCATGCGCTGCAATACGACACACGACAACGAGGAAATCCGCAAATGCGTCAAGATGCTGCGCGACACGGATGCAGATACAGGATTTATGCACGAATCATTCTATAAGGATGATCCGAGCAAGTTTACTCGTTCCTGGTTCGCCTGGGTCAACACGTTGTTCGGTGAGATGATCTACCGTTTGGTGAATGAAGGCAAAGTCGATATTCTGAACAATTTAGGATAACAGATAAATATCGCTTACGAACAGAACTGATCCGGGCATGGATTTTATGTAATCCATGCCCGAACTATATATGTAAAAACATCCTAATACACCACTCCGCTACTTAAAATCAGAGAATGTTGGGAAACCGGAATAATTTTTCTTTTCTATATTTGTAAAAAATATAAAACAACAGCCTTATGAAAAAGAAATTAGTCGTACTGACCGGTGCCGGGATGAGCGCCGAAAGTGGTATTTCGACTTTCCGTGACTCAGACGGGCTATGGGAAAAATATCGGGTGGAAGATGTGGCAACCCTAGAAGGTTTTGCTGCCGATCCGGAACTGGTACTCAACTTTTATAACCAACGACGTCGAGAATTACTGAACACGAAACCTAATGCCGGACATATCGGACTTGCCGACTTGGAACAAGAGTTCGACGTCCATATCATTACACAAAACATCGACAACCTGCACGAACGGGCGGGAAGCAGCCATGTGATCCATCTGCACGGCGAACTGCTGAAAGCTTGTTCCGTTCGCGACCTGAATACGACATACAATATTTCGCCCGAAAATCCAGACCTGCATATCGGGGACAAGGACCCTCATGGAGTACAACTCCGCCCCTTCATCGTCTGGTTCGGCGAGGCGGTTCCAATGATCGACCCTGCAATCCGACTAGTGGAAGATTGTGACATCTTTGTGGTGATCGGGACTTCGCTCAACGTATACCCGGCAGCTGGACTACTGAACTACGTACGCCATGGCCAGCCAATCTACCTCATCGACCCGAAAGAGGTAAAAGCCCATCGTAACGATATCCGCTTCATACGGAAAGGAGCATCGGAAGGGGTGAAAGAATTGAAGGAGTTATTACTGCAAAATCATTAATACGTTCTTAAAATCACTTACATAATAGAAGCACTTCAGAGCTTTTCTATTAAATTTGCATAGTAAACACATAGAATTAAGTATTATTGAGAATGGAGCATAATCCGACGAAGATTCCCTCGCCCTTACTTTCCTTGGTTCCCATACTTGTATTGGTAACCCTTTTATTTGTGACAATACGCACATTCGGTAGCGATGCCCTTAGTGGCGGCAGCCAGATCGTGTTACTTACCGCTACCGCCATCTGCTGCCTGATCGCCATGACCTACAGCAAAGTACGCTGGAAGGCGCTGGAGCTGGCGATGATCAACAATATCACCGGCGTTGCGACAGCTCTGATCATCTTACTGATCATTGGAGCGTTGTCGGGCAGCTGGATGATAAGTGGTGTCGTCCCCACTTTGATTTATTACGGGATGCAGATCATTCATCCTAGTTTCTTCCTGGCATCGACTTGTATCATTTGTGCAGTCGTCTCAGTCATGACGGGAAGTTCATGGACTACCATTGCCACCATCGGGATCGCCCTCTTAGGTATCGGACAGGCACAAGGCTTCTCCGACGGATGGATTGCCGGGGCGATCATTTCGGGGGCCTATTTCGGGGACAAGATATCTCCACTTTCCGATACGACCATTCTTGCCTCATCGGTAACGGACACACCTCTTTTCAAACATATCCGCTACATGATGATCACAACAGTTCCCTCTATGTTGATCACGCTCGTTATCTTCACGGTAGCCGGTCTTTCACACGAAGCGACGGCAACAGACCAGATCGAACAGTACTCGATCGCCCTGAACAATACGTTCCATATCACACCGTGGCTGCTGATCGTACCGGTCGTCACTGGCATCCTGATTGCGAAAAGAGTTCCATCGATCATCACGCTGTTCATTTCGGCGGCATTGGCAGGCATGTTCGCGTTGATTTTCCAGCCCCACCTGTTGCTGGAAATTTCCGGTTTACCGGAAGGAAACATCCAATCCAATTTCAAGGGCCTATTAATGACATTTTACGGCAGTACAAGCATAAAAACCGGAAATCCGGAACTGAATAGCCTGGTTGCCACGCGAGGCATGTCAGGCATGATGAATACGATTTGGCTGATCCTTTGTGCCATGTGTTTCGGCGGGGCGATGGCGGCAAGCGGAATGTTGGGCAGCATCACTTCCGTATTTCTGCGCTTTATGAAACGGACGGTCGGGCTGGTAACGTCGACTGTCGCATCGGGACTGTTCCTCAACATCTGTACGGCCGACCAATATATTTCCATCATCTTGACTGGAAATATGTTCAAGGATATTTATGAAAAGAAAGGATACGAAAGCCGTCTGCTGAGCCGTACGGTAGAAGACTCGGTCACCGTCACTTCCGTACTAATCCCGTGGAATACTTGCGGTATGACACAGGCAACGATCCTCGGAGTAGCGACATTCACCTACCTTCCTTATTGCTTCTTTAATCTAATCAGCCCGTTGATGAGCATCACGATTGCTGCGATCGGGTTCAAAATAAAAAGGAAAAATGAAAAAGCTAAAAGTGTCGTTGCTGGCTAAGGTTGTCATTGCCATCGCAGCCGGCGTTGTGTTCGGGCAGTTCCTGCCCGGCGGGATCGCCCGCATCTTTGTTACATTTAATTCTTTGTTCGGCAACTTCCTGTCGTTTTCGATCCCACTCATTATTCTAGGGTTGGTGACACCAGCCATCGGGGAATTAGGCAAAGGGGCCGGCAGATTGCTGGCCTTGACCGCACTGATCGCATATGGCTCAACTATCTTCTCTGGTTTCTTCACCTATTTCAGCAGTTCGGCAATCTTCCCACATATCCTACCGGTCAACACGGAGTTAACAGCAATGGAAAATCCCGAAGACTTCATGTTGCAACCCTATTTTATAGTCGCCATGCCACCTTTGATGGATGTCATGACAGCTTTGCTTCTATCCTTCACCATCGGGCTTGGCTTGTCTTATATTAATGGGGAAACATTGCGCGAATCCTTTTCCGATTTCCAGAAAATCATTACGAAACTGATCGAGGCGGTTATCATCCCTTTATTGCCGCTTCATATCTTCGGCATTTTCCTGAACATGACGGTGAGCGGGCAAGTCATGGGCGTGATTACCATGTTCTTGAAAGTGATAATCGTGATATTTGTCCTGCATGTGTTGCTATTACTTATCCAGTTTACGATTGCCGGCAGCATGAGTGGAAAAAATCCGTTGCGACTACTGAAAAATATGCTTCCGGCTTACGCGACCGCACTGGGGACAAAATCCTCAGCCGCCACCATCCCTGTAACATTGGCTCAGGCGGTCAAGAACGGGGTGCGGGAGAACATCGCAATCTTCGTCATTCCCCTCTGTGCCACTATCCATCTGGCAGGTAGCACGATGAAGATTACCGCCTGCGCGATGGCAATCATGTATATGTCAGGCGAACCCGTCACCTTCACTTCTCTTGCCGGATTCATCATGATGTTAGGAGTCACAATGATAGCTGCTCCCGGTGTACCGGGTGGCGCTATCATGGCAGCACTCGGATTACTGCAAAGCATGTTAGGGTTTAACGAGACATTACAGGCGCTGATGATCGCCCTTTACATCGCGATGGACAGTTTCGGGACTGCTTGCAACGTGACAGGCGACGGAGCGATTGCAGTCGTGGTAGACAAAATCGCCGGCAAGCAAAAGACTGGGACAAGTCAGCCGTAGGCTTCTCACACATCTGCCTCGTCATAAATCACACAGCCTTTCGACTCCCTTTTCCCGCATCATGGTTGCCACAATATGAGCACAAGCATAAGCATCAGCCATTGCATGGTGATGATAGGTCAGATCGTATCCGCAATGAGCGGCAACAGTCTGTAGTTGGTGGTTAACCAGGAAAGGATACATGCGCCTCGACAAACGGCAGGTGCAATAAAACTGATATTTGGGATAGGCAAGGTCATAGGCTTCGTGAGCTGCCCGTAGGCAACCTTCGTCAAAAGAACTGTTATGGGCAACCAGTGGGATATCTTGCAATCTGCCGGCTATCCTGGCCCAGGCTTCCTCAAAGTCGGGAGAGTCGATTGTATCCTGCATGGTTATGCCATGAATGGCAGTAGTAAACCGAGTGTAGAAGTTCGGATAGGGACGGACCAGCGTGTAAACAGAATCGATTACCTTATTGTCCTCAATAATAGCAACCCCGATACTGCAAATACTACTGCGCTTTCCATTAGCGATCTCAAAGTCAATTGCGGCAAAGCGTTCCATACTTTTCTAATTGATAATTGTCAATTGACAATTAATCCAACGGACAACTGACAATCAAGAAAAGCATTCATTGGCCTTTCTTTAATTGCCAATTGTCCATTGTTAATTGTCAATTATTTACTAAAGTCTCTCGGTGTCGGCACTCCCGGAAGCGGTTTGCGGTTCTGGAGTTCTTTCATGACCTCCTGAATGGCACGGTCGAGTTGCTGGTCTTCACCGTTCCATTCTTTGACGGGATCATTATCGATCAGGATGTCAGGATCGACACCATGATTCTCAATAATCCAGCTACCGGTTTTCGGATCGAAACTTGTGAAGAAAGGTACACGGATGTCCGTCCCGTCCATATAAGGTAACGAGCCACTGATACCGACAATTCCACCCCACGTACGAGTCCCGATCAGTTTGCCCAATCCCAGCGCACGGAAGCCCCACGGGAAGAGGTCGCCATCGGAAGCCGAATATTTATTGATCAAGCATACTTTCGGACCTACTTGCACGGCATCGGGAACAGTTCCGATACGGGCTGAACCACGACGCATCGTCAACCGATACGGTTCACGGGAAAGGCGTTCGAGGATCATCGGCGAAACATTCCCCCCCCCATTGGCACGGTCGTCAATAATCAAACCTTCCTTGTCGAGCTGCGGATAGAAATAGCGGGAGAATTCATTCAGTCCTTCTGGTCCCATATCCGGAATATAGATATAGCCGATCTTGCCGTTCGATGCTTTGTCGACTTTCTTAATATTATCCTGTACCCAGTTATAATGATACAAAGAATATTCTTCTTCCAGCGGACTGATCACGGTTTTGCGTGCTCCCTCCAACTGCGGTTTGCTGTTCAACAAAATCTCCGTCGGGACACCAGCCTTGCCGACCAACAACGAATACATGTCTTTCACACTGTTTGTCGGCACACCGTCGATCGCCACGATAAACTCGCCAGCCTTCGCCTCAATGCCCGGCTCCGTCAACGGAGAACGCAACGACTTGCTCCAGGAAGCGCCCGGCAAGATCCTTTCCAAACGGAAGAAACCACTCTTATCACGGGAAATCTCAGCGCCTAACAGCCCCGTCTTTATCCTGTCGGGACGTTCTACTTCACCCGGATTCACATATGCATGACCACAGTTCAGTTCGCCGATCATTTCACCGATGATGTAGTTCAAATCCAGACGTGTCTTGGCATATGGGACAAGCACCTGATATTTTGCTTTGACCGCATTCCAATCTACCCCATGCATATTCTCTAGATAGAAACCATCGCGATAAGCCCGCCATGCCTCATCAAAAATCTGCGCCCATTCCTTCGGATAATCGACCGCAATCTTCATATTCGATAAGTTCACCGGATCACCCAAGTCTGCCTTTCCCGAAGGAATATCCGTCACATAAAGAGCATCACCTTTGAAGAAGAGCACTTTCTTGCTACCGGGTTCGACACCCATAGAAGCGCCATCGGCCACCACGTCTTCCTTCTGCTCTTTCAAGTCGAATACTCTCGTACCGCCACGTCCCCAGTAGTAAACCTTGTTTCCGTCTGAATAAAAATTCCCATAATAGGAAGGACTCACCGGCAACTTGACGACACGATCCGTAATCCCATCGAAATCGATCTTGACAACAGAAGTGGCAAGCTCTTCTTTCCTTGTCTCCTCCTTCTTAACCGATGTATTTTTCTTTGATTCCTCTTTAGCAACAGCGACTTCCGCATCTTTCTCAATGAAAGGCGAAGGAGTATCTTTGGACAACAACGTCAAGTAAACCCCGTACATATTATTATAGACATGGTTCCATTCCAGCGATCCATAAGTCGGATTAAAATCACGGGCAGATGCAAAAACCAGATATTTACCGTCCGTACTGAATACCGGGGAAGAGGAATCATACCACTTGTCTGTCACCGGGTATTCTTTCTTTTCAGCCAGATTATAAACATAAACGATGCTATATTCATTGTTCCCTGTACGGGTATAAGTCAGCCACTTGCTATCCGGCGAAAAAGTCACTCCCCGCGGCTCGCCCATCGGGTCCTGCAACAAGGTCGTCACCTGCTTTGTAGCAACGTCCAAGAGATTCATACGGTTCTTACGATCCGTATAAACAACCGCTTTGGAATCCGGGCTTAGTTCAAAACCGCGGATATAAGTGTCATTATCCTTTGTCAGCTGGACGTGTTCGCCTCCAATGGCATCCTGCATATAGAGTTCTGTCTCTCCGGTCGCATCCGAAATATAGACGATGAATTTGCCGTCGGGCGACCATTGCGCATTGCGGTCGTGTGCTCCTGGCGAACGGGTGATATTCTTTGTCACACCCTTCTCAACCGGCAAGTTGAACACTTCGCCACGGGCAGTCACCACTAAACGTTCACCGTCGGGCGACAGGCAGGCCTCGGTAATATAGTCAGCTCCATCCTTAATTTCGCTACGGGCGTAAATATTGTCGGAAGTCAAGGTGATGTTCACCTTTTCGGGCTTCTTACTCCCAGCATCCATCTTATAAATATAGCCGCCATTTTCGAAAACGATCGTATTGCCATTTGCGCTTGGGAACTTTACGTCGTATTCGGTAAAGTCAGTGACTTTGTCCGTCTGTTTGGTCTTCGTATTATAAACAAAGATGTTCATTGTTCGGTCACGGTCGGAAAGAAAGAAGATTTCATCGCCGATCCACATCGGGATAATGTCCTGTGCAGGATTGTCCGTAATGTTTTCGACTGTCTTCTTATCGGAACTATAGATCCAGACATCATCCGCCATCCCGCCTTTGTAGTATTTCCAGGTACGGAACTCCCGCATGACACGGTTATAAGCCAACTGTTTACCATCGGGAGAATAGCTGCAGAATCCACCTTCAGGAAGAGGTATGGCTTCAGACAAGCCACCCTCCTTTTCCACCGTGAACAACTTTCCGCTAAAGCCATCGCTGATGCGGTTGCGATACACAATCCGACTGCCATCAGGCGTCCAGGTCATCACGATATTGTTCGGTCCCATACGATCACCCAAGTCATCCCGGCTGTTTGTTGCCGTATAGGTCACACGCAGCGGTTCTCCACCCGTCACCGGCATGGTATACACTTCTGTATTACCATCGTATTGCCCGGTGAATGCAATCGTTTTGCCGTCCGGTGAAAAACGAGGAAACATTTCGTACCCCACATGCGAAGTCAGGCGCCTGGCTTCGCCACCCGTAGCCGGAACCTTGTAGAGGTCGCCCGCATACGAGAAAACAATCTCATTGCCGTTCGTAGCCGGGAAACGCAACAAACGCGCTTCGTCCACCGCCATCGACAGTGAAGGGACACCAGCCAGAACCAATAAAGAAAAGATAAGTTTCTTCTTCATACCTAATTATCGTTTAGTCAACCGACAAAGGTAAAAAAAGTAAAGCTCAAAATATATTCCGATGCAGATATTCCTTTATTTTCCACCACAATAATTGCCGTTTCGCAACAAAAAGAGACCAGTCCCCCAACATTCTCCCCGTTTGCTTATAAAGTTCAGGATCACAAACCAATATGCACTGCCGGTCCATACTTGCTGCAGAAAACAAATAGAAACAGCCGTTCCTCAACAGAATACCCAAAGTATCATTCTTACGGACAAAACCGACAATATCTACAAAATTAATAATACCAACTGATGAAAAAGAAAACGAAGACTCCTTAAACTCCACATGATGCAAGACGACATAAGGCCGCAATTGCCAAAAAAGCTCAGTAATATTGGCAGGATCAAGTTTTTTCAAAAAAGATAGCAACCATTGCTCCTGAAGACTTGAAATAGATAAAGGTAATTCCATATTTACTTAAATTCAACCTGAAAAAATCCCATATATCCAACAATTCCCCAATTAGATGGTTATTATAAAGAAACGTGGGAATTAACAACATACACTCGATTAAGGACCTCGAATAACCTATAACTAGTTGTATGCAATAATTACCCACGTTTTTTATCTTGAATACGCAAGTGCATAAACACCCATCTTGCATGACAAGAAAAAACGCGAACAAAATTCACATACTATCCACTAGTTATCTAGAAATTTCGAGGTTTCAATCAAGAGATAATATATAAACTTTCGTGTTCACCACCAAAGTTGTACCAGCGATAACGCTTTATCCAGCTTACTGTACACGACAAAGATAAACAGAAGATTCAAAAATCCGATATTCCTCCTTCCTTTTTTCAAGGTTCTTTAGAAAAAACACAGAAAAAGCCGGCTACGGCGGAATATCATCTATTCCATTGTAGCCGGCCACTTTTAACTAATACCTACTTTTTATATCGCTTTATCTCTAAAGACAGACATCAATAGTAACCTTCATTCTGTTCTTCACTGAGCTCGCCAACAGGATTCAGACGGTCGATGTGTTTCTGCGGGATAGGACGAAGTTTGTGATACGGTTTAATGTAGATTGCATCCGGATTGTATTTCTTCACCCAATCATACAGCAGTTCACAACGAACCAAATCTTCCCAACGATTAGTTTCTCCCAGTAATTCACGTCCGCGTTCGTTCAGAATAAATTCGATAAAATCACCTTGTAGATCAGCCGGAGAAACTTTAAGTGCATCATACGTACTCTTCGTATCGTTCACTCCACCTTCGAAAAGCCAGATCTGCTGGTCTTTTTGCTCACCTTCGGCCCAAGCGGCACGCTTGCGGATCACATTGATATATTCAGCAGCCTTGTCGAAATCACCTTTACGACCGGCAGCTTCCGCTGCCAACAAATACGTTTCTCCCAAACGCATACGCACCCATTCGCGAGACCCCTTTTCTTCAGACACAGAAGGACGGCTCGGATCAAGGTATTTCACCAGTGACGGAAAATAACGGATCGAATGCATTTCGCGAGGGAAATAAGAATAAGTATAGTCAGCACGCAATTTCCGCATCTCGTCACTATTAGAAGCAAGCCCTGTTTCCTGCATCGTATAATAAATCGCCGTATCGCCATGCTGGAATTTCAACTCGCCCTCTATTTGCCCTTTAGAAGGATCCGGCGTAAAATAGACGTTTCCGTCATAAGAAAGCGACTCCCAAACAGGCAGCGTGCTTACATTATTTGCATAGTAGACCCATTTGAAACTCTTATAAAAACGTGAATCATGCAAACGATCGAATAAATCGTCCATCGTTTTCTTTGTCGCCACGTGACGACGGTACGGACGACCGTTTTCAATATCTCTCAACATACCCGGCTGATCTTCATACCAAGACAGCCAATAGAGGTGCTGCTTGTTACCATCTCCGTTAAACATCGGCTCGGTTGTGAACTGCACGGCAAACACAGCTTCGGAGTTCCCCTGATTCTTGATATCCCACAGAGAGGAGAAGTTTTCTTGCAAAGCATAAGCCCCACTGTTAATCACTTGCTCAGCATAATAAAGCGTACTATCCATATCTGTCGCTTTCTGACCACGCGCATCTTTGACTGCGCTACCACGAGTCAGATAAACCTTCGCCAACAAATGGGCAGCTGAGTAACGTGTGGCACGTCCTAAAACAGAAGCCTTCTCCGGTAAATTTTCGGCGGCATTACGTAAATCACTGATAATAACATTATAAACATCAGCGATCGGAGCACGCTTGAAGTCCGTCCGAATCTCGAAACTACCTTCCGTGACCAAAGGAATACGCCCGAACTGCTGCACCAAATCAAAATATAAATAGGCGCGGATAAATTGCATTTCGGCATAACTTTGTATTTTCACACTCTCCAACAAGTCTTGGGAATCCCGAATCTTCTGCATGGCGATATTGGCATCACTAATCCCTTTGTAGTGATTTTCCCACATTTCATACAGAATACCGTCGTCCGGATTCAACTGTGTCGCATATTTATTATACGATTCACGATTACTACCATCTTCCCCTTCCGTGAACAAATCGGTTCCTAATTCGGTCAATACATCGAAACGTTCACCACCAACTCCCCAACGAAGGAAACCGTAAGCTGCCGTAATGGCTGCATTTACACCGGCTTCCGTTTCATAATAATCGTACGACATCACCGGTGCATCGTCTTCGCTTAACCAACTACTGCAACTTGAAGCAGATAACATCAGACCTGCCAGCATATAGCAATATACAGATTTCATTTTCATTCTTTGATTTATTAAGATTAAAATTACAAAGTCAAGTTTATACCAAAGATCCAGGAACTGACACTCGGAGTGCCGAAACCACTACCGTTAGTTTCAGGATTACCGGCCGAATTTACTTTAGCTGCTTCCGGATCAATACCCGTATAATTGGTAAAGATAAACGGATTCTGGGCTGTAAAATAAACACGCAGTTTCTCCACCAGGAACTTATTGGTCAAGGTCTTCGGCAAGGTATATCCCAATGTCATTGTCTTTACACGCAAGAAATCCGCTTTTTCATAATAAGTGGATGTGATGTAAATCGGGCGCTCCTCATCGATACTCGGACGAGGATAAGCGTTCGTCGGGTTATTCGGTGTCCAGTAGTCGACTTTCACACCACCGTTACGTCCGCAATGTTCCAGTGCATAAATGTCGTTATACAACATAGCGCCGAAACTCGCATATAAAAAGACCGACAGGTCGAAACCTTTATAGTTGAAAGTATTCACCATACTGGCAATCAACTTCGGACGTGGGTTTCCCAGAATCTGCTTATCGGCATCCGTAATCTTATAGTCGCCATTCACATCCTGTATCTTGATATCGCCCGGAGCAAACTCTGTACCGTTGGCGGCGAATTTTGCCATCTCGGCAAGATCTGACTCCGTGTTCTGCCAGATACCTACTTTCCGGTAGTCATAATGAACATTCACCGGCTGGCCGATAAACCATTTGCTACCAATATCGTCGTTCTTGCCATTATACAGTTCAACGATTTCTTCCTTGTTGGAAGACAGCATCAAATCAGTTGTCCACTGGAAGTCTTTCGAATTGATGTTCATAGAGTTGATAGAAACTTCTATACCCTTATTACGCGTTTTACCCACATTCGACAGCACATCGGGAAAACCGGAAACAACCGGTAACTGGCGTTTCAGCAACAAATCATGTGTATTCTGCATATACAAGTCAATCGTACCGTTGATACGTCCTCTCAACACACCGAAATCGATACCTAAATTCCACTGATCCGTCGTTTCCCAAGTCAACAGACTGTTCGCCATCGCATTCGGGGCATATCCGATCGTTGGAGTTCCACCATTGTCAAACGGATAACGGATCAACGACAACGTACCTTTCGTTTGGTAAGGATCTACAGCCGAATTACCAGTCTTACCAAAACCAAGTCTTAGTTTCAGGTTATCCAACCATCCGGATGTACTCGACATGAAAGATTCTTCATTGATACGCCATGCCAATGCGGCAGAAGGGAAAAGCACCCACTTGTGTCCGTCAGCCAGACGGGACGAACCGTCATAACGGGCAGAAACCGTCAACAGGTAACGTCCTAAATAGTTATAATTGATACGTCCCATGAAGGAAGCCATATTCCATTTAATCATCGAACTGCCAATCGTGTTGGTCACCAATCCCGACCCTAAATCATAATATTTCAGATTATCAGCCGGCAGGTTCTCCATTGCAACATTCACATTTTCCTTTTTATCTTCCTGGATAGACTGCAACAAAGTCACACCCAGCGTGTGCTTGTCATTAAACGTCTTATCGTAAAAAAGCATATTTTCCAGCGTAAACATCGTGTATTTATCCACTGCGTTCTTTGCGTATGAAGTACCCATGCCCCGGTTGCTGGTTTCGGCGGAACGAAACTCGTAGTCCTGCACGGTACGGGCATCGATACCCAAATTCGAACGGAATTTCAAACCGTCGACTGGCAGTTTGATATCCAAAGAATAGCTGCCTAAATAACGGGTAGTCTTCAACGGACGATCCACAGCACCCGGAACAAGGTCCATCATCGTATTATATACATTATAAGAACCCGGTAGCGGAATAATCTCGCCGTTTTCATCCCATAACTGTGCCAACGGGCTTAAACGCCAACCACCGGCGAGTCCGGCCCCACGTTGCTGAATGGCATGCGAATATTGCGTCTGTGCCCCGATCTTCACATATTTGTTGATTTCGTGGTTTAGATTCAAACGGATCGAATAACGTTCATAATCCTCATCCTTGAAAATACCGTTATTCTTATTGTAAGTAGCGGAAGCCAGGAAGTTCGTCCGTTCGCCACCGCCTCGGATACTCAATTGATGGTCGGTCACCATACCGGTACGGGTTACATGATCCATGTAACGGGTCGTACGCACACGGGACGGATAATAGACACCATCGTCACCCCAACCCATCATGACCGATTCCATGATCGACGGGTCGCGTGTAAATCCTGGGCAAACCATATCCTGCTCCCTTGAAGCCACATCCGAGTTGTAGCGGATCGAATTATTGCTCGTATTGCGATAAGACTCGCGCGTATATTCGGCATATTCCGGACCATCCCAGAAATCGAGCTGGTTCAAAATTGTCTGAGCCCCGACATATCCGTTATAATCGATCTGCGTCTTGCCTGATTTCCCCTGCTTGGTCGTAATCAGGATAACACCGTTCGCACCACGAGCACCATAGATTGCTGTTGCCGACGCATCCTTCAACACTTCCATCGACTCTATATCCGACGGGCTGATTTCGCCAATACCGCCAGTAACAGGAACACCATCAATCACATACAACGGATCATTGCTTGCCGTGATCGAACGTTTACCACGGATCATCACGTTCGGAGTAGAGCCCGGTGACCAGTTGGCGTTTGAAACGACAACCCCCGGAATACGTCCCTGCAAGGCTTCCGATGCCGTAGAGGTCGGGACAGCTGAAATCTTGGCAGCATTGACAGAGGCGACAGCTCCAGTCAAGTCTCTTTTCTTTACCGTACCATAACCGACCACGACAACTTCATCCAAACCTTGTGCATCCTCTTTCATCAGGATGTCAAACGTATTCTTGTTATCGATCTTTACTTCCATAGGCAAAAAACCGATATAGGATATTTCCAGCATTTCCCCCGGAGCAGCCTCTAAAGAGAAGTTTCCATCCATATCTGAGATGGTCCCATTAGTCGTTCCCTTGACTACGATATTCGCTCCAGCCACCGGAAGACCTGTTTCATCGGTAATCACACCAGATATCTTCTTGGTTTTTCGCTGTTTCACGGGAGCCTGCGCTTCTGCCTTAACGATAACGATCGTCTTATTGCTCACTTTGTAGGAAAGGCCGTGTTTTTCCAGTACCTGAGACAGGATATCCTTTAACGGGCGATTGGAAGCAGAAACGACTACATCAGGATTTTCACTCAGGATAATATCCCGGTAAACAACTGAAAAAGAAGTTTGTGCCTCCAGATTCTTAAAAAATTCTTTCAATGTGACATTTTGCAAATTCATCGACATTGTTTGCGAAATGTCCTGTGCGTACATGGTTGTACACAAAAACAGGAGTGCTGTACTCCGAAATACTTTCTTCATGACTATGATAAATAGACTTAAGTTAAAATTAAACAATTGATTTTTAAAAACACTTTTTCTTAGATTTCACCTGTTCATCCCATAGGCTTATTTTATTTTTGATTGATTAGGCTTATTAATCGTAACGTTATTTCCTATGATCTTATAATTAAATCCATATTGAAATTTCAAAGCTTCCATGACATACGGAAGTTGTTCGTCCTTAAAAGAACCGGAAATCTGATCGTTCGCAATCTCCGGACATAGCAGGTCAATATGCACACCATACCATCTTTCGATCTTTTGGAACACCGAACCCAACTTCTCCGATTCGAACACCAGATGATTTTGCGTCCACGCGGTTTCTTTTACATTGTCTGTATTGTGAAAACTGATTTTCCCATTATTTTTCGAATAGATCGCTTTCTGCGACGGTTTCAGGATAAAACTTTCAGAAGGCGACTTGGAATCGTAGAGGCGCACGGAGCCTTCAATCAAGGAAGTCTCTACAAAGTCATTCTCCTCATACGAATAGACATTGAAGCAAGTCCCCAGCACTTCGATATTCAAATTGCCGACCTGCACGACAAACGGATGTTTCCTGTCCTTGGAAACCTGGAAGTACCCCTCGCCCTTCAAACGGGCGACACGCTTTCCGTTGACATAGGCGTAGGACAAAGAGCTTTCCGAATTCAATTTGACAGAACTCTTATCCGGCAAGGTCAACTGCACCTTATCTCCGGCCGGAACTTCCGCCAAGAAAGAAGAGTTCGCATTTTGCAATTCATGCAGAAGAGAAAAGTTCCACGCCGTAACGGACAAGACGGCAATCACGGCCGCCGCCGCCACGATACGGGACCAGCGTATGGAGATTTTAGGAGGATGTATCTGCAGACGAAGTCTCCGATGAATTTCCCGCTTACGACCGACTTCCATAGACGGATAAACCGTATTCTCATCCCAAAACGCTTCCATCCTTTCGGCCAGTTCCTGGTCCGAAAGATGATTCAAGGACTCCTTGAAGCCCTCGAAGTCTTTCCGATTGGTCTTTCCCCTTAAGAATTGAGAATATAATTTATCAAATAAATCGGTCATAATTTGTTGCTTGTTTATAGTTACACGAAAGAGTACCGAAAAAGTACCAGGCGTTTTTATATGTTCTAAAGCATATTCCTGTTTCTTCCCCTATAATACGCTCGAAGTTTCCTTTAGCGAAACTTTCTGTTTCACCGTACGAACTTTTAGTTCCAAGCGCTGAAACTATCTGGAACTCCAAGAGCCGCTTGGAGAAAGGAAAGCAAGCTTCTCTAGTTTTCTTATATGAAAAGGGCGAAAAGATAATTATATTTCCGGAGTTCCTCACGCAGAATCTTTAACGCTGCGGACAAATGATTCTTTACCGTTTGCTCGGAAATATCCGAAAGAGCGGCTATTTCGGCATTGCTCATTCCCTCTTCACGACTCATTTCAAAAATGTTCCGCTGCGCGGGGGTCAGCTTTTGCTTAGCTATCGCCAGCTTGTCGATAAAGTCATCGTAATATATTTTTTCTACGGAAGTGTTATCCAAAAGATGTTCGTCTTCACAAAAGCGTATGTAATCTTCAAAATCCGGACGGTTGATCTGTTGGCGGAAAACATCGATCACATGGTTCTTGGCAATCGTGAACAACATGGATTTGAAAGAGCCTTCAACAGACAAGGAGGCACGCATGTTCCACAGCTTGAGGAACGTATCCTGTACGATATCTTCCGCCTGGACAGATGATTTCGTATGCAGCAAGGCGAAACCGTACAAAGAATCCGCGTACATATCATATAATGTATCGAACGCCTCATAGGAACCACGTTTAAGTTTTTCTATAGTATTGCTATGTATCTCTGTTTCATGCATATTCACCTCTTTCACCCCTCACTTTGAGTTCGTAAAGATAGAAATAAACTACTAAACAGCTACTATTAAGTTTATTTCTATCTTTTTTTATAATAATACCGTATCTTTACACCCATAAAAACGCAAAGCATGAAATCATTATTTATCCTAACTTCAGCACTACTGTTTACGGCAAACGTGCTGGCCGAAAATGATCCGCTATGGATGCGCTATCCGGCAATTTCTCCAAACGGTGAAACGATCGCCTTTACTTACAAAGGCGATATCTACACCGTTCCGGCAAACGGTGGCAAAGCTACCCAGTTAACAACCCATCCGGCTCACGATACGCGCCCGATCTGGTCGCCTGACGGCAGCAAGATCGCGTTTGCTTCTGACCGGAACGGAAATTTCGATATCTTCATCATGGATATGGAAGGAGGCAGCCCGAAACAGTTGACCACTCACTCCGCAAATGAATATCCGGAAACGTTCAGTGATGCAAAGCACATTCTCTATTCGGCCGCGATCCAGCAGGATGCGAAAGACAGCCAATTCCCCTCCGGGCAATTTCCACAAATCTACCGGATCGGTATCAATGGAGGGCGCCCCGAACTCTATTCTTCCCTCGCCATGGAAAGCCTAGCTTTGAACAAGAAGGGTGACAAACTCTTATACCAAGACAAGAAGGGATATGAAGATCCTTGGCGTAAACACCACCAGTCTTCCATCACACGGGACATCTGGTTGTGCACCCTCGATCGGGAACACTCCTTCCAAAAAATAACTTCCTTTAAAGGAGAAGACCGTAATCCGGTATGGGCGACAGACGGTTCTTCCTTCTACTATCTGAGTGAAGAAAAAGGAAGTTTCAATATATTCAAAAACGACCTGACCGGCAGAAATAGCCGGCAGATAACCAATCATACCATGCATCCCGTCCGTTTCCTAACTTCCGACAACAACGGCAACCTCTGTTACGGATACGATGGCGAAATCTATACGGTCAAAGAGGGTACACAGCCTAAGAAAGTGGATGTACAGATCATCTCGGATAAGGTGGAGAACGACCTGATCCATCAACTCAAGGCAAGCGGAGCCACCGATATCGCAGTTTCCCCTAATGGCAAAGAAGTCGCTTTTATCGTGCGCGGCGATGTATATGTAACCTCGGTCGACTACGAAACTACCAAACAAATCACCAACACACCGCAGCAGGAGCGCGATCTCGATTTCAGCCCAGACGGACGCTCATTGGTTTACTCGGCCGAACGGGGCGAAACCTGGGGCGTTTATCAAAGCAGCTTGGTACGCAAGAACGACAAATATTTCACATACGCACAGGAATTGAAAGAAGAACCGTTGGTGGTAAATTCGCAGACCTCTTTCCAGCCGATGTATTCTCCGGACGGAAAGGAAGTCGCTTTCTTGGAAAACCGTACGACTCTACGCGTGATTAATTTGAAAAACAAACAGGTACGCACCGTCCTGGATGGTAAATATAATTATTCGTATGCCGACGGCGATCAATATTATCAATGGTCACCCGACAGCAAATGGTTCCTCGCTAAATATATCGCGATCGGAGGATGGAACAATACGGACATCGTTTTGGTGAAAGCGGACGGCAGCGGCGAAATGACCAACCTGACCGAAAGCGGCTACTCCGACAACAACGCCAAATGGGTGCTGGATGGAAAAGCGATGATCTGGTCGTCTGACCGGGCCGGTTATCGCAGTCATGGCAGTTGGGGAGCAGAAGATGATATTTACATCATGTTCTTCGACGGCGAAGCATACGACAAGTTCCGCCTCACCAAAGAGGAACAAGCTTTGTTGGACGAAGAAAAAGAGGACAAAGATAAGGACGAAAAAGACAAGGACAGCAAGAAAGACAAGGATAAAGACGATGACAAGAAAGACGAAAAAGCAGATAAGCCGGTCGAACCGCTTAAATTCGACTTGGCCAATCGTAAAGACCGTATCATGCGCTTGACCGTCAACTCGTCATTCTTAGGTGACGCCGTCCTGACGCAGAAAGGCGACAAGCTATATTATTGCGCCGCATTCGAAAACGGTTACGACCTATGGGAACACAATTTCAAGGAGAATACCACCAAACTACTGATCAAAGGTGTCGGTGGTGGAACGATGTTCCCCGACAAGAAAGGCGAAAACATTTTCCTCGTTTCGGGAGGCCAGTTGAAGAAGATCGAAATCAAGGACAGCAAAACGAAACCGATCGCATTCAAAGCCGAATTTTCATATCGCCCGGCGAAAGAACGCGAATATATATTCCATCACACCTGGCGCCAAGTATTAGACAAGTTCTACGATCCCAAAATACATGGTATCAATTGGGCCGGATATGGAAAGGCATACGAAAAATTTCTTCCACATATCAACAATAACTACGATTTCGCAGAAATGCTTTCTGAAATGTTGGGCGAACTAAACGGTTCACATACCGGTGCACGCTACCGCTCTGCATCTTCCGCACCAGCAACAGCTAGCTTGGGCGCTTTCTATGACAACAATTACACAGGCGACGGTTTGAAGATTGAAGAAATCATCGCCAAAGGCCCGTTGACAAAAGCCGACACCAAGATCAAGCCTGGCTGCATCATCGAAAAGATAGACGGCACGAATATCAAGAGTGGAGAAGATTACTATCCGCTATTAAGCGGCAAAGCCGGCAAGCAGGTACTACTGTCCGTTTACGATCCGGCAACCAAAGAACGTTTCGAAGAACAAGTCAAACCGATCACCTACGGCACACAATCCGATTTGCTTTACAAACGTTGGGTGGAACAGAAGCGCCAGATGGTCGACAAGCTGTCGAACGGAAAGATCGGATATGTACATGTCAAAGGCATGAACAGCGAAAGTTTCCGCGATACCTATTCCGAGCTGTTAGGTCGTTGCCGCGAGAAGGAAGCCGTGATTGTCGATACGCGCCATAACGGTGGCGGTTGGCTTCATGAGGACCTGGCAATTTTGTTGAGTGGAGAACTGTATGCTAAATTCACTCCGCGCGGACAGTTCATCGGAAACGATCCGTTTAACAGATGGCTGAAACCGTCATGCGTACTGATGTGCGAAGACAATTATTCGAACGCCCACGGTTTTCCCTGGACATATAAGACGTTGAAAATCGGCAAACTGATCGGCGCTCCCGTACCGGGAACGATGACTGCCGTATGGTGGGAAACCCAAATTGACCCGTCAATCGTTTTCGGTATCCCGCAAGTCGGCATGCAAGATATGCAGGGCCGCTATCTCGAAAACCAACAACTCGAACCTGACATCGAAGTCTACAACTCCCCCGAATCACAGCTAAGAGGCGAAGATCACCAGCTGGAAGAGGCGGTAAAAGAGATGTTGAAAGAGGTACAAAAGTAATATTATGTGCGATCTCAAAGCGGCTCTCATCCACTGCTACGGAATGGGAGCCGTTCTTTTTTGTACGCAATTCACGTACTTATCCTTCACTTTTTGCCGTACTTATAAGATTCAATGTTTATCCAAACGAAAGCATTACCAGTTCTGCCTTCACCCGATAATATGACTTCATTATTTCTCTACGAACATAAACAGAAGGGATAAAACATAGTTACATTTAACTGTCATACTATCACTAATTGTCTTTTATCTATTGAATATCAATAAACTCAAGCAATGATAGTAGGTATGATGGATGCCTATTTCATCTATCATACTATCATTAACCGCCTGTCCGACATTTTTCTTCACATTACTTATTTTCAATAACATAATAAGATAAACCCATTGACACCCGGGTCTCGATATC
>OGPZ01001168.1_pt1 | contig 19578 bp, 18 predicted proteins | sample 1553111 | NCBI WGS metagenome assembly OGPZ01 (sample SAMEA2579968, study PRJEB22360) | human gut metagenome
GGCAGGTGGAAAGAATGCAGCCGCTATTCCGGATGCGATCAAAGAGGTTGCAAAAGTATTAGAGGGGCAGCTTTCATAATAAGATCTATCATTTTGCAAAGCAGAATGAAGCGTTGTTAAAATGTCATATTTCTTTATAGAATGCAGATGTTTTAACGTTTATGGGATATTCTTATAAAGACAGGAGGTTGCAGGAATGCAACCACTTGTCTTTAGTGAATATAGATCAATTAAACAAAACATATGCCGGAAACGGCAGGAAAGAATGAGGGATTATTAATGAAGATGTGGAAAAAGGTATTAGCAGCATCTGCTTTGGCATTATGCCTGATCTCAGTATCAAAAGCGGATTCAAAAGCGGCAGGACTGATCTCCGGTGTTGCACAGACGGATGATTCAAGCAGTTCAGTAGGAATTTCATGGAACGCATACCTTGGTACGGATAATTATGTTGTATCGATCAGTAACGATGCTGTAAACTGGGTAGTGGCAGATAACTATAATTATTCACCAAAAACCAGCTTATATGGACTTTCAGCAGGAAGTACATATTACGTAAAGGTAGCGGCTTATAATGATGACAAGGCTCTTCTTGCAGAATCAGCACCATTAGAAGTTGTTACGGCACCAAGTGGTTCATTGAATGCATTCCAGTCAGGAGCTACAACAAGCAGTGTATCCGTTGCAAGTACAGGTTTAGCAGGAGCAAACTACTATATTCTTGCAAAAGGATATTCCTCTAACAGCGTGATTCTTGCTCAGTCAAACACACCGGTTGTTACAGCAGGTAATCTTTCAGCAGCAACTTCAGAATATTTATATTACTATGCTGCAAAGAAAGCTTCTACAGGATATGTTGCCGTAGGATCTAATAGTTATATCAGAACAACTACTTTATCAGGTAAATTATCTACAAAGCAGTTTGGTATTACAACATTATATCCATCGATCAATGTATATTACTTTGCTACTGCTGCATTAGGTGACAATGATGGTATCCAGTACCAGTTTGCTACAACATCCGGCAAAGTAAAGAAGACAGTAGATGGTGGAAGTTCTTTAAGAATTGCTGACTTCATCAATGGAACATTTTATAAATTCCGTGTACGTACTTATGTAAACTGTGGTGCAACAAGAGCTTACAGTGCATGGTCTGATTATAAGTATGTCGGAATGTCTAAGTCGATCAAAGCTACTTTAAGCAAGAACAAAAAAGGTATCCGCTTAAACTGGAGCAAAGTAAGTGGAGCAAAGAGCTTTGCGGTATATTCTTCTACAAAAGAAAAATCAGGATACAAAAAGATCAAAAATGTAAGTGCAAAGAAGAGAAGTATTACTGTTACTAAAGTGAATAAAAAGAAGATCAAGAAAAATCATAAATATTACTTCAAAGTTGTTGCTCTTTCTAAATCAGGTAAAAAGACTTTGAAAAGTAGTGTATATTATATTGATGGTGTATCTGTATATTAGAATCTGACAAAGCATTTTTAACGGTATCAGACGAAAACCTGTTTTGTCTTATGGAAAGAGTTTCTAACGCACCTGCTTTGGAGGATGAAAAAGACGACAAAAAGCAATCCTAAATTCAAAAAAGCTATTGACCTTTTCAAAAAATATGATATAATGTATTTTGTGCGTATGGGAGATGACGGATTCTTCCATGGTAATAAATTACCCTATACAGTTGTGTATTGATAGCATAATCTACAACTGAGGGGAGGTTAGGTGTGAGACTATGTCAAATGTAATTGTAAAAGAAAATGAGACATTGGATAACGCTTTACGTCGTTTCAAAAGAAATTGTGCGAAAGCCGGAATCCAGCAGGAAATTCGTAAGAGAGAACATTATGAGAAGCCTTCTGTACGTCGTAAAAAGAAGTCTGAAGCTGCTCGTAAGCGTAAGTTTTAATTAGTACCGATTCAGAATAACTGGATGGTATATGCTTGGGAGAATGCTATTTCCCGGCAGTAAAAACGATTATCCAAAAAGAGATTGTATCTTTGATACAGTCTCTTTTTTATTGGATAAGAAACTGCTCGCATGGTAGTGGAGTATCGGCAAGAATTGCTTAAGCAATTCTTGGAGTGCAAAGCGCTGGCTTTGCACTTTTTTAAATGTGTGCATATTTCCAGCCAAACATTGCATACTATATATGATAGTTTTCAAGAAAATGGATATGCAGAGAGGAGATTGGCATGGAATTAAAAGACAGTAAGACAAAAGAAAATCTAATGAGAGCATTTGCCGGGGAAAGTCAGGCAAGGAATCGTTATACATTTGCGGCACAGTTAGCTATGGAAAATAATCTGTATGTGATCAAGGAAGTATTTGATCTGACAGCCAAGCAGGAGACAGAACATGCAGAAGTTTTCTATCGCTTTTTAAAAGAGATTGAAGGAATGGAAGTTGTGATCAATGGTGCCGGATATCCGGTCAATACATCACAGAATGTTGAGCAACTATTAGCAGATGCAATGCATAACGAGACACAGGAAAGTGATGATATTTATCGTGAATTTGGAGATGTTGCATTAGAGGAAGGATTTAACCATATCGCAGGAAAATTCTATATGATCGCAGAAATCGAAAAGTCTCATGCAAAGCGTTTTGAACAATTTTATGAATGGATGCGGGATGGCAAACTTTTTATACAGGAAGAAAAGGCAGGCTGGATGTGCCTGAATTGCGGCTATATCGTGGAAGCAACAGCGGCTCCGCAAAACTGTCCGGTCTGTGACAGCAACCAGGGATATTTTGTCCGTGCGAAAATGGCACCGATGTGTGTCGATGGTATGGGTGAGGGAAAAGAGCAGGATCTAGGTCGATAAAATCACATGTGGTCAGAATAGGGAAAATTTCATTTTTTATCGTGATACCATTTTATTTGTAACAAAAAACAATTTACAAACAGAATGTAAAAAGGCTGTGAGAAACGCAGCTCTGCCTGATCGGATCAGAATGTCAGATTGATTTTTGACAGTATGTTCATGGTCACAGAACGTTACATTCAGAAAAGAGGTTATTATGAAAAAAATGATGAAAACATTTGCGCTGGCAATCGCACTTTTGTTAGCAGCAGGAAGCGTAACAGGAACGTATGCAAGTGCAGCAAGCATCTACTTTGCAGGAAGATATGCAAAATCAGATGGTGCAAAGATTTCGTTAAGCCAGTATTCTTCACCGGAAGGAAGAGTCGTTGGCTCTTTTGAAATTGACATACCGCATTTTTATAATGCATATAGCGGTGAGTTAGTAAAGATCGGTAAAAATAAATATCGTTCTCAAAAGAAAGGTCTGACGATCACAGTATACAAAAAGAAACTTGTTATGAAAGTATCCGGAAGCAGATATGATAAAGCGTTAAGAGGCACTTATAAATTAAAGAAACGTTACCCACGCCCATAGGGAAGAATTTATATCAGAAGACAAAAATAGGAATAGAAAAGCAAGAAAAAAGCAGCAGGCAGCAACAGTTGGAGTAAAACTCCCGACTGTTGCTGTTTTTTGTGGTCAATAGTTGGAAAAAAATAAAAAATAGAAGTGGTACTATTAAGACAAAAAAGAGAGGATGGGAAGCGTTATGAAAAAGGTAATGATGATCGTGAGATTGACAAAATGTCCTCGCTGTGGAAAGAAGATAAAGGGCAGTTGTAATATTTGTCCGCATTGCGGAGCGATACTGCCAAAAGCATAGAGGGACAAAAGAGAAGGTGAAGAAAATGACAGAAAAAGAAAAGAGAGATCGGGATAACAAAGATTCCATGATCGGTCTGGCACAGGGTGAGATCGTACAAAGACATGGTGAAGCATCCAGTCAGATCTTGCAGGCATACCAAGGAATCCGTGTTGATCATAATGGTCATTTAGAAGACTTTCATGGACGGAATCTAAAGCAGATCAGTGAATACAAGTTAGGGGACAACCCGGATGTTTCCAGAAAGCAGCAATCCGGTTTCTCGGCAGAATTGATCAAAGAATCCCGCGATAACAAACAGGCAATCATCAACGGAGAAAGTAACAGAACCCGGACAACAGACGGAATTGGCAAGACAAATGATACACAGTATGACCATGTTATAGTAGATGAAACCGGAAATGTACAGGAAGGCTCAGGCAGCCAGATGAAGTTTTTAAAATCCCGTACGATGAAAAATGGTCAGACAAAATATAATGTCATTGACAAAATGGCCAAAGGTACTATGAGTTTTGCTTCATAGAAGGGATCGATGGTGATTTTTCGGCACAATACAAGGTCAAAGGAGCCATGTATGATACAAATGATATTGTAAATATTCCGGGAACGAATATTTCGGGATATAATATTTATATTTCCGGAGAGGGGTCGCAGGATCCTTTGCCAACTCTGTCTCCGACAGCAGGACAGTCTGCTCCGCCTGCATCGACACAGACAACAGAACCGTCTGCTTCACCTGCACTGACACAGACGACAGTAAAACCGACACAACCGCCAAAAGACAGTGCGTCCCCGGATAATGCTGTAAAAAATACAACAGTAAATAAAAATTTCTTGAAAAAAGGCATGACTTTTACACAAAAAGGTCTTCGTTATAAGATCATTTCCTATACAACTAAGAAAAAAGAAGTGATGTTACTTGGCAGCACAAAGAAGAACGTCAAAAAGATTGTGATTCCGACAGCAGTAACGACAAAAAAAGTTTCTTTTCGTGTCACAGCGATTACAGCTAAGGCGTTTTATCGACAAAAAAAACTGACATTTGTTTCGATAGGCAGTAGTATCCAAAGAATCGGCACGCAGGCATTTTGCAAAGATAGTGGTTTAAGAAAAGTGGTTTTTAAAACCAAAAAGCTAAAGAAAGTCGGAACGAATGCGTTTGTAGGCATTAACAACAATGCAAGAATTATAATCCCTACAAGTTGCAAGAAAAAATATATCAGGCTGTTAGAGGGTAGATATTAAAAGTTTTGGCAGCAGGGCGTATTAAGATGATCCGAAAGCTTTTAAATACATTATGGTTAAAAAATGAAAAAAGAAAGAGAGTGTACAAAAAGAAAAGTAGAAACTTGTTTGTCTTTCCTAAATATGCTATACTTTTAAAGATTGTATTTTTATGGAATAGGAAAAAAATTCTCTTTCCAGGACACATTATTTTATTTCAAAATAGACTTTTGTGTTTTTAGGTCTTATTATTTGGAATTATTATGCAGAAAAAGATGATTTTTTGAAAAAAATAATGGTTATTAGACAGAAAGCATATAGATGGAGGAACAACATGGAGAAAATAGATCAGTCACATATACGAAATTTTTGTATTGTAGCGCATATTGATCATGGTAAATCAACATTGGCAGACAGGATCATAGAAAAGACAGGTTTGCTTACCAGCCGCGAAATGCAGGCACAGGTTCTGGATAATATGGAACTTGAAAGAGAGCGTGGTATTACGATCAAAGCACAGACCGTTCGTATTGTATATCGTGCAAAGAATGGCGAAGAATATATCTTTAATCTGATCGACACACCCGGACATGTGGATTTTAACTACGAAGTATCAAGAAGCCTTGCTGCTTGTGAAGGTGCTATTTTGATCGTTGATGCAGCACAGGGCGTAGAAGCCCAGACATTAGCAAATTGTTATCTTGCATTAGATCACGATTTAGAAATCCTGCCGGTGATTAATAAGATCGATCTGCCCAGTGCAGAGCCGGAGCGAGTGAAAGAAGAGATTGAAGATGTGATTGGTTTGGATGCATCAGACGCACCGTTGATCTCCGCAAAGATGGGAACCAATATTGAAGAAGTATTAGAACAGATCATTACTAAGATTCCTGCACCATCCGGTGATGAGAACAGTCCGTTACAGGCATTGATCTTTGATTCTATCTATGATGCGTATAAGGGTGTTATCATTTTCTGCCGTATCTTTGACGGTTCTGTCAAAAAAGGAGACGAAATCCTGATGATGGCAACCGGAGCAAAGGCAGAAGTCGTAGAAGTTGGAATTTTTGGAGCCGGTCAGTATATTGCATCGGACGAATTAAGTGCCGGTATGGTAGGCTACATCACGGCAAGTTTAAAAGATGTGCATGAAACCAGAGTTGGTGATACGGTTACTTTAGCAAAAAATCCTTGTAAAGAAGCCCTGCCCGGCTATAAGCAGGTACAGCCGATGGTCTATTGCGGTCTGTATCCTGCAGATGGAGCAAAATACAATGATTTAAGAGATGCACTTGAAAAACTCCAGCTTAACGATGCCGCATTGCAATTTGAAGCAGAGACATCGGTTGCATTGGGATTTGGTTTCCGTTGTGGATTTTTAGGATTATTGCATTTGGAAATTATTCAGGAGCGTCTGGAAAGAGAATATAACTTAGACCTTGTTACCACAGCACCGGGCGTAGTATATCATATCTATAAGACCAATGGAGAAATGGTAGAAGTGACCAATCCGTCTAATCTGCCCGATCCCTCAGAAATTGAACGTATGGAAGAACCGATCGTATCTGCTGAGATCATGGTTACGACTGAATTTGTCGGAGCGATCATGACACTTTGTCAGGAAAGACGCGGTGTTTATCTTGGCATGGAATATTTAGAAGAGACAAGAGCGGTTTTAAAATATGATCTTCCATTAAATGAGATTATTTATGATTTCTTTGATGCATTAAAATCACGTTCCAGAGGATACGCTTCACTTGATTATGAAATGAAAGGATATGCACCATCCCGTCTGGTTAAACTGGACATTTTGATCAACAAAGAAGAAATCGATGCATTGTCTTTCATTCTTCATGCAGATACCGCCTATGAACGCGGCAGAAAAATGTGTGAAAAATTAAAACAGGAGATTCCACGCCAGTTGTTTGAAATACCGATTCAGGCGGCAGTCGGAAGCAAAGTCATTGCGCGTGAAACGGTACGAGCTGTACGAAAGGATGTACTTGCAAAATGTTATGGTGGTGATATTTCCAGAAAACGTAAACTTCTTGAAAAACAGAAAGAAGGAAAGAAACGTATGCGTCAGTTTGGTAATGTAGAAATTCCACAAGAAGCATTTATGAGTGTTTTGAAGCTGGATGAAGAATAAAAAACAAAAAAGAAAGTAGGAATGGAATGAAAAAAAAGCTTGCACTTTATATTCATATTCCATTTTGTGTAAAGAAGTGCCTGTATTGCGACTTTTTATCTGCCACAGCAAATGAGCAGGAAAAAGAGTCTTATGTGCAGGCTCTTTTCTATGAAATGGATCATTGGAAAGACTATTTGCAACAGGAATATCAGATCCAAAGCATCTTTATCGGCGGAGGAACACCGACAGCCCTTCCGGTTGGTCTGTTAGAGCGGATCTGTCAAAAGCTTCGAACCGATTTTTTATTAGAGCAGGCCCAAAATTTAGAATTTACAATCGAAGCCAATCCCGGAACAGTAACCAAAGAATATGTAGAAATGTTTCAAAGAGTGGGAATCAACCGCGTCAGTCTCGGACTTCAGTCTGCACAGTCAAAAGAGCTAAAAGCGTTAGGAAGAATTCACACTTATCAGGATCTGTTAGACAGTGTGGCACTTTTGCAAGAATATGGTATCAGCAATATCAACATAGATCTGATGGAAGATATCCCGTACCAGACATTGGAAAGTTATAAAGATACATTAGAAAAGGTCTGTACACTGCCGATCACACATATTTCGTCGTATAGTCTGATCATTGAACCCGGAACTCCTTTTTATGAAATGGAACAAAAAGGTGAACTTTTGATCGCTAATGAGGATGAAGACCGTAAGATGTATGAATTGACAAAAGAGATTTTAAAAGAGCATGGTTATGAACGGTATGAGATATCCAATTATGCAAAAAAGGGAATGGAATGCCGTCACAATATCACCTATTGGGACTTGGGAGAATATTTAGGCTTAGGCCTTGGTGCCGCTTCTTATCTTGGTGGTTTCCGTTTTGAAAACGAAAGAGACTTTGCAACGTATCAAGAGATCCAAAAAGAGCGAAAGCTTCAGTCAGAGGAACGGATCACAGCCTCAAAAGTACCATGTGATGTAACCAAAGAGTATCTTTGGGGATATCAGGAGATCCATCGGGAAAGCTGTCAGGATGAAATGGAAGAGTTTATGTTTCTGGGACTTCGGATGTGCTGTGGAGTATCAAGAAAAGCATTTTATAAGCGTTTTGGAATCGAATTACAGGAAATATATCAGGATGCACTCAATCGGCTTTTTAGACAAAAACTCTTGGCAGAAGACAAAAATCATGATAGAATTTATCTGACTGATCTTGGAATTGATATCAGCAATACAGTGCTTGCAGAATTTCTTCTATAAGGTAATGGAAGAAATTTTGATCTATACATTTTCTATAGGAGGAAACAAAAAATGGCAAAAGTTGGAATTTTAATGGGCAGCGATTCAGATTTACCGATTATGAGTAAAGCCGCAAAGCTGTTAGAGGAATTTGGAATTGATTATGAGATGAAGGTGATCTCGGCACACAGAGAGCCGGATGTCTTTGTTTCTTATGCACAGAGTGCAGAGAGCCGTGGTATTGAAGTGATCATCGCAGGAGCCGGTGGAGCAGCACATTTGCCGGGTATGTGTGCAGCAATGTTTACACTTCCTGTCATTGGAGTTCCTATTCATACAAAATCATTGGGCGGTGTAGATTCTTTATATTCTATTGTTCAGATGCCTTCGGGTATTCCGGTTGCAACCGTTGCGATCAATGGAGCTGCTAATGCAGCAATTCTTGCCGCAAAGATGTTAGCAATCACAGATACAGAACTTCGCCGGAAACTAGTGGATTATAAAGAAGATTTAAAAGAACAGGTCGTTGCAAAAGACGAGAAGTTAAATAAAATCGGATATGATGCTTATTTAGAGCAGATGTAAAGAATGAATTGAAAAATTTGCAATTTGCAAAGCAGAAAGAAAAGTTTGCTAAGAGGAGATTTGTGAGTGAAATCAAAGTCTAAAAGAACAGCAAATTTTGCTGCATTCTAAATGGATAATCAATCAAAAAAAAGAACACAAACTTTTCTGCATTCTAAATGGATAATCAATCAAAAAAAGAACACAAACTTTTTTGCATTGTAAATGGATGCATCATCAAACATAAAAAGAACAGATCGTTATTTCATGAAGAGCGATAGATCCCCGGAATTTCAGGTATCTGTCAAAAGTAACGATCTGTTCTTTTTTATGGAACAGGAAAATGCTCGTACAGTAGCGGTACACATAGCAAAGCGTTGGCTTTGCACTTTTTTATTTTACTCCCCCAAAAAATATACATTCTTTTTAATATAACGTGCTGACGTTGCATATTCTCTTATAGGGTTTGTTAGTTCTTTTTGAATTCCAATAATTCTAATCCTTCATTATCTTCTAAGACCATGCGGATCATCCAGTCATTGACAAAGAGAAGCAATGGATTGCCTTTCATATCTTTTACTGCTTTTACATTATTCATACGTTTGAGCTTTGTCACATCAGTAGAAGGATCCTTTACCCAGCGGATAAAGCCATATGGAAGAGGTTCTAAGCGGATCTCACAGCCATATTCATTTTCAAGGCGGTATTTGAGTACATCAAACTGTAAAACACCAACGACGCCTACAATGATCTCTGACATTCCGGCAGTATATTCCTGAAAGATCTGGATCGCACCTTCCTGTGCAATCTGTGTGATTCCTTTGACAAACTGTTTTCGTTTCATTGAATTTAACTGAACGACACGGCTGAAATGTTCCGGTGCGAAAGTCGGAATGCCTTCGTATTCGAATTTCATTCCGGGAGCTGTGATCGTATCTCCGATCGAAAAGATTCCCGGATCAAATACACCGATCACATCACCGGCATAAGCTGTCTGGATGACCTGGCGATCCTGCGCCATGATCTGCTGTGGCTGCGAAAGCTTTAATTTACGCTTGCTCTGTACATGGTAAACATCTTTATTGGCATCAAACTTACCGGAGCAGATTCGCATAAATGCGATACGGTCACGATGTGCTTTATTCATGTTTGCCTGAATTTTAAATACAAAAGCGGAAAAATCATTCTCGATCGGATCGATCAGTCCTTCATCAGACATACGAGGCAGTGGAGAAGAAGTCATTTCCAAAAAGTATTTTAAAAAGATCTCGACACCAAATGTAGTCAGTGCAGAACCAAAAAAGACCGGTGATAATTCACCCTTTTGTACTTTTTCGATATCCAACGGATCGCTTGCACCGTCTAAAAGTTCTATTTCTTCGATCAACTGGTCATATAATTCTTCTGACGCAAGTTCTTTTAATGCCGGATCATCGATATCATAATCGGTTTCGGCTGCTGACTTGGCACCACCGGTAGAAACCGATTCAAAGGTACGGACTGTTTTTGCTCTTCTGTCATAGATTCCTTTAAAACGTTTTCCAGAACCGATCGGCCAGTTGATCGGACAGGTACGGATTCCGAGTACGGTTTCAATATCATCTAATAATTCAAAAGAATCCTTGGCTTCACGATCCATTTTATTGATAAATGTAAAAATAGGAATATGACGCATCACACAGACCTTAAATAATTTGATCGTCTGTGCCTCGACACCTTTGGATGCATCGATCACCATGACAGCGGAATCGGCAGCCATTAATGTTCGGTACGTGTCCTCAGAAAAGTCCTGATGTCCCGGTGTATCCAGAATATTGATGCAAAAACCATCGTAGTTAAATTGCATAACAGATGAAGTAACGGAAATACCACGTTCTTTTTCAATTTCCATCCAGTCGGAAACAGCGTATTTTGAATTTGCTTTTCCTTTTACGGAACCGGCAGTATTGATAGCACCTCCATATAACAGAAATTTCTCTGTTAATGTAGTTTTACCGGCATCAGGATGTGAGATGATAGCAAACGTTCTTCTCTTTTTGATTTCTTCTGAAATAGTTATATCAGCCATAAGATCCTCCCATTGTTGTATATTTGATCATCTAACAGAAAAACAGAATGTAATATAGTCTTTCCTGATAGATAGTGTAGTCACAATCTATTATTATAATTTATCTTGTCTCTTCTTTCAAGTAGGAGTATTTTTTGAGATCCTGTTGTAAAGGGATTTTCTGAGAGTCTGTAGTGAAGTGTATTTTGAAGTATCATTTTTGCGAACCGATCATAGTAGTATATCGTTTGTATTCTGTGTATCTTTTGTGATGTCTATTGTTTTTTTTGATATAATATGCTACGATTGTAAAGAATTTGAAAAGGAGGAGAAACGCATGTGGTGTCCAAAATGTAAAACAGAATACCGTGATGGTATTACTGAATGTGCAGACTGTGGTACAAAGTTAGTAGAGCGGGATGAACTTTCAGATAATGTCAATGTGTGTGAGATCAATGACGAAGCAAGTGCTGATGAAATTTTAGAATATTTACAATATTCCGGAGTTAAAACAGCTGCAAAAGAAGAAAGTGACGACAAGATCGGCTTTAAGATTACAGTATCCAAAGAGGAAGAAAAGCAGGCTGAAAAACTTTTTCAGGGCTATCTGACAGCAAAAGAAGAGGATAGTGAGAACCGGTCAGAGCAAGAAGAGAAAACTGGCGATACGGAAGATGAGGAGCTTGTCGAAAAGGATGATGCTATGGAAGAAGATTCTGAAGTAGATGATGCCAAAGAAGATATTGAAAATATGGATGATGATGATAATCTTTTAGTAAGTGATAAGATTATGGAAGATACTTCAGAACTTTTATTGACATCGGACAAGAAAGAATATGTCAAAAAGGCAGATGAATATCGTGATATGAAATATTCCGGTATTACTTTTATCGTATTTGGTATTATTGGCCTGATTTATCTGGCATTATGCAAATTAGAAGTGCTTCCGATCACATATAATAATGTAATCTTTGTTATTATCGTAATCTTATTTGTAATCTTTGTTATATCCGGTATTGTATCAATACATAAAGCCGAAAAGATCAAACTTCTGATATCGGAAGAAGAAGCTAAAACAAAAGAGATCAAAGAGTGGCTTGATCAGAACTTAACACAGGATATGATCGATGGATGGCTTGATTCACAGGTTACGGATATGGAAAACGATCTGATCCTGACAGCCCGTATTAAAAAAATGTTAGAAAAGGAATTTGACGATCAGTCAGAAGAATATATAGAAATGATCGCAGATGAATACTTTGAAGAACATTTTATGGAAGAGGACGAATAAAAATATAACGTCGATCAATTGGAAATGGCTTAAAGCATGGCATAACCGGTTGCTTTTGAAAAGATTCCTTTTGTAAATTTTAAAGCAACAGAAGTTTTTGACAATTTGAATAGTATAGGAAAGAAAAACAGGTTAGAATCTAATTTAACGGTTCTAACCTGTTTTTTGTTTTTATAAAAGTGAGGATTCCTTATAAACGAGATGACGCATTCTGTTTTTTATCATCTGTTTCCGTTATATTTTAGAAGGAATTCTTATAATGCAATGCCATTTCTTTTTAACAATTCTCTTGCACTATCGATCGAATCGACACCGGTTTTATTTTTGATCGGTGCAAATTCTTTGTTGCGTTCTACTTCGAATGGAAGACAATGATCAAAAAGGCGGATCAGATCTAAGATCAATGATTCGAATTTATATCCGTTGACATCTTCAGGCTTTTGTAAATTGCCCTGCTCATCCAGATAAGGGATCTTTTTTTCTACAATATGCAAAGGAAGTTCATTATTTGCAATCTTTTCTAAATGTCCGATCTCAAAGAGATAGTTTAAGATCACACCGAAATTATAAGCAGGCTCCCCTTTTGCATTTTTTGCATCACGCATCGCTTCTGTTAATTCATAATATTCTACGATTGAAGGATGACCGTTTTCAAGGCACATCACACCTACTTTTTCATCAGGACTTGCCTTGCGTACCACTTTGGAACCGCAATCGCATTTTTTAGCGATCGTTGCACCGATAAAAGTCGGATCAGCGATCCGCTGTAAGACGTTATCAACCGCAAATACATTGATCCAAGTGATTCCTTCCTTGTGCATCAGATCAATCAGACCGGCATTTTGTAAAGAAGAGAACCAGCCGCCATTTCCGTTTGGCGAAGTGGCAAGTTTTCCTTTTTCTTCAAGAAAGATCTTTCCGTTGTAATCCGATGCAGGTGCCATATCCTGGCGGAAAAAATGAATATAATTTTTGTTATAGCCGAAATAATTCATCTTTTCAAAAAAGGAGGTCGTATCTTCGTGGTTTTTATCACTCGTCATAATAAAAAGATGAATCCATGTGTCTGTTTCCTTTACCACATCAAAAAGATTTTCGATAATGAGTTGGAAGATATATACCGGTTTGGTAATACCGATATCATACATTCCCTTTGGGTGGTCGGAGCCAAGACGTGTTCCCATACCTCCTGCTAATAACACAGCACCGACTTTGTGAGCCTTGATTGCATCCAGTCCGATATTGTGCATTTCCTCTTTTTGTGAAGCAATTTCATCGAGTGTCATAGCTTCAATTGGAGTAATATTGCTTTGCGTGTCTTCTGTCTTTGGCGCATGGATCTTTGCTAATACAGAAAAGTCAGTTGTATCGATCTGCTCTAAGAGTGCTGCTTTTTGTGCATCATTTAATTCATCATAGTAACGCAGTAAATGAGCCTGCTGGTATTGATCCAGTTTTTGTTTTGCTTTTTCTAAATTCATTGTTTTCTCCATTCTTTTTTATTGTAGCAGAAGTATCATATCCCCGGTTGTCTGTCTGCTTTTAGTCCGATCCTTTTGCTTATGATATTGCAGTTATTATAGCGTAAAACAGACAATAGGGCAACTTCATTGACGAATATAAGATAAATATATTATACTGTAAAGAAGACAAAATAACGCAAATATGCATCCGGAAAGAACGGATGTGATCGTTTATCTGCATTGGTATCTTAATTGATATAGCGAAAAATGCATGGACAGGGGGCATTTTTAGATGTTTCAAAAGAATAAAAAACAAGATGAAGAATATATGGGACGGTATTGGGAAGCCGTTAAGAAAAAATATGTCCCTCTTCTTACGTTAGATCCGCGCTGGCATCAGCTTTTCCCGGATCATATGAAAACGAAGCGGATGATACAGCTTGAGAAGAAGTTAAACAAACTGATCAAAAAGCAGGGACAGACAAACAATGATCTGAAAGATTATGAAAAGACCAGAAAGGTCCTGATGGACAATATCATCAATAACATGACGGATGGAAGTGAAACAGACAGCCCGATCCGGAGTATGAAGCAGGATAAGAATCAGAAACTTTTAGATGAGCTTCATCAGAAAATAGCACAGGCGCATGATCTGCAACAACAGCTTCCGCAGGAAATTCAGGATGTGAATCATGCTTTGATGATCGAAAGTTTAAAGAATTGTTATGAGACATTGGTTTATAACACACAAGAGATCGAACAGGAAGAAGAATGGATTGCCAATGCCCGCAAAGAACTGACAGAACATGTTCTTGCCAAGCAGGAAATGGAGATCCGTAATACTGATACCTATCGTTTTATGCATGATCTTTTAGGTGCGGATATTTTAGAAATCTTTGATAAAGATTATGATGTCTGGAAAGGAGAGATCAACCGTGAGCATAAACAGGTATGATCAGGAAGAAATGTATGGGCAGGTGCTTGGAATTGGCATTGACCAGATCGAATGTGACCGTGTGTTACGTTCCTGTGAGAAAAAAACTTTTTTAGAACATTGTTATACAACAAAAGAGCTGGAAATGATCAGCAGGCATAAAAGAAGTAGTGCTACTAATTTTTGTGGAAAAGAAGCTGTTGTAAAAGCTTTTGGAACAGGATTTCGAAAGATTACACCCAATGAGATCGAGATTCTTCGAAATGAATCAGGTGCACCTTATGTTTTGCTGTATGGCAGGGCAAAAGACAAAGCAGACCAGATCGGTGTAAAAAAGATCCTGATATCATTAGCAGATACCAAGACACAGGCGATCGCTTTTGTTGTTTTATTAGGATAACCGGATCAAAAAGCATAGAAAAGGGGAGTTGTATGCAATATATAGCAAATGCAAAAGAAGCAAAAAAGATAGATGGGATCTCGATAGAACAGATAGGGATTCCATCTCTTGTTTTAATGGAACGGGCAGCACTTGCTGTTGCAAAGCGTGTAGAAGAACTGGCAAAAAAAGAGGATTCTGTTTTGATCATATGCGGTGTGGGTAATAATGGTGCCGATGGTGTCGCTGCAGGCAGAATGCTGTCAGAACATGGTTATCGCGTTACCTTTTTATTGCTTGGCAATATGCAAAAAGCGAGTGAAGAGATGCGTGTACAGCTTGCGATCGTAAAAAATCTCTCATTGTCCGTAAGAACAACCGATGACTTTTTAAAAGAAGAGTTAGAGCAATATACTTTTGTGATCGATGCGATCTTTGGCATTGGACTTTCAAGAGAGATTACCGGGAAATATGCACAATGGATCAAAGCGGTCAATGCGATGCAAAAACCGGTTGTTTCGGTAGATATTCCATCCGGTATTGATGCGACAAACGGACAGGTGCTTGGAATTGCGATCCATGCAAAAGAAACCATAACATTCGGAACATTAAAAAGCGGTCTGCTTTTCTTTCCGGGAGCAAAATATGCCGGAGTAGTTCAGTTGGCAGATATCGGTTTTCCAAAAAGTGCATTAAAAGAAGTCTGCTTGCAAACAATTTCTTATGACCGAGAAGATGTAAAAAAACTGTTCCCTCAAAGAATACCATACAGTAACAAAGGAAGCTATGGAAAAGTATTAGTCATAGCAGGTTCTAAAAATATGGGTGGAGCTGCCTATTTTGCAGCCAGAGCAGCTTATGAGATGGGATGTGGGCTTGTCAAAGTGATCACACATCAAAATAATCGGGATATGCTGTTAGAAAAACTGCCGGAAGCATTATTAGAATGTTATGATGAAGAGACAAAAGAAGAAGAGATTTCTGATATGCTGACAGATGTAGTGCAATGGGCAGATGTAATCGCCTGTGGTCCGGGACTGGGAACATCACCGACTGCCCGATCGCTTTTTGAAACGGTTATAAAAGAAGAGAATAAGCCGGTTGTTTTAGATGCGGATGCGATCAATCTTGCATCGGCCTTGTCGGTTAATATTTTTCAAAAGAACAAAATATTGACACCGCATTTAAAAGAAATGAGTCGTTTGATCGAGACACCGGTTGCAACGATTCAAACAGATCTGATGCATTATGCGGATAAGGCAAAGCCGGCAACGATCGTCTTAAAAGATGCAAGAACCGTTGTTGTATCAGGCGAAAAAAGATATATTAATCGTTCGGGCAATCATGCCTTGGCAAAAGGCGGTTCAGGGGATGTTTTATGTGGTATGATCGCAGGATTATTGGCAAGAAAGACAGAACCTTTTTTAGCTGCGAGTCTTGCAACCTATCTTCACGGATTGACAGCAGAAGAATATGTTAAAAATAGGAGTTCTTCTTCTATGTTTGCTTCTGATATTTTAGATATGCTGTCAACGATTTTGCCATAACAGTTGGATCGGCAGAGTGATTATTCTGCTTGCTTAAATAATTAGACGGGATTAGAATAGATAAGAACACGAAAGAAAGGATTTGTCTTTGTGTCCTTAAATGACAGGAAGGGAACAACCAAAAATGAAAGAATATTACCGAGTGTATGCTGATATTGATCTGGATGCAATATATGAAAATGTAAAAAATGCAAAAGCATTATTAAAAAAAGATACCAAGATGATGGCAATTGTCAAAGCGGACGGTTATGGTCATGGAGCCGTTGAAGTTGCCAGACAGATTGATGAACTTGTCGATGCCTATGGTGTGGCAATCTTAGAAGAAGGGATCGAACTTCGAAAAGCCGGTTTTACAAAACCGATCCTGATCTTAGGATATACCCCGAAACCTTTATATCCGGCAATGATTCGCTATGATATTGCAACAGCCGTTTTTACAATGGAAATGGCAAAAGAAATATCAGATACAGCCGTTGCAATGCATAAAAATGCAAACATTCATATCAAATTAGATACCGGGATGAGCCGGATCGGTTTTGCCATCACAAAGGAAAGCAAAGAGATAATCGAGCAGATCGCGAAGCTTCCGGGCATTGAGATCAAAGGCTGTTTTTCTCATTTTGCACGTATGGATGAAAAAGATAAGACAAAAGCAAATGAACAATTTGCAAAATTTACAAAAATGGTAAATGCATTAGAAAAAGATGGTGTGGATCTTGGAATCCGACACATTTCTAATAGTGCCGGTATCATGGAAGCACCGGAAGTACAGATGGATATGGTGCGTAATGGTATCTGCCTGTATGGTTTATATCCATCCGAAGAAGTACAAAAAGAACGTCTGCCACTAAAACCGGCTATGGAATTAAAAGCCTATGTATCTTATGTGAAAACATTAGAACCCGGTGTGGAGATCGGCTATGGCGGAACCTATACGACAACGAAGAAAACAAGGGTAGCAACGATCCCGGTAGGTTATGCGGATGGTTATTCAAGATGTTTATCAGGAAAGGGCAGTGTCTTGATCCATGGGAAAAAAGCTCCGATTCTTGGAAGAGTCTGTATGGATCAGTTTATGGTTGATGTAACGGATATTGATAATGTCTGTGTCGGTGACCGTGTAACGCTTTTTGGAAAAGACGGTGACAGCTGCATTACGATCGAAGAAATATCTGCCATGGCACATTCATTTAATTATGAATTTGTCTGTGATATCGGAAAGCGTATTCCAAGAGTATATTACCGTCATGGAAAAGTCATTGAGACAAAAGACTATTATCCTGACTATTGATCGGAAATCCGATCTATCCCGATCGGCAGGTGGCAGACAGGAGCATAGTAAATAGCGATTGAAAGAGAAAAAAGAGGAACGTTTGCGAATACTTTTTGAAAAAATGGCAAAGATAGGAAAAGAGAAACCTGTAGTACATACTTCAAAGAGTAAGGAGAGTGAACGTTTTGAATATTAGACGTGGAGATATCTTTTTTGCAGATTTGCGTCCGGTAGTCGGTTCAGAACAGGGAGGAATCCGACCGGTCTTGATCATACAGAATGATGTAGGAAATCGTCACAGCCCAACCGTTATCTGTGCTGCGATCACATCAAAAATGAATAAGGCAAAGCTGCCGACACACATTGCTTTGGAAGTCAGCAGATATGATATGGTAAAAGATTCTGTGATCTTATTAGAGCAGATCCGCACGATCGACAAATCCCGTTTGCGGGAAAAAGTATGCCATTTGGATGACGATATTCTTGATAGGATCAATCAGGCACTTTGCGTCAGTCTGGCACTGGATGAACGCCTTTTGATGCATAAATAAGAGGATTGTTTTCAACCAAGATGGAAAAGAACAGGAACATAAATGTACACATTCATTTTATAGGAATGGTATCGGTTACCGGAACGTGAAGTTTTGACCTCGTAATTAAAAAATAATTTGTCGAATTATATCAGTATTAGAATCATTAAGAAAACTATTATAAAAAGAATACTACAGAACAGGAAGAAAAATGAAGATCACGATTTTAACAGTAGGAAAAATAAAAGAAAAGTATTTTACAGATGCAATCAAAGAATATACAAAACGTCTGAGCCGTTATTGCAAACTTGAGATCATAGAAGTAGCAGATGAAAAAACACCTGACAATGCAAGTGAGCATGAAGAAGATCTGATCCGCCAAAAAGAAGGAGAACGTTTGCAAAAATATATCAAAGAAGGAGCTTATGTGATTTCTCTTGCAATCGAAGGAAAGCAATATCCTTCAGAAGACTTTTCAAGAAAGATACATAATCTTGGATTACATGGAGAAAGTCATCTGATCTTTGTGATCGGAGGCTCGATCGGCTTAGACAAAAAGATCTTGCAAAATTCGAATGAACTTTTAAGCTTTTCGAAAATGACATTTCCACACCAGTTGATGCGTGTGGTGCTTTTAGAGCAGATCTACCGGGCGTACCGGATCATGAATGGGGAACCATACCACAAATAGGGTGCAGGACATACGGTGGATGTCCGTTAAAAGTTAATAGCTGAACAGAAAGTGTTAACTCCGTATATGGAATTATAGCAGAAATGAATTACCTATGAAAAATACCTGACGATTGATTGCTGTTATATTCTGTTGCAGCAATAAAACAAGAGTAAAAATTAGTAGTAATGCTATCCGAATAATTTCCGCTATTTTCCCCTAAATGTAAAAGTTCTAATCAATGTTGTCAAATTACATATAACTGTTGTCAAAGAGGCAGAGCCGGTAACCAGCCAGCTATGAGCTGCGATTACCCGACTAAGGGAACGCCGCAGGGCGGCATCCTATACAATATCGTACTGAATGAATTGGACTGGTGGGTGGCCTCCCAATGGGAGAACATGCCCACTCACTACGAGTACAAAACCAGACAGAATTTCTCATGTGCCATAAAGTAACACAAAAAACAACAGACAGCCGCCACAATTCCGTAATGATTGATGCTTGACAGTCTCCTTCAAGTTCGCTATAATAATAAACGCAAAATTTTAGTGGACTTTTCCGGATTCGGTCATCTTTTTGCCACACA